>Ga0209515_10000257_pt1 | contig 100674 bp, 74 predicted proteins | sample Subgroupgradi54m_FD_187454 | JGI IMG/M metagenome (GOLD analysis project Ga0209515, IMG submission 187454) | Subsurface groundwater microbial communities from S. Glens Falls, New York, USA - GMW60B uncontaminated upgradient, 5.4 m (SPAdes)... ... | reverse complement strand
TCAAACAGAATAATGAGATCATTGAATACACAAATCAAAAAATAGACCGCATCCTAGCTCCCAATAGCGCCCCCCAGGTCTTCACTTACGCCGGAGACGGAAGTTACACACTCACTCAAGGCGACACACAAACTTTTTACGACAAAAACTCTAACCCCACCCGCACCGTTATCCAAGCCTCAGAGGAAAACCCGCATACTCTAGAGATCGACTACCTCTACGGCAAGATCCGAAAGATCCAAAAAGACAATGTCCTTACCTTCGAATACTCCTATTCCTTTAACGACAAGAACCAAGAGATCACCACGATCGAAGACCTTGAAGAAGAGACCACCAAAGTCTACAAAGACTCCTTACTCTTAACTTCCCTCGATAAGAAAAATACCGTCCTCTCCGAATACTCGTATGACCATGACCAAAAGGTCTCCAAAGTCATTGTGACAAGACTTGGAAGGGCGCTTCATACCTATGACTATTCCTATGACGGAGAAAATACCGTTGTACAAGATGAAGAAGGAGTTATAAGGACCTATGATGTCCGACACAAGCTTATTTATTTACAAAGAGATAATCTAAAATATTCCTATACCTATGTTCTTAAATCCAGCCTTCACTATCAGGATGAAAATGACCAGACCAAAACACTTGATCAGGACGAGATCGTAAAAGAAGCACTCATCGAAGGAGATACTAGCGATCCTCAAACCGTCATTCTCAAGGAGTACTCTTCCTTAGGCCTTCTTGAAACCCAGGCCAAGGCTGATGGGACAGTAACTCTTTTTCAGAATAATAAACCTTTCCAAGTTTTAAATGCCTCAGGCATTGTCCTTATGGAATACGCTTACGATGAAGAGGGAAATTTAAAGAAAGTCACTCTTAAAGACGCAAGAAACACTTTGCCCGAAGAGATTTTAAAAGCCAAATCCTCCATCGAATCCCAAAGGTCTGAAGCGCTTCTTGAATTGGCAGAACAAAAAGCCCTTGCTTACCAATCGGTTGAATTCCAACTTGAAGATCAAAAACAGGCTCTTCAAAGCCAGTTAAATTCGCTTCAAAACCAGTTCAACGATGTCTCCGGTATGTCCGTCTCAGGCAAAAAAGCCAAATCCCAAAAAGGCGATGCTCTTAATTCGATAGGCAATGCGATGAATGAGGTGCGAATTGCTCTCGGAAGTCTTTATTCCCAGGAGGCGAATACTTATGCCAGTTTGTATGGCCAGGTTAAAGAATTTTCAGATCAGATCGAAGAAGAATCTCAAAAAGCGTTCGGTGAGCTTGCCGCTCAGGAAGCCGCCCTAAAAAATGATATCTTGAAACAAGAGGTTTCGCCGGTGGTCTATGATTATTATCGAAAGATCTTAGGCCGGGATCCCGATTCAAAGGAATACCGTTCCTGGATTGACAAAATTGATTACGAGACTGGAGATGCCATTGTCGGCTACCAAACTCATGAAGAAAAAATTCCGCTTGATTCAGTTGCTTTTATGGGAGATCACGGGGACTATCTTTCTGTCCCAGACAGTGACGATTGGGATTTTGGCAGAGAGAATTTTACGATCGACCTTTGGATCAAATACACGAACCTTTTGGGCGTGCAAGTCATCGCCGATAATTATGAATCCGATTCGGACTACTGGCAGATTTTTACTATCGGCAAAGATGATGGAAATCGAATTAAGGTTCAATTTAAATCCGATTCATCCATTTTTTCCGAGTACCTTATGGCTTCGGATTGGCAGATCGAAGAAAATACATGGCATCACGTCGCTTTTTCTCGTTGGGATACGGATGCTCTCTTATTCATAGACGGCAAAAAACAGGATCTTCAAGCAAATCTTCCTTTTTCAGGAAAAGATTTTGGGGGTATAAATTCTCGTCTGAACTTTGGAGGCAGAGATTCTTATTGGTTTAAGGGGTCTCTAAGGAATATGAGGATTTCCAAGGGTATTACACGTTGGACAGAGAATTTTACGCCGTCATTTGATACTTATGAGATCGATGAGAGGACGAAATTTCTTTTCAAAGGCAACTATTCAAATAACGTTCCATTTAAGGATCTAAGCGGAGTCGATAGGCCTATTGCACCCTACGGCAGCACCGCTCTTGAAACCGTAACCAAAACCACTCGCATTCCGGTTCTTAAAGATTTCAGCACGGTTCTAAAAGAAAGCGTTCTGGCCTCAGATGAGTTTGCAGCTCGAACAGCTTACGTAAGCAACATAAAACAAAGAGTGACCCAGAAGGTAAATAGTTATCTTTCTATGACAAAGACCAAAGGCTCTCTTTTGCTTCGAACCTTAAGATCGTCGGCACTGATCTTATTAACCTCTCTGATTCGGATGCCCAAAAGGTCCTTATTTGGCTTAATTCAAGAAGCCTTCATTTTGGTATGTCGGCCTTCTTATCTCTCGAGAATCTTTTAGATAGCCACGGCATCTCTTATGCCCGAGAAGATATCGCTGAGCAGTGCATCCTGGTCGATATTCTTACGGGCATCATCTCGCCTTTGGATGACGGGGATTTGGTTATTTCAACGTATGCTTTGAATAAAGTCGCATCTTTATATGGTTTAACGCTCTCCGGAGCCAAGCTTGTCTGGAATGATCTTATTCAACTTCACGAGGCTAGCCCTCTTACTAAAGTCATTGCCCACATAAATGGCAATCACTACGTTATCATCACAGACATTGCGCAAGATACGATTACCTACATCGATCCCGGTATCGGAGATGACAAAAAGAATGAATCCCTGACCATCACGAAAGAAGGTTTCTTAAGAGCCTGGAAGGGGTTTGTGACAACGGAGCAAAATGTGCTCTCAGCCGTCATCCCAATTCCTTCGGCCACGCTCGGGATAAACTCCATCGGAGAATCTCGTTTTCTATCAGTTCAAGAAACTCAATCTATTCGAGGCGCTTTCTGGGGCAGTCTTCTCGGCCTTATCGGGTCTATCCTTGTTTGGACGCCTTTAAATCCTCTAGGCATAGCTCTCACCGGTATTTCAGCGATCGTTAGTGGCATCGAAGGCGACTGGATATCGGCGATCTCGGCTATTGTGACCTTAGGAGTCGCTCCTAACGGTCTTGGCGGCTTCTTTAAAGATGCCTTCCATGGGATTACTCAAGCTCTGGGTGGCTTGGGGCAAATCTTTAATAATGTCGCAGGCTTCATAGGCAATGTCTATAGCGGGGTGACAGGCGTTCTTGGAAACTTATCCGGTGGCTTAGGAGGTTTTCTGCGTGGGGCGCTTGGAGTTTCATCCAAACTGGCAGCCGATATTGCAAGCACTGCTGTCTCCATTGGGGTCAACTTCGGCGTTTCAAAGGGCTTCGAAGCCATCGGAGTTGATCCCCAGATCGCCGGCTTTCTTGGATCCTTAAGCGCAGGGGCGATTGTTGGGGGAATGAAGTCAATTGATTCAAAAGTCGCCAATGTTGCTGTTGCCCAGACAAAAAATATCCAATCAAGTGTTCAACAAGTCATAACTCTCAGCCAAGTCGGAAGACTTGGCCTTGAACTGGGTCTTGATAGTTCGTTCACCAACATCCTCGGGCTGTCTCTTGCAGCGATTCAGGGAAATATTATCACCAACCCCGGCACCTCCTTGGAGAAAGCATTCTCTGCTATAAAACCTCAGTTCTTTTCGTCGCTTGCCCAATATGGAATTACGACTCTTGGTAATGAGTTAGGAGTAGATTCAAGAATTTCTACCTTAGCTGGCATTCCTGTAACAAGCACTCTAAGCGGAATTTTTCAGGGTGGAAATATATCAAAGAACATTATTGATAATATTCAACAGGGATTGGTAAGAGGAGTGACTAGCGTAGCTATTGAGGGCGCCTTACAAACAGCTGATATTGATGCATTTACAGGATCTTTGATTACGCTTACAGGTGCAGGTGCTATTGAAGGAATACTGGAAGGTCAGGGGTTATTCAAAGGAGTTTTCGACGCTTATTTCAATGCCACTACTGGACTCCTAAGTTTGGGAGGATTAGGTTCTACCACTTACGATCAGGCGCTTTATCTCTCTAAGGCGATAGATTTCAGCAATATTATTAGAGAAAAAGGCATTGCCAGTGCGCTTGAAACATATGCGACAGGAATATTTCATGGGCAGACCGTGGAAAGTATTTGGAAGGTGGGAGGCATATACGATCTTCTAACGCATAACGCCGAGATTGTTACGAACGATGAAGGTAAGACGGTTAAGCGTTTATATTTTGATAAGAATAATAAGAGTCAGTCCGAATACATCGATATCTCATTAAGCGACGATCAACTTGTCGGATATAAGGAAATAGAGTTAGGCAGAGTTATTATTACGGATTGTGTTTATGAAATTGGGCCAGATGGGAGAGTCGTCGCTAAAGATGAAAGAAGAAAGATTATAAATACGGATGGCACGACAGATATTTATACGGTGAAAGATCATTATTTAGTTAGTCTGAAGAGATTTGGAAAAGATGGAAATCTCAAAGAAGAAATAATTCCTGAAAATCTGGATGGTGTTCATTTGAATGATCAGGGAGAAGTTACAGACGGACTTCGAATAAATTTTAAGGAGAAAGTTCAAACAACCTATAGATCTGGGAACGTAGTTAAAATGGATTTGGAAAGAAGATATTTGCCTAGCGATCAAGAAAGGCAGTATCTTTTGGATATGGGTTACACTGATCAACAGATAGGCCAGTTGAATGAGAAATACACCTACGATGCAACAGGAGCACAGCGTAAGGTACATTCAACTATTTATAATTCCGACGGTTCATTAATCCAAGTTAAAGGCACCACTGGCAATCAATGGCTAAACAGTGTTTCAGATAATGCTGGCGCTGTTTGGCAGTTAGCGGTACAAATAGTTGCGGATAGCAAAGCGGCCACATATGTAACTTTAGATAGGGACAAAGGAGTGGCTAATATTGACATGGAATTAACTTACCCTGCTCAACCAAATCCAAACAAAAGGCTTCTTTTTCAAGCCATGGATATTGCAGAGTATTTGGCCCGAAGTAATGCCAACTGGCACACGGAGGTCATGCATGCGCTCCCTAATGTGGGAGCAATCATTGCAAATAAAGACGCGAACTTTTTGTATATGGCGGGTGTTAATTCTAATGGTCTATCCTTAGACAACTTATACCAACTCAAACTATCTCTCGATACAACGAAAACAGTTGTTGTCGGCCATAGCGCGGGGACCGAACTAGCTATTCGTTCTTCTTTTATTCAAAAAGCTGATAAATATATAATTGCTTCCCCAAGAATGTCTCCAGATACATTTGTAGAAATTATGAAAGAATCTGGAATCAGACCTGATCAGGTAATTATTGCTACGACCGAGGGAGACTTCTATAACTGGGGACCTTCCTATGATCGTTCTAAATATGGTTGGACTGATATTCATATAGTTAGCGGCCCTGGAGTTAGTAATACGCCTATTTTGGGAACATTTTCGAGCCATGGCGTGCCGATTGATGGGTGGCTAAGCGGCAGCGAATACACTGTGAGTGTGAACGGTGGAGAAGCTAGAAAAAGTATTTTATCTAGCATTTATAAAGATGAAGTTAGTAAACAATAAAGATGAACACAAAAGCTAAACTTTCAATAATTTTTCTTATTGTCGGGGTAATTGTAGTAGCTCCATTTATTTTAAACTTCATAGCATGGCAGCTGTATATAATGGATCCTAATATTGTTCAGCATAAACGTGAGGCCTATCACGAGCTATCATCGACTGACCTAGTTAAAAAGCTTAGTTTTTGGAATCCCGTTTGGTATGAGGTGGCGTTGGATGAAATGGCAAAACGGAAAGACGTATCGGTCGTCCCAGACATACTAAATTTATTACATTCAAAAAATGAGCACAAAAGAGATTCGGCCATGAGAGCGCTAGCAAAAATAGGAGATGCACGTGCCGTGCCATTTTTTATGAGTATTATTCATGACGGAGAAAACCACCCCGATTATTATAAAGCTCTAGCATCACTTTCTGAAATGAAACGTGAAGAAGTTTATCCTTACGTTATTCGCTGGTCTGAAAGAGAAGATGGATACCGTAATGGCTCCATTCGATTAATAAAAGAGTTTGATAAACAAGAAGGTATTTCTGCGTTAAGAAAAATTGAAGACACATTAGATGAAATTCAAGGAGATGATTGGAACGTAAGTTTTAGCAGAAAAGAAATAAAAGAGGCTATAAAGTATTTAAGCCGCCATTCCGAGGACACAATGAGCTGAATAGGAATGGCAAGGGTTAAGCGATTACGAGCGTTATAGAAGCGGACAAGAGGACAGAAAGATATGTTTGTGAAGTGGTTTAATTCAAAAATAGCTCAGCTTAATAAAAATAAGTTATCGACGACTGAGCGGCCTCGCGTCAAGTTGAGAGTTGGAAAGACCTGGCTGCCGGTAAAAATGAAAGGCACAAATTTCAAAAAAAGATGGTATGCCAATTATGAGGATTATTTGGAGCTTCAAAAACAGAAGATCCTGAAGAAAATGCCGACTATGGGGCCCTATCAGGCTTCGTATCATTCCGCGCTTAAAGATAGGCTTGTCGGGCTGAATATTGGGATAGCTGGGAAAAAGGTGCTCTGCCTTGGTGCTCGGATGGGCGCGGAGGTAAAGGCTTTTCTGGATCTTGACGCTTTTGCGGTAGGCATAGATTTGAATCCGGGTCCCGGAAATCCATATGTGCTCTGTGGTGATTTTCATGAGCTCCAGTTTCCATCCAAAAGCGTGCAGATTATTTTTACCAACTCTTTCGATCATTCTTTTGACGCTGAAAAGGTTCTTTCTGAAATTAAACGGGTGCTGGAGGCTGACGGAGTTTTTATTTTGGAAGCAGTGGACAGTTCACAAAGGAATCCGGGTTTTTATGAAAGCTTTTGGTGGGACTCCATTGAGGATCTGATCGTGTTATGTTCCAAACAAGGCTTCAAATTGCTTCGGCGGATTAAATTTGATTATCCTTGGCCGGGCGAGACAATTATTTTTCAAAATGATTAAATCTTGATCACAAGAAAATAAGGGGGGTCAAATTGAAGCTCATCCGATTTAATAGACACCGGGTTTGGTTAAAGCTTAACTTTTCAAAATTACACTGACCGTCGTGCCCTGTCCGGGCTGGCTTTTTATCTCCAGCTTCCCGCCGTGTTTCGTAATGATCCCATGAACTATCGAAAGACCGAGGCCCGTCCCTTCTTCTCGCGTGGTAAAAAAGGGGTCGAAGATGTGCTTTAGGTCTTTCTCGGCAATGCCTTCGCCGGAGTCGGTGATAGTGGTCAGTAGTCGGTAGTCAGTAGTCAGGGAAGTAGAAATGGTCAAGGTCCCGCCGGTGGGCATGGCTTGGATGCTGTTGAGGAAGAGATTGAGAAAGGCCTGCTTGAGCTGAGCTTTGTCCGCGCTGATCTTTTGGTCTTGGGCGTATTTTTTTATTACGCGGATATCATGCTTGACAAGATTGCTGTTCAAAAGCTCGATCGTCTCATCCAGGACGGTATTGATACAGACTTTTTTCAACTCCGGCTCCTGCGGCTTGGCGAATTCAAGAAGCTGTTTGACAATATTATTCACTCGATCCACCTCATCGACGACGATCCGTTTAAATTTATCCCTGAAGTCTGGATCCTCATATCTCTCCGGAAGGTATTCGGCAAAAGTTTTGATGGACGTGAGAGGATTTTTGATCTCATGCGCCATCCCCGCCGCGAGAGTCGCGACCGCTCTCATACGATCCTGCTGTTCGACTTGTTCTCTTAGTAAAATATTTTCTTTTTCGACAACTTCTCGCGGCTTTTTGAAGAATAATTTTTCCACACCTGATTGAATTTTTTGCTCAAGAGGCTTGAAAAGCAGAGTGATTATGGCCAGTATCATTAAAATTACTGGTGCTGATTGGGCTTTTGCGAGATTACCTATAAATTTTCCGATAATATAAACAGCCGTAAAATAGAGAGAAGCAATTAAGGATATCAAGATTGAATAAATTAGACTCTTTTTTATAACCACGGATATGCCTAATAACTCATGCCTAAAAATTGCGTAAGCTGTTGAGACAAAAAATACACTTACAAAAAAATATCCAATAGGGAAAGAATCCACGCCCCAGCTCTGTAAAAAATCAGTGCACGCCATGGTTATAAATAAAAAAGCTATGAAAACATACTTGGTCTCGTGGTATTTTTTTATTTTTCCATGTTTCATTTTAATCAAATTCATTCCATGCCAAAGCAGGTGAACCATATAAATTGCTGTTGCGATTACAAAGATCGAGTGAAACACATGAATCGGTCCGCCTTTTGGATAGAGGCCCCAAGGGTAATGGTTAAGCCCTACTATGAATTGGTTGGTGCTCCAAAGTAGTAATAAAAAAATAAAAGTAAAACAATAAGCTATCCTTAAGTCTCTCGAGACAGTTTTCTCTACATTCTCCTTCAAATACACAATGGCAAAATTCAAGGCAATTGTCGGTAGAAATACGATGCTCGTGAAAATTATTTTTGCAAGCAGCAAATTGACTTGATAATCAAATATATTTAAATTGACTAAGCTGACGGGGATCATCCAAACAAAAATACCAAAACAAAAGAAAAAATATAGCCGATTCAATAAGGATGACTTATTCTTTAAGTAAATGAAAATTCCGAGCGCTAGACAGATGCCTCCAAGCGGTATGTATATTGAGGGAAATAGGGGAAAGTTATTGGAAAAAGAAGCGGTCATTATTCCAAAATTTTGGAGATAGCTTTCAGGATCTGCTTGGAGTCGAAGGGTTTGGGGATGTAGTCGGAGGCGCCGTTTTTTAGGGCTTCTTGGGCTAGTTCGACGCTTTGGTAGCCCGTTACAATTATTACGGGAAGGGTGGGTTTTAGTTTCTTGATCTGTTTTAGGGTTTCCATGCCGTTCAGTTTGGGCATTTTAATGTCCAGGAGCATGGCGGCGGGGGAGAGGGTTTTGAGCATTTCGAGCCCTTTCAAGCCATTTTCAGCGAAGTGCAAGTCATAAAGATCTGAGAGGATCAACTTAAACGACTCTCGAATACCCTCTTCATCGTCACAAATAAGTACTATCGGCTTGGTGAGCATTGGAGCCTCCATTTTTTATAAAGAAACCGGAGTCATGATCGAGAGACAACGCGCTTCGGACTTGGAGATGTTCTTGAAATGGTGGGTTTGGCCGGCGTTAAAGTAGAGGGTCTCGCCGGATTTCAGTATTTTTTTATCGGAGCCAAGCGTGATCTCGACCGTGCCGGTGATGACATAGACGAATCTCTCGGTGAAAGAGGAGTATTCTTCGGGCTCGGTGCTGCCTTTGGGTTTGATCTTAAGGAGGAGGGGCATCATCTTCTTCTGGAGCACGCCGCTGGTGAGGAGCTCGGCGACGGCGCCGCTGGAGTGGGAGAAGCTCTCGACCTTCTTTTTGGCGATCTTGTCCTGGGCTTCCTCGACCTTGTTGACCAGGTCCTCATAAAGCTGAGGGAGGCGGATCCCGAGCGCCTCGGCGATCTTCATGTGCGACTCGAGGGTGCCGGTCATCTTGCCGTTCTCGATCCGGCTCAAGGTCGCCTGATCGATGCCCGTTTTTTGCGCCACTTCGACCAACGTTACTTTACGCTCCTTACGGAGCGTTTTGATGCGTTCTCCAAGGCCTTTCATTTTGTCCTCCAGTCAGTAGTATACTTATTTTTGATAAAAAATCAAACTAATAATTTTAAGCTATTTTTTCTCAAATTATTATTGAATTAAAATCAAATTAGAGTTGACAAACCAATAACCCTCATGTAGTCTTAACACCAAGCTTTGTATAAACGGAGGTCGCCTGAATTGAAGTTTAGTCAGATCCTTAAGAAGGTCATCTCTAGCACGCTCGTCCTCACCTTCTCCTACACCCAGCTCCTCTGGGCAGGCCCCCGAGACATGATGACCCAATCCAAGGCCTTCTTCGATGAAGAAGCCCAAAGAAGGGGAATGAGCGCAGATGAGTTCGTCTCCCAAAGCCCCAACCAATCCGCCGTAGACCGCCAGAACCTCCTTGAGGCCATGTCGGGGCCTGTCACCACAAATACGACATCAAACTCCACCAACACCTTCAGCCTCACCACCCAAAACGGTGACATCCTAAAGTACGTGGGAGACACCCTCTCCCAAGTTAAACGTCCGGATGGCACTCTCTTAAATATCACCGACTTCAGTAACGGCATTATCCAAGGTGCCAACCTCGAGTTCACCGACGGCTCTTTACAACTCTTCCAAAACGGCAAGATCAAGAACTACACCACCCCCGACGGCACTCTCGTCGAATACGATCCCTCGACCGGAGAGATCACCCAAACCACCAAAGACAACGTCATCACCACCTACACTAAAGTAGGGGAGGACCTCGTCCTTGAAAACCCCTCTTTCAAGACCACCTACGACTCAAACCATAAGCTAAAACAAGTCGAAGATAAGACCAAACACACCACCACCCTCTACACCAACGGACTTCTAGAAACGATCATCAAACAAAACGGCACCCAGATCCTCTTTAAACAAGAAGTCATCGGTGACCAAACCCAAGTTTCTTTCAAAGACTATGTCGATGCCCAGGGCCATTCTTTCTTAGACGTCACTCAGATGACCCTCCCGGACGGCTCTACCTTAAGAGACATCGTCTGGAATAATGAGACCGACAAAGCTACCGGCGGCATTCTCGATAGCATCGACGGCAACGCCTATACCTTCCTTAATAACGTCATCTCTACCATTGCCATCCCCGGAGCCCGCCCCCGCCTGCCAGATGGCGGGCAGGTGCCGGACGGGCAGAGTTCTGTTCTTAGCAATATCACCTGGGATGGAGACCTGTTCAAAGGCGGCCATTTAAAAGACCCAAACAACAACGCCTTCGATTACCAAAACGGCCTCTTATCCGTCATCACCGACTCTAGCGGCAATGTGTTCGCCTTTGAGAATGGCAGTATCTCTCGTATCCAGCTCAAAGACAGCTTCCTCATAGAAGATATCGCCTGGAATGAACCCAGTGGCACTCTGAAAAACGCCCTTCTCTCAAAAGACGGCAATAAGATCCATTACGTCAATAGCACCGTCACCTCCATCGACTTCTCCGACGGTTCCACCCTCACGGAAACCGTCTTTAATAACGGCGAACTAGTCGGGGGCCTTCTCACCCGCGGGAGCACCCAATACCGTTTTGAGGACCGCAAGCTCACCCGGATCATTTTTTCAGGAAACATCTTCACAGTCGAAGGCGGCGTCATAACGGCCGTCACTACCCCAGAGGGCGTTTGGCGGGATATTACTTGGAACAACGATCATATCCAAGACGCTCTTCTTACGGATTCCCAAGGCAATAAGTTCCATTATCTAAACGCCGCTCTCTCCTGGATCGATCTTGATGGGGGAGTAAGACTCGAATCCCTCACTTGGGTCGCAGGCAGACTGCAGGGCGCCCTTCTCAAAGATTCAGGCAATGAGTTCACCTTCGAGAACGGTCAGATCACAAAGATCAAGCTCCAAGACGGTTCCTTGATCCAGGGGATCGGGTGGAGTACTGCCGACCGCACAGTCAAAGACGCCGTTATAACCGTCGGGAGCGACCAGTTCACCTACGTAAACAAAATACTCAAATCTTCCGTGATCTCAGGCAAAGTTGTAGAATACAAATACCTCCCGGGTAAGATCCAGGTCCTAAGCCAGGGAATTACCTTCGAATACCTCTTGGATAACACCCTGTCCAAGGTGATCAACCTAGATAAGTCCTACGCGACTTATAACCTCACAGGCCCCTATAAAGGCTACAAAGACAAAGAATACACCGCCGGCAACGTCATCACAGCCTTCTATGAGTATCGTCCCTCGCCCGGTGGTCTCCTCCAAGCCAAAAAGGTCGTCACCTCAGCCGTGAGTACCGCTCTTGGATCAGGTTCCTTCGAACGGGTTGAGTTTAAATTCAAAACCACCGCCCCTCAGAACAATAAACTCGTCCTTCAGGCCACTCAGTCCATCGTGGGAAATGTCACACGATCTTTTACTCTGACCTATCTCAACGGTCGATGGACTCTCCAGTACCGGGATAAACGAGGCTCCACCAACTTAGATCCGGTCATCACCTATCTAAACCAACCTCTTGTAAGCGGCAAAGACTACGTAGCGGATCTTGAATACTCAAGTTCCAAGCTCAATCTCTTTGTCTATGAGAAGGGCACACCCTACCCTTTAAGTCCCACGGCAAGCCTGGATCTTTTTAGTCCTCAAAGTACGACCACCATTAAATTCCTAAGCCCGGCCTTTACCAACACTCAACCCGGTTCTACTACAAAAGTATTCAAACAGACCCAAAGTCCCGAAGTTTCGACCCTGAAAGGTCCCTTACTGACCGATAAGATCGATACCCTTAAGAACCTAACTCTGATAAAAAGAGACATTCCCTCCGTTACTCAAAAAAATATTTCCTTGGTCATAAAACCCGATCTCTCTGCCGCTCCGACAGGCATTCCGGTCTTTGCGGGACTCAAGGAAGCTCTTTCGACCCGGAATGTAACTTTGAATGTTTCAGTACCTGTTTTTTCCGTCACAAGAAAAACACTTGATGTCTCAAAGCCCGTGGTCGAGTTACCCGAAGAAGCCAAAAAGTTCGAAGAGATCCTTTACAACCAAGATGCCACTCTCAAAGAGGTCCATCAAAATGACGGCACGACCTTATTTTTTGAGAACGGCCTTCTGACGAGAGCCGAGAAAGACGGCAGCGAAATAGATTTCGGATTCACCGAGTCGAGCGGTCTTCTGAACCTCACAGGCTCCGCCATCACGCAAAACGGCCTTGTCTCAAATTTTAGCGAAGAGGGAAAGCTTGCCTCGGTGGACACGGGAACTTTCACGATCCACTACAAAAATGATTCAAACGAGATAGACTTCATTGAGAAGACCGACGGCACGGAGATCTACGCTCTACCCGACCGCCCGCTCTTTGATGCGGCCGGACAGATCTCAAACGCGCTCTTTGTCATGTCCGACGGCGAGGAAAGAACCTACGAAGACGGCAAGCTCACGCATCTGGTCAAACCCGACAAGACCGAGATCAGCTACCGACTGAATGAGATCTCGCATGAGGTAGAGCTTTCACAGCTTATTACTCCGAGTGATCTGACCTACAACTTTTCCTACGAGACCGCGGATGTGATCGAGGCCAATCTCGTGGCTCCGGCGATTCCCAACGCTCTGGACATGACCCGGATGACCTATGACCGCCAGCTGAACCTTAAGAGCGCCCTCCGCCAAAATAAAGAGATCCTCTCTTATCTGGACCACAGCCGTCTGGACACCATCGGAGAACTCACTCCGGAGGGCACAACACGCGTCAAACAAAGATTCACCTACAGCGAGGACTTAAAGATCGCCTCCGTCCAAGAAGGTCCCTCCGAAACTTTCTACGACGACAACGGCCAGCCGACGAAGACCCTCATCAGTTCCACAGCCGAGAACCCCCACGCCCTTAAGATCGTCTACCAATACGGCAAAGTCCGCACTATCGATAAGGGCAACATCCGCACCTTTGAATATTCTTATTCCTTCGATCCCCAAGGAAAAGAGATCACCACCATCGAGGACCTCGAAGAGAATTCCAAAAAGATCTACAAGGAAGGCCTTCTTGAGTCGTCTCTCGATAAGACCAATAACGTCCTCTCCGAGTACCTCTACGATGAAAATGAAGAAGTGTCCCGGGTCGAAGTTAAAAGATTCGAGCGCATCATCCACACCTACCACTACACTTACATGGACGGCAAGACCGTCGTCGAAGACCGGGATGAGGGTGTCACAAGGACCTACGGCGACACGGAACTAAAAACCTACACTCTCAAAGAAGAATCCGTCAAAGATAAGGACGGCAATGTTCTCGCCTATACCTTAAAAGAACTGCCCGATCCCGCGGCCGGAAACATTAAACAAAAGCTTCTCACAATTCAAAAAGATAAGACCCTCTACGCTTATTCCTATTCCAAGAATAAGACGATCGGCCGGGACCAGAACGAAACTCTCTCCCAAGAGATGGTCAAAGAAGAAATGATCCAAAAAACGCTTGAAGATGGCTCCGTCAGCCACTTTGAGAACGGCAAACTCAAGAGAGTCGATCTCTCGGGCCCCGAGAGATCCTATCTCACGGACATCGTCTTAGACTCAAAGAACAATCTTCAAAGCGCCGCCAAGCATTTCAGCGACGGCTCAAAGAAAGTTTTTGGCCCCGCGGGACTCCTCGAAGAGGTCACCGCGGACAACACACATCTTTATTACACCAATAACCGCGTGACCAAGGTCGTAGACTCTGCGGGACAGGAATCCGTTTATTCCTACGAGACCGACCCCGCGACGGGGGAAGTCACCACGATCTGGCTCGAGAAGCCGGACGGAAAACTTAAGTACGATCTTACGGGAAATCTCCTGGGATTTTCTTCAGACCGCGCGTATTACTCTCTAGAAACCCAAAAGAACGCCGGGGGGCAAGTGACCGGCTATTCTCTGAGCGGCCATTTGGGTAAATTTTATTTCGACCAAGACGGCCGGTACGTGAGCGCCGAAAGATTGAACCTAGACGAAGATCTCAAAACATTTCTCGACGCGTCCGGGAACTCGAACGCAGTCACGGCCTTTCTGGGCGCCGAACTCTCAAGTGACTCCGCCTTCGGCAACGCCGCGGTTGAATTTAGAGGCAGCGGCAATCCCAACAATGACAGCCTCGTCATCGCCGACTCAGAAAGCCTCGATTTTGGCAGAGGCGACTTCACCCTTGAGACCCGCGTCAAGTTCGACTCCTTCGGCGATAACCAAATGATCTTTAGCCGCAATCGCGGCGAGGGAGAGGGAAGCTACGAGGTTTGTTACGTTCACTATAAAAGAATCCTTAATCTGAACTTTAGCGGCTCAGTTTTTAAATTAGAATCATGGTCTCCCGAAATCGGTCAGTGGTACCACTTGGCGGTCGTACGCAAAAAAGGCCTTGTTCATATCTATGTGAACGGTGTTGAGCTGGGGACAGGAACCCAAGATTCTCACAACATCATAGGTTCCCACCCGCTTCACTTGGGAGGAGACGTCGCGTGCAACTGGGGCGTAGACGGCAAGATGGACGAGGTCCGGATCTCGGACCTGGCTAGATATGACGGTTCTTTCACGCCCACAGTCCAAGAATTCGTCCCCGACGAACACACCCGAGTCCTTCTTCACATGAACGACGAGAATAAGACCGCTTTTGAAAAAGCCAAAACTCTCGCGCAAGGCTTAAGCGGCAGTCTTGGGTCTCTCAAGAAATTCAACCACCTCCCCAAGATGAACTTTGACGCGGCCCTTAAAGACGGCCTTGTGGGAACCTACCGCTTTGGTGAACTTAAAGAGATCCTAGACCCGCAGCAGAACCTGCGCTTCACCTTTAAGAACAGCGAGCTTTCGACGATCACCGACTCGGCCGGGCGTGTCCTGACCTACGATTTTGACAAGGACCCCTCGGGCAGGATCCAAAAGATCCGGCTCGACAACGGCCTTGTGAAGCTCAAATACGATTCGACCGGCAAGCTCCAAGGCTTTAAGCGGGACGGTTACTTTGATCTCGAGGAGGTCAAGTCTCAGACCGAGGATGTCTATGAAGGCGGATTTGTCACGGGGTACTTAAGCACAGACGGTGATTTTGAGACGGTCCAGTATGACCATGTGGGACACTCCAGCGGCGCGGCGGGCACGGCCGTCTCCGAGCATCGGTTTCCCGGTCCTCAAACCGTGACTTCGGTCACGTTTAAAATGTCGGCTTTCGGCCGAGCCGGAGGCAATTATCATAAAGACTATGAAGCTTATTATTACGTTGAAGTTTTAAAAAACGGCGCTTGGGAACAGGTCCCAGGTTCTTTCGGCGGAACGTATAAGGTGACTAAGAATTACACTCCCGGAGATATTGGAGGCACTTTCAATTCAGGCCTCGTGACGCTGAATAATTTAAACATTCAAAACGTCGAAGCGATCCGGGCCCATGCCCACGGGTATGGGAATTCCGACGACAATGCCAACGCCGACGGCTCTGCCTCCATCTATGAGATCCAGTGGACCCTCGCCGACACCGCTAATTATTCTTTTTCCAGGGTAGGGGACACTTTCAAATTCGAAGGCCACGAGGGGACTCTTCTTTTTGACTCCGAGGGAGATCCCCAAGGCCAGGTCCCATCCGGTCTTCAAGGAGTATCCGATTCCTTAAGCGGCGTCGTCGCCACTTATGAGGAGCTGCCCCATAAAGACCTGATGCTTCTTGGCGTCGAGCATGTCTTTAGTCCCGATCTCATGGCGTTACTCAAGCCCGTCCAAGCAGCGCTTCCGGATTCAGAGACCGTCATCATGCAGGAGTACTCCTCCTCCGGGATCCTTGAGACCCAGACCAAGGGAGACGCGACGGTCACTCTTTTTGATGAGGAAAACAGGCCCTCCCAAATGCTGGACGCCGACGGGAAGCTTCTCATCCAATATTTTTACGACGCCCAAGGTCATCCCTCGAGGGTGTACCTTAAGAACGCCAGAGACACCCTGCCCGGCGAGGTTTCAAAATCAAAGCGCGTCATCGAGGAACAAAGGTCCGCGGCCCTCAAAGATCTCGCCGTTCAAAAACGCCTTGCCTACACCCAGATCGAAACCGCTGCCAACGCCCAAAAAGAGTCTCTTAATTCGAATCTCGTCATCCTGGACGGACAAAGAACGAGCGTCGGAGACACTGAGGTCAAAGGCAAACAGGCCAAAGCCCAAAAAAGCGGTATCCTAAACCAGATCGACGCCGCTCAGGAGAACGTCCAGGCACTTTTGACTCAAACCAACCGTTGGGAGGCCGACTCCTATGCCAAACTGAACGCTCAAGTCGAAGAAGTCTCCGATCAAATTAAAAAAGATTCCCAAAAAGCCTTTGATGAGATCGCCAAACAAGAAGCTTCCGCCAAGAAAGACATTCTAAAGCAGGAAGTCTCTCCCATTGTCTATGACAACTACCGCAGGATCTTGGGACGCGACCCAAGCACCCAAGAATACGACGACTGGATCGACAAGGTCGATTATGACTCGGGAAACATTCTCACCGGCGAAGAAAGAACGGAGCTAAGATCCGGCGCATCGATCACGTTCGAGGGCAACGGAAATCCCGGGCAAGATGACGATCATCTGACCGTTAACGCCTCGGAAGATTTCGATTTCGGTACGGGCGACTATACGATCGAGACCTGGACGCGGCTTGACTCCATCGGAGAGAACATCGCGTTCTTTAGCCGCAACCGCGGCGACGGACAAGGCGGCTATCAGCTTACCTATAGCAACCCTAACAAACAGCTGATCTGGCAGCAGAACGGCCCCGTCTCTAAAAGGGAATCTTGGAACCCTGAGATCGAGCGATGGTATCACCTGGCGGTTGTAAGGTCGGCAGATTTCGTGCGCTTCTACGTTGACGGGAAGGAACTGGGGTCGGCGACGGCGGGCGCCGGCGATATCACGGGTTCTACCAATCTGGATATCGGCGCTGATCTTGCCGGAAACTGGGGCCTGGACGGCCGCCTCGAAGGCTTCAGAGTTTCCAAGGGCAAGGCCCGATACAGCGGCAATTTCGATCCCTCAACCGTTCAATTTGCTCCCGATGCTTACACGAAACTTCTTTTGGGGTTCAACAAAGAAAAAGACAGTGTCAGAGACTTAAGCGATTCGCATCGCTTTATCTACGCCTCAGGGAGAGTGGGGATAGATAAAAACGAATCTAAAACCCAAATCCCCGTCCGTGTCCCGGTCATTCAATACGACCCGAGCATCACCAACATCATCACGGGCTATGACGAGACTACTCAGACCAATCCCGGCGCTTCTATTCTTTTTGACGGCTCAGGGGACCAGCTTGTCATCCCCTCCGGCGCCGACTTCAATTTTGGAACAGGCGACTTCACGATAGACTTCTGGACCAAGTTTAATCCCGCGTCCGGAGACCAATTCTTTATCAGTAAAAAATCCGCCTCCACGGGTTTTCGAGTCGGCTATAACAGCTACGGCGGGGGATACCTTGATGTGGACATCGCCGGAAATAGCGCCATCCACAACGTCTGGCACCCCGGCGCCGATACTTGGATTCACATTGCCATCGTCCGGCACAATTCGACCATTTATTCTTTTGTAAACGGCGCTCAACTGGGCTCCACCGGAAATGACTCGACCAATATCGTAGACACCCATCCTCTCTATATTGGCTCCGTAGGGGGAGCGGCGTTTTTGAACGGCAGGCTTGATGAGCTGAGAGTCTCTAAAGGCTTCGCAAGGTGGACGGAAGGCTTCACTCCCTCGACGGTCCGCTATACTCCCGATACTTACACGAAGCTTCTCTTAAGAGCAAATGATACCAAAGACTCCTTAAGGGATTTGAGCGACTCCCACTATTTTGTCGGCGCCTCCGGCAACGTCTCGATAGATAAAACTGACTACAAAGCCCAAGAAAAGATCGTCACAAGAACCCCCAGGACCGAGTCTTTCATCCCGGCGCTTCAAACCCATCTTAAAGGTTTGGCGGAACTGGGGGAGCGTCGAGCTTTCGTCACGACTGTCCAACAAAACGTCGAAAATAAAGTGAACGCCTACCTTGATAAGACGGAGGAGGAGAAAGCCGCCTATGCTTCCTCGGAGCTTGGTCTCTCATCGAGTGAGATCATTAAGCTTTCAAGGGAAGACGCCGCGAATATTATCACCTGGCTAAAAGGCGAAAGAGACGCCCAAGGCAATCCCGTCAATCTTCACTTCGGGCAATCCGCCTTCCTGGCGCTAGAATCCTTATTGGATCAAAAGGGGATCAGCTATGCTCGTGAAGACATCGCCACCAAAGCCATCCTCATCGACATCCTCGCCGGGGTCATCACCCCCATGGACGAGGGAGATCTCGTCCTCTCCGTCTTCGCTCTCAATAAAGTCGCGTCTCTCTACGGCCTAACCTTAAGCGGTGCCAAACTTACTTGGGAAGACCTAAAAACGATCTACGCAAATAATCCCCAAGCACGAATCATTGCCCATATAAACGGCAACCATTACGTCGTCATTACCAGCATCACCAACGACACCATCACCTACATCGACCCGGGAATAGGCAAAGACAAGCAAAACGAATCCCTCACCATCAGAAAAGCCGGCTTCCTCAAAGCCTGGAGAGGCAACGTCACCGCTGAAACAACCATCCTAAACTCTGTCATCTCGAGTCCGCAACATGCGGGCGAGAGATCTCGCTTTTTAACTCTCCAAGAGACTCTTGTTATTCGCGGAGCCTTCTGGGGCAGTATCTTAAATCTCGCCGCATTCGTCGTCTCCATCGCCGTCTTTGTCATCAACCCGGCCTTAGGCTCTGTCTTATTCAATACCTTGAATGGCATCATGACCGGTCTCCGAATAGCCGCCTTCGCGGTCTCTATCGTAGAAGGAGACTGGATCTCAGCCATCTCCGCCGGGATCAGTCTCGGTAGCGGTCTCGGCGATCTGGGCAACAGCGCCATGGAAGGCCTAAAAGGCGCCTTTCATGGAGTGGCTCAGGCCTTGGGACCTCTAGGACAAGTCCTAAACGGTGTGGGCCAAGTCCTAAACGGAGTAGGCACCGTCCTCTCCAATGTCTACCAGGGAGTCACAGGCTTCTTTAGTGGTTTCACCAAGACCCTCGGAGCTTTCGCCAACGGCCTTCCTAAGATCGCCGGAGAACTCGTCAAGACCGCCGTCGCCGTCGGAGTCAACTTCGGAGTCTCAAAAGGACTTGAAGTCATCGGAGTCAACCCCCAGGTCGCCGGCTTCTTAGGGTCTCTTGCCCAAGGAGCCATCGTAGGGGGGATGGAAGGAACCACTACGAGTGAAGTAAACGGTGTCTCCAAAACCATCACCCAAGCCCAACACATCCAATCCAGTATCCAAGAAGTCGTCACTCTCACTCAAATAGGACAGCTTGGCACGGAGCTTGGACTCAACAACACCTTCACCAACATCATAGGCCTATCGCTTGCCGCCATCCAAGGCCAAGCTATCCAAGTTCCCCAAGGAGAGCTCTTCAACATCGCCACCGCCTTCTCCAATATCAAACCAATGCTCTTTAGCTCTCTCGCTCAATATGGTGTCACGGAACTTGGAGAGATGGCAGGGCTTGATCCGCGGATGGCTTCAGCGATAGGAACGACCGTCGGCACGACAATCGGCCAGGGGATCACCACCGGAAACATTTTTGGCCAGGGGATAGTGAATGTCCTAAACGAATCCATCCGGGGCGGATTTATAGCCGCCGGTACGCAGCTTTTAATGAACAAACTCCCGGACAATATTGGCACCTCGTTCTTAACAAGCGTTCTTGCCAGCTCCTTCAATAAACTCATCAATCCGAAGGCCCCCACGAACATCGTGGACGCCTTCCTAAGCTCCCTAAAAGACCTGGGCCAAAAGCTCCTTGCCCCTGAAACCCTGAACAATTTAGCCCAAGCGATCAAGACCAAGGGCCTAAAAGACGCTCTTGAAACTCATGCTCAAGATGTCTTCCAAAGAAGCACCATCGTGTCCATGGTCAACGCCGGCGGCACCATCGCCGACTTCGTCGGATCAAGGCTCGCTTACGCCTCCGAAACAGTCTTTAAAGGCCAACAAGCCATGAAACTCGACCTCTCCACAAGTCAAGCCGATCTTAAGGTCTACTACAAAGACACGCCCACCGACGGCCTTAAATTCCTCGGCTACGAAGAAAACGAAGGTTTCGCGGCCCTGACGAATTCAGGCCCCACGCTTCTATCGGCCGACATCGGCCGGTACTATGACGGGAACACGATACTCACAGAAGAAGTTCGGGGTGGTAAAACCACCAAATGGGAAATCAGAGACAAAGCCTCCAACGACCTTCTTCTTGAAATCGCTCCCGGCACCGAAGGAAACTTCGGAAGCATCAAAAACTTCTTTCAGAATTCGACCCTGACATTCGGAAACGACAACCGACTTGACTTCGCGATAACGCTGCCCGACGGCTTAAAACTATCTTCACCCCTAACGGATTTATCCAACTTAAGTCCGGAAAAGCAGAAAGCCTTAACAAGTTACGTCCTTCTAAACGGGATCGCCAACCAAAGAGCAGCTGGCGTCTCGCCAGACTCCATGATTAATTTTAAGAACGGCTTGAGGAATGAAGGCGTGAATGAAAGACAGGTCGCTCTCTTTCCGCTTTATGAGAATGACAACTGGATTGACGACGCCCTGGAGATCCTGATTCCTTACAACTTTAATAACATCATCGATGACGGCGGCATCTGGATATTGGACGAGCTTGGTGCTAACATTGTCACCAATAAAGTCAAAAGGATGCTTGATAACCAGTTCGCGGGCTTAACCCCGGAAGAAAGAGCCGAAGGCATCGTCGTCTTTGCTCACTCGGGAGGATTCAACCCGCTCTTACGAGCCTTGGATCAAAAGGATTACAACGTCAAAGCCATCGTCACCTATGAAGGTCCAAGTCTTCGAGGAATCTTTACGCCCGCCACCACTTCCAACACACACCTTGAGCGGGTCATCAAAATCCGCGGCACCAACGACCCCTGGATCCCGTTTGCTGAATCATCCTTTACTTTTAGCACTGTCCAAAGCTTCAATATCCAAGTTGAAGGGGCAGGACACGGAGACTTTGAATATTCAGAAGCCAAATGGGAAAACGTTCAGTACGGCGGCAAAACAGCCGAACAAGCCGCCTGGCTTAAAGCAAGGGATATGGAAATAAACAGGAAGACGGCGATATTTAATCAAAAAGTAATGAAAGCTGCAGGAGATGAATTAGATTGGACGGACTTCTTGGCCTCCATCAAGGAAGGCATCGAATACGATTCGACTAAAAAAGTTTACAACGTTAAACCATTAAAGCTAAGGTATCAAGGTGAATAGACGGCCAGTAATTGGATATCTGCTCTTCCTTGCCTTGTCTTTCACAGTGATCTATTCTTTTGGTTGTTCCGTCAAAGCCGAGGAGCAAAAGAGTTCCTCGTCAAAAACAGGGCAAGATAATACCCTTTATATTTTAAACAGCGAGAAAGATGCCCAGGGTATGAAAGCGATGTTGGAAACAGATGATTTTAGGAAAATTGATGAACAATGGAACCACATCCATAGAGCTCGAGATTATGAAAAATCGAATAAATATGACTTAGCTGAAATTGAGTTCAAGAAAGCCATCGAGGCAGACAAAAGCGACCAAGGCGTGTCTCGTCGTGGATTGGCAAGAATTTACGAAGCCAGCGGCAAATATGAACAAGCTTTGGAGCAAATTAACTGGCTCTTAGAACGGACTTCTAGACCGGATGTAAAAGCTGATCTCCTCACCCGCAAACAAACCCTAGAAAAACGTCTCACCGACCAAACCTAACACCCTAAGCTAACGCGCCATCCGCCTTCGGCGGATATCCCCGCCGCCTCGACATAACAGATATTCTACATCATTACGTCCTGCGGTCTGTCCTCCCCGAGTACAGACCTTCGGCGCAATGACGTAGAATATCGCGTTATGTCGTCCCATCTGCCGCGTTGTCTTTAGGAAATCTTTTAGCCACGGGATATTTTGCCTCGAACCGGACGACGAGTGTCTCCATCCGCTGGGCCGGCGGCGTGGATGCGTTCCGCCAAAAGCCGGCGGACCGCGGCGCTCCCACTTTAAAAACTAAAAACAAAAGCAAAAACAAAAAGAAAATAGGGTCAAGTCTTTACATTTGACAAAGGTACCTTTTTCCTATGTTACCCAGAGAGGTGCCCCGTGAGGAAATAGGGTCAAGTCTTTACATTTGACAACAGTACTGCATTTTGATAGTTTTTTCTTATGGCACGCCCCTTAAGAATCCAATTCGAACACGCTTTCTACCATGTCATGAACCGCGGCTTGGAACGGCGGGTAATTTTCAAAGAGAAGGATGACTACCAATCCTTTCTTCATATCCTTCTCAATCTCTGGCCCCGTTATAAATTCGTCATTCACAGCTATTGCCTCATGCCGAACCACTATCATTTTCTGATCGAGACCCCAAAAGCCAACCTCGATCGGATCATGAGAGGGATGAACGGCCTGTATACTCAAGCTTTTAACCGTAAATATAAACGCGTGGGACCTCTCTTCCAAGGCCGCTACAAAGCGCTCCTCGTCGATAAAGACGCCTACTCGCTCCATCTATCCCGATACATTCATTTAAATCCACTGAAAGCCAAACTCACAGAGCGACTGGAAGACTATGAGTGGTCAAGTTATCCGATCTTTTTGGGCAAGAAGGAGCCCGGGATCTTCCTTGAAACCAAGTGGCTTCTGTCGCAAGTTGGAAACCCCAATGCGTTCCGTCGATTTACTCTTGAAGGACTTAAAAGCTCCTGGGACCCCCTCAAGCAAGCCAAACACCAAAGCATTCTCGGCGAGGAAACTTTCTTAGAGAAAATAAAGAAGGAGCGAATTCCCATCAAAAAAGATACGACTGTTTCACGTCTCAGGGAATTTCAGAAACCAACCGATACAAGGCCCGCCCAACAGTGGATCCAGGATTTGACCGTGGACAATGTCCTTTCCAGGAAGCTCTTGGTCTATCATCTAAAGAAGCATACGCCACTGAGTCTTAGAGAGATCGGAATGGCCGCCGGTAACTTAAGCCCCTCGGCAGTATGCCAAGTGGTCAACAGATTGGAATCGGAAGGGAAGAGAAACAAGCAGATTCACGGTCTGATGGCAAAAATAAACCAGATGTCAAATGTAAAGACTTGACCCCACAGACAGCTTGACCCCACAGACAGAAACCCACAGAGACCCCACAGACCCCAATCTCAAATCCGCAGGCATCCGGGTGTGAATAGTTCAAAAAAGATCGTCTATGGACTTATTCTGCTGACGATCACGCTCGGGGCTTGGGCGCGGTGGCGGAATCTGGACTTTGATCGGGACGATAAGCGAAACAGCTCTCCCGATGAGGCGATGTACACGGCGTACGCTTCTGTGGCGGCTCACGAGGGGATCAAGGGCACGGCGATCTCGGTCGAACAGTACAATAAAAATGAAAAACTTTGGATCTTACCGCCACCGACCAGAATAGGTTATCTTTATCCGCTGGCGGCCGTAATGGCCTTTACCGGAAGAGACGATAGAGAAACAGGATTGATCTTCTCGGCGGTCGTCGGAATTCTTTCCGTCATTTTGGCCGCGCTTCTTTGTCTGAGATTTTTTGATCCCTGGACGGCTTTTTTTGCCGCGTTATTCATGGCCGTCTCGCCGATGGAGTTGGCTTTCGCAAGAAAGGTCTGGCAGGACGGATCTATGACGTTTCTCGGCGGCGGTCTCCTTTACCTTTCCTTTGAAATTTTGAATTGCGGTAAAAAATATCCATGGATCACCGCGTATGCTTTGCTTGGGGCTTATGCCGGGCTGACAAAGGAATCGGGCTTTGTTCTTTTGGGACTGCTCAGCGCCGGGCTCGTCTTTTTTCTTTGGCGCGATCGGCGGACCAAAGAAGTCGTATTTTTATCGATCGCCGTCTCGGGGGCTTGCGCCGCGGCGCTGGCGCTTTTGACGGTCCTCTCGGGAGGCCCTGAACCGCTGAAGCAGCTCTACGGGCACTTGAAAGGAGCCGTCTCCGGCAATGCGTATGCTTTGAAATATCAGGAGGACAGCTGGTACGCTTTTTTGGAGGCTCCGGCGCTTTTGAGTCCTTTGGCTCTGATCTTTTTCGCCGCCGGCCTTCTGGGTGTCTTCATGGGTCGAATCGAAAAGAGACGCGAACTGTCTTTGGCCGCATTCACATTGATCTTGCTGGCCATCGCGGCGTCACTTCCGGCTTATTTTAAAAACATACGCTATTTGAGTCCGGGGTTCATCGCGTTCTATCTGCTCGCCGCGGCCGGGTTAAAATGGCTTGTGTCGATGATCCAAAAAGGAAAAAGCGGGTTTATCGCCGCAGGCTTCGGAGCCGCGGCCATTCTTCTGGTCGTTTACGCCGATAGCTTAAATTTTAAAAAGATCTTTATCGAAGGCCATACCAAAGACCTCTCCAATCCATTGTTGCGGGAAACTTCGATATTTGCCAGGGGTGTGAGATAATCTTTCGTATGAGCACGGACCCTAAGACCAGCATCATAGATTCTTACAAGGACTACTACCGCGATGTCTCCGGGCCCATCGGCGGCGATGACCGTTTCCGCTGGGTCAAAGAAACTTTTTTCGGGGATCTGAAAGGTAAGCGGGTGCTCGAGATCGGCTGCGGCGAGGGCTCTCTCCTTGAGATGTTGTCCGAGGGCAACCGGGTTTACGGAGTGGACATCTCCCTGACCGGGGTCGAGCGCGCGCGACAAAAAGGGATGGAGGTCCATCATTTGGACGCGTCCAACCAGTCGCTGCCGTACGAGAACGGTTTCTTCGATGTCGTGATCACGCTTGAGACGATCGAGCATGTCGAGAATCCCCACCGCATGCTTTGGGAGATCAAAAGGATCCTGAAGAAGGACGGTGCGCTTCTCATCAGCATCCCGGGAGAGAGGGTCTATCACCCCTTTATTTACCCGGGACTCTTTACCAAAAAAAATTTTAGCGAATTTTTGCGGTCCAACGGTTTCGAGATCGATGCTCTGCGCGGGTGGGGCCAGGCCCCTCTCCTGAGCCACTGGTCGCACGCCGCGGCTCAAAGCCACAGCCCGTTTCTCAGTTTACTGGCCAAGGGCATTTTTTATGCCGGCCGGAAAAGAAATCTGCTCATGCGCAAGCATCTGAGGACACCTCTCTACTGGGCTTTTTGCCTCAATTTCCTCTGCCGTCAGGACGGCAAAAGCATCTCCCGCGTCGAAGAAGTGGCGCGCCATACGACCCCCAAATAGGTCGCGCAATAGATATTGATAAATAATCAAATTCTATTGACAACACGGGTATCCTGGTGTACTCTTAACGCCAATATGAGATCAGCCCTTAAGAAGTTTTTTGCCATAACCCTTATCATTGCATTTACTTTCAGCGGCTCACCCGCCTGGGCGGCAGGCAGCGGAAAGTTGGCGCCAAATTCATTCTTTAGCGAGGAAGAAGGCCCCTTTACCAAGCGATTCTATCGCGGCAGGGTCCCGCAGGCGTTAGACATCCCCGTTGGCCAACATCCTCAGATCCCGACCCTTCCCGAGGGCGGGCCGCCTTCGCTGAATATTTCCCTGCCCGAAGTTGAGAATTCATCTTATCTCAGCGAAATTCTTTCAGTTCCGAATGATCCCTATTATTCCTCAAAAGGCTCTCTTTTCCCCGAATTCCGTCTGCTCGATGATCTGTGGGGCGTGAAGTTCCTGAACGCAGAGGCTGCCTGGGATCTTACGAGAGGCTCCGGGATCGTGGTGGCGGTCGTCGATACAGGCGTCTACCTCAATCATGCGGAGCTTCAAGGGAATATCTGGTTCAACCAAAGAGAAAAAGATGGCGTCGCCGGCGTTGATGACGACGGGAACGGATTTATCGATGACGTGAACGGATGGGATTTTTCCGGAAATGACAACGACCCTTCCGACCTGAACGGTCATGGCACGCACGTTGCCGGGATCATCGGAGCCTTGAAAGACAACAACAAAGGCATTGTCGGCATCGCGCCGGAGACGGACATCATGGCGGTCCGAGTGCTGGACGGTTCGGGAAGCGGCTCCTGGTCTGACGTCTCGGACGGAGTCCGTTACGCGGCTTCCATGGGCGCAAAAGTCATCAATCTCTCTCTCGGCGATTTTCTTGACTCGATGACGAGCGGCGATCTTAACGACATCCTGGGCGCGATCCGATACGCCAGAGATCTCGGAGCGATCGTGGTGGCCGCCGCCGGCAATTCGGACGGGGACATCGCCAACGCGGTTCCCGCCGCTTTTGAAGAAGTGATCTCCGTCGGGGCGCTCCGCCATCCGTACGATACTTACTACGGCAGCGGACCTCTCAGCCGGGCCGACTTTTCCGAAAAAGGGGAGGAGCTGGATTTCATGGCGCCGGGCGCGGACATTCTTTCGCTGGCGGTGAACTCGTCCACTTACGCGGGATATCGAAGTTTTTTGAAAGACGGCTCATACTATTCCGCCGCGGATGGAACTTCGATGGCCGCGCCGATGGTTTCGGGCTTGATCGCCCTTCTTCTGGCCCAAAATCCTCTTCAGACCTTCAGCGACATCTACCGCCGTCTCAAGTACTCCTCGGGCGATCTTGGCGACCCAGGGTTCGATCCGCTGAACGGCTGGGGTTCGGTCAACGCTTTTAAAGCGCTCTCGGAAGATTATTACGACAACGGAGTCGTTAAGAAGCGTTTTTATCCCAACGGCAGCGTCCTTTCCTATAGTACCGCGGGAGTCCTTGAAAAGAAGACGTTTCCAAACGGTGATATCCTGACGTATTTCGCGAGCGGAAATCTCAAAACATTTTTTGAATCCTCGACCGGTAGCACTTACGAATACCTTGACGAGAATTTCTACGGCAATGACGCGGAGGGTCATGGGCGGGGACGTGTTTTTAGGACTACCCTGAGTGATGGAGATTTCACTGAGATCGGCGAATATTGGCAGGGAACTGATAAGGTCAAGAAGGTTTCGGAAGCCCATCCGCAATCGGGATCAGTTTGGAGAAAGATATCGATCAAACAACTGCCGGACAGTTCTCAGGGCAGTTACTCTTTCCCCAGTTTTAGATCGGATATGAATGGCGACGGACATACGGATCTGGTGTTATCGGACAAATCGTACGATCCCGCTCACCCGGCTTATAGCCGGCTCATCGTGATCTTTGGCGAAGAGGTCCCTCAAAAGACCTACGATATCGATTCCCCGGATCTGAACGGTCAAAACGGTTTCATATTTCAGGATGTGACTTCGAACATCACTTTTACTACTGCCAATGATCTTAACGGTGACGGTTATGCCGACATCGTGGTGCAGAGCGAAAAGACAAATTTTTCTTCCGGAGACAAATCCGGCGGCGCCTATGTCATTTTTGGCAAATCAAACGGCTTCCCGGCTGTTTTGCGGCCCGGAGATCTTGATGGAGAAAACGGTTTTACGGTCTATGATCCGAGAACCAGCGGTTCCGGAAGCAGCTACTCTTACAGTCCCGACGATCTCAACGGAGACCAAAAAGACGACCTTATTCTTCGATACATCGACGGCACAGGGAAGGACGAGACTTACGTCCTGTACGGAAAAAGCGGCGGTTATGAACCCACGGCGAACCTAGCTTCACTCAACGGTCAAAATGGGTTTGTCATCAAGGCTTACCGTGAGGTCATAAGGTACAACACCCGTACGGAGTACAGGTTATCTAATGATGTAAATGGGGACGGGATCAACGATATCATTGCCACGGTCACGGGCTACGATCCGTCGCGGCCAAATGCCGTCAAAGTTTATGTGATCTACGGCTCTCAAGCGATGTCGAGCGTGGTGGATTTGAACACTATTACCCTGACGGGCCGGAACGGTTTTGTGATCGACGGATTTGAGTCACTTTATTACTCTTTTGTTGACGGACAGTATGACCTTAACGGCGATGGCATCTGTGACTTGCTTATCGATCCAAATAGGTCCGGATCGGGAACGCCGGTGGGCTCAGCTCCTACCTATGTCGTATTTGGAAGTCATGATCAAGTGTCTTCGATCAATGTTAGCGCGCTTAACGGATCGAATGGATTTTCTATAAGTGCTGCAAGCGCGCCCTATGGATTTGACTATTCTACACGTTCCGATATTAACAGAGATGGTCTTGTAGATCTGATCTTGAGACCTAGCGGGCAATATGGATCGGATGACACCAAAGATTTTTATGTTATTTATGGGAAAAATGAAGGCTATCCTGCGGTCATTGACGCCGACCACCTAAGCGTCGGAGATGGTTTTATGGTAAGGGCTTATCCGCAATCCGGTTCCCGTACGATCGAAACAAGCCTGGGACTTCTGGATGATGTCCTCATGAGCGACATCAACGGAGACGGTTATGAAGAGCTGGCATTCAGCGTCAGGGGTTATGATCCTAACAACGCCAACGCGGTGAAGACGTATGTGCTGTTTGGCAGGGAAAGATTCACCGAAGACATTGATCTGGCTTCCTTGGTTCTAGACGGAAGCAACGGTTTTGTAATTGAAGGCATGCTTTCTCAATACACACCTTTTCCTGCGGCTTACGGTGATATCAACGGGGACGGTTACCGAGATCTATCGATTTCTTCCGGATATACCGGGCAGGCCGATGGCTCAGGGGCTCTTTATTTCATTTATGGATCTGCTGCTGGTTTTCCGCCCGTGATCCGCTTGTCGGAACTTAACGGCATCAACGGGTTCAAAGTGACCGAAGATGTCGGAAGTGTGGGGATCTCCCATTCCGGGGATTACAACCATGACGGGTACACGGATTTTATGATCTCCCTGGATAAGCCTGACAGCTTTACCTACCCGGATTATGTCGCCAAGAGAAATTATCACGTGCTCTACGGCCAGGCTTCTCCGTTCCCGGCGGTGCTTGACTTAAGATTAAATCCCTTCTCCATCCATGAGTATGAATATTATCTCTCAGGCAATGAAGCCAAGGAGGTATCACCTGCAGGGGAAATCGTGGAGCGTCTTGACGAAAATTTTTATGGAGCCGATGAAAAGGCTCATGGGCAGGGCCGCATCACCCGTAGGTTTGAGCCGGGCGGCGACGAAACTCGTTATCTGGAGTATTGGCCGGATACGGACAAGGTCAAAGTCCGTCAAACGCTCCGGTCCGGCATTCTTCAAAAGACCGAGGATTTTTACCTATCCGGCCAAGTGAAAAAGGAGCTTTTAGCTTCCGGATCGTTTACGACTTATCACGAGGATGGTGTCTTGGAAAGCGCCTATGATGCGGTCGCTCGCGAACTTAAGGAATATAACGCGGCCGGTATTCTCATCAGAATAACCAAATCCAGCGGTGAAATCGATGAATTTTACGTCTCCGGCAATTATAAAACGATAATTTATAACACCGGATTCCGCGCCGAATTTCTCGATGAGAATTTTTACAACACTCAGCCGTATGGCAGCGGTCGTTATTTACGTACGATCGACCTTCTGGGACAAGAGACACGTTACGTATCCTATTGGCAAAACACGAGCAGCGTTAGGGTCAAAGAATTTTATCTTTCGGGCGCCCTGATCAAGACTCTGGAATATGCGCAGAATGGATTTACCGTGCTCAAAAAAATCTTGCCCCAAGGAGATATTTATACCTATTACCCGCCCGTCATAGTCAACCAAAACATCGAAAGTTATTTTCAGTTTTCAGGCGGGATCACGGTTTTCTATTTGAATGAAAATTTCTACGGCAGGGATGCTGAAAACTTCGGCCGGGGCCGCAAGTCCAGAGAGCTTTTTTCCGACGGCCGTGAAACGCGGTATATCGCGTATTGGTCGGGTACCGATAAAATCAAAATCAAAGAGCTTTATCAATCCGGAGTCCTGATCAAGACCTTGGAATACGCTTCCGACGGTGTCACGTTACTGAAGACCACCCTGCCCGGAGGTGATGTTTATACATTTTATTCAAATGGCAATCTGAAGACCTTTTATCAATCCGCGACCCTCACGAGCACGACTTATCTGGACGAGAATTTTTATGGCTACGATCCTGAAGGCCACGGCCAAGGCCGAAAAAGTCTCGAAGTCACCGCCGCCGGCAGGGAGATCCGTTACATCGAATATTGGCCCGGGACCGCCACGGTCAAGCTCAAACAAACGTTTCAATCAGGACTCCTCCAAAAGACGGAAGAGTTCTATTTATCGGGACAGCTTCGTAAAGCGCTCTTGGCGTCTGGGTCCTACACGACTTATTATCAGAGCGGAGCACTCCAGAGCTCCTATGATGTTCTAGCCAATGAGCTCAAAGAATATAACACCGACGGCATTCTTCTCAGGATAAACGGGCCTGCCGGCACAATTTTTGAGTTTTATCTTTCGGGCAATTATAAATCGAAGTTTACCGGAGGAGATCTTTCGGAATTGCTAGACGAAAATTTTTACGGTTTTCAGCCGTACTTTCCCGGCTCCCAGACTTTCGGGACGGGTCGCCTGATCAGAACGATCCGCTACGACGGGCTCGAGAACCGCTACATCGAATATTGGCCGGGCACGGACCATGCCAAGATAAAGGAGCTTTATCAGAACGGTGTTTTTCAGAAGAGGTTTGAATACACCGAAGATGGAGCCGGTCTTCTGAAAGTTACCTTTCCCTCGGGAAATATCTACACGTTCTATCCGGCCTCCGTCGATCCGATGGGGCGAATTGAGACTATTTTTGACGCGGCGACTTCTACGCTCACGTCTTTTCTGAATGAAACATTCTATGGCAGCGATCCTGACGGTTACCGTCACGGTCGCAAATCCAAGGAACTTTTTCCCGATGGCCGGGAAACCCGCTACATCGCGTATTGGCCCGGAACGATCAATATTAAAGCAAAAGAACTCTATCAGGCAGGCGTCCTTCAAAAGACGTTTGAATATGCAGAGGATGGCGCCACTTTGACAAAGATCCTGTTGCCCGACGGCGATGTATACACCTTTTACCCTAGCGGGAACCTTGCGAGCTTTTTTGAATCCGATATTCAGACCACCTTTACTTATCTTGACGAGAACTTTTACGGTTTGGACGCGGAGGGGCATGGTCGTGGCCGAACGTCAAGTGTGATCACGGACGACAGGGAGTCGCGCTTTACCGAGTATTGGCCCGGCACGGATCACGTGAAGCTGGAAGAGGTCTATCAAAGCAGCTTACTGATCAGAACGATCCAGTACCATGCTTCCGGTCAGGCTGATTTTTACACGACACCCCACGGAGACGTTTTTCAGCTCTATCTCAGTGGAAATTACAAAAGCGCTTACGATACGTCGGGGGACTTTACTCTCGATTTTTATGACGAGAATTTTTATGGAACGGACCCGTATGGGTACGGAACGGGGCGCCGGAGCCGCCAGGTGTACGGAGAGAACAGCGAGCATGAGGAACGCTATCTTGAATACTGGGAGGGCACCGACACCCTAAAGATCGCGGAGTATTATGAATCCGGTGTTTTCGTCAAACGCGTCGAGACCTACGAAGACGGTGTTTCGGTCAGCAAGATCACTCTGCCCAACGGTGATATTCGAGAGCATTATCTGAACAACAACATCAAGAGTTTTTTTGAAGCGTCTTCAGGCATCACTACCGAATATTACAACGAGCCTTTTAGCGTTTCACCCGAGGGGTTCAGCTTGGGACGGCGATCGAAAGTGGTCCATCCCGACGGCGCCGAGATCCGTTTTTTGACCTATTGGAACGGAACGGATATTCCCAGGATCAAGGCATTCTATCAGTCGGGAGTTTATGTCAAGACGGTCGAATATGACCGCAACGGGAGGACCGAGAAGAAGGTCGTCCTGGCCAACGGGGACGAATACGAATATTATCTCTCAGGTAATTTGAAAAGTTCGCTCATCCATGATGTCTTCGAGGAGTACCTCGACGAGAATTTTTACGGCGCCGGTTCCGATGGGCATGGTAAAGGAAGGATTTCCAGAAGATCTGAGGAATATTCGGAGGTAAGGTACAAGGACTATTTCAGAAACACGGATGTCGCCAAAACGATCGAATATTATTATTTGGGCGTTCTTGACGTGACTGAAACATACAATCGCTGGAGACAGCCGGTCAAGATCGTTTACGGTGACGGCGCTCATGACACTTTTGACTATTATTCCGCTTCGGGCGGACAGGCTCCCAAACTTTCTCTGTATCGCGCCTATAACGCGGCAGGCAAGCTCTTATCTTACGAGAAATATGATGTAACGGGCAGACTTACAAAGGCCGAATACTATATCGAAGATGCGAATCGGGCGCTTATCCTATACAGCAGCACCCATACCTACGGCTCCAGGACCGTTTCCTCAAAGGTCATTAATTACACCTATTCCCAAGAATCTCCGTTAAAACTGCTCTCGGTAAATGAGGGAAATTATCTGTCCGGTTATCCGTTCGATCAGGCGAATCTGGGCGCGATCACTTCCGGAAAAGACACGACATACGTTTACAATGAGAAGGGCCAGCGCTTCGTGGAAGTCCAACAGGAAGTAACCTATTATTATGACTTGCAGCAGCCGAACAACAGCCGCTTAAAAAATTATCACTACGTGATGAATGAGTTGACCCCTTCCGGCAACGGAATAAGAAAGATCTACGTCTACGATGAAGCGGCTCAAGCAGACGGGCAGAGCAGCGCCGAGGAAAAAAGCTGGGATTATCACGACAACGGCCGAACGAGCCGCTACACCGTCACGACTCTAAAGAATGACCGGCGTATTTCCGGAAAGATCTATGTCTACGATACGCGCGGCCGAGTGACCGAGACACACACGATCACCTTTTACGCCAGCGGCAACGTCAAAACCGAGCGTCTTGAGAAGGCCAAGATCACTTATGAGTATAAAGACGAAGATTTTTTTGAGCGTAAAGGGCGTCTTGCGAAGAAGACCAATTCAAACGGCACTTATGAAACCTATGCGTACTGGGGCGTGACGGACCAAGTGTCCACTATCGAATATTTCAGAGCCAACGGCACGCGCTACCGAGTCGAACACTTTGACCGGAGCCCGCCGGAGTCTTTGGCCTCGGTCCTGGAAGCCTCCGCCTTCGGAGGGGATGGTTACCTTGAGATGCTTGACAAAAAAGCGGAACAAAGACGGACCGGCTCATCCCAAAACCCGCAGGCCGTTTTTACCGCCCGAGCGGTTTCCGATTTATAATTCCAAGTAAAAAAAAGCAACGTTGAATTAAAGGAGTCTCGAGACGGGCTGGATCTCCATCCAGTTACGGATGATATTTTTGTCTTCTTGGGAGAGGGAGATGAAATAAGCGCCGATCTCGTACTGGCCGACGCGCGGGATCTCGGTGATCCAGGCGGGCTTTAAAAGGGCTTCGATCGGCTTTTTTTTGGGAATGTTGACCTTGAAAGAGAGGCGGTTGCGGACGGGGATAAAGTGATTTGACCGGAAGCGGACGCCGCCTTCGGAAATGTCCCTGACCGTCGTCTCGGCCAGTTTCACGGGGGCTTCGGAAACGTTGAACGTCGAGGTTATCTGGCAGTCGAAGCGCGGGTATTTTCTTTTATCGTCCAGCACAGAACCTCCGTAACTTCTTATAAAAATTTATGAAGGGCCTTCCTCAATAACTTCGGCTTGGTCGCCATTTTACACTATAATTTTTTGCTTTTCAATGGGGTGACTATTGTTTTATAGTAGTGCGCATCGATGGCGCCCGAAGAACGGATTGTGATCTCAGTCGATCCAAAGATTGTATCGAGCCTGCCGAAAGGTTCCTACCAGGTCCTCGACGGAGCCGCGCTTTCCGCCAAGTTCAATCCTAACGAGATCGTCAAGCTCGAAAAGCAAGTCTTCGATTTCTTCACTCTTTCCCAGATGGGCAAATCGCTTCTGCAGATCCAGCGCATCGATGAGCTGAGTCATGTCTTCCTCTCGAGCGTCTACGAGGCCAGCGAGGCCTCCAACTGCACACTCTTTATCTTCGACGAGAAGGATGAATTTTTCAAATGCGTCAAAGCCATCGGACTCGATCTCAGCAAAGAAAAGACCGGTGTGCGCTTCAAAAAAGAGGAAGGGCTTTTTTGGCAGATCTTGAATAGCGGAGAGCCTTTTCCCATCGTCGACTCTTTCGGCAACTATCGTTTTGATACGATCATCAAAAAATGGGGTCTACAGGTGATCGATTCACAGGTGTGGGTGCCTCTCATCGTCAAAAATACGCTCATCGGGGTCCTGACGCTGGGCCGGAAAAAGGACGGAGCGCTTTTTCAGGAGACCGAGCTCAGCTTCATCCTCCAGATGGGCAATCAGGCGGCCGTCGCCCTCGAGAGCGCCATGCTCGATGAGCAAAAGGAACGGGCCTCACGCGAACTCGCCAAGAAGATGGAAAACCTGTCCATCCTCTACAGTGTTTCCAAGGCGCTCAATTTTGCGACGGATCTAAAAAAGATCCTTCTTTTCATTCTCGACAAGGCGCGCGATGCGGTCGACGCGCAGAAGGCGTCCCTCATGCTTCTCGACATCCAGACCCAGGAGCTCGTGGTTCACGTGGTGCGCGGGGTGCCGCCGGATGTGGAGTCCAAGATCAATAGCGGAGAGATGGACTGCAAACGGATCAAGGTGGGCGAGGGGATCGCCGGTCGTGTGGCGGCCACCAAAGAATACATGCTCGTGAACGAAACAGGCGAGGACAAGCGCTTCGAAAAGGCGACCTCTTCTTTTGTGGACTCCATCCTCTGCATGCCGCTCATCGCCAACGACGAAACGATCGGCGTGATCAATCTGACCAATAAGAAAAAAGGGGATAAATTCACCCCCGAGGACGCCGAGATCCTCTCCACGCTCTCCAATCAGGCCGCCATCACGATCTACAACGCGAGATTGTACCATCTGGCGATCACCGACGGGCTGACGCAGCTTAAGATCCACCGCTATTTTCAGCAGAGGCTCGATGAAGAGCTTGTGCGTGCCGAAAAGTTCAACCACCCGCTGTCTTTGATCCTTTCGGACATCGATCATTTCAAGACCTTCAATGACACCTACGGTCACCAGCAGGGCGACATCGTGTTGATCGAAACGGCGAAGCTCTTCAGGCTCGGCGTGCGGGAAGTCGATATCGCCGCGCGCTACGGCGGCGAAGAATTCACGATCATCCTGCCGGAGACCGATACCGAAGAGGCGCTCGCCATGGCCGAGAAGATCCGAAAGACGGTCGAAGCGCATGACTACCCCAGCAAGCAGGGAAAGCTCAAAGTGACCATCAGCCTCGGGGTTTCAACATTTCCCAAGCACGGACGGGAAAAGAAAGTCCTGATCGAGGCCGCGGACAAGGCGATGTACAAAGCCAAAGAATCAGGCCGCAACAACGTTAAAGTCGCCGAGCCGGTGTCCGCTTAAATTTACGTATTGTTTTTTTAACTGAATCGTATATAATTCGAGTAAGATGAATAATAAAGTCAAATTTCTACTAACAGCGCTTGTTTTTAGTCTAGTCACGGGCGCCGCTTTTGCGGAATACACCTGCGAGGTCATGGCGTTGCATGGCAAAGCTTCTTTGGTCAGCAAGGGAGAAAATACGCCCCGCGAACTTAAAGAAGGCGACCTTATAAAGGAAGGCGACAAGATCAAAGTAGAGGAAGGCACCGCGGATCTCGCTTTCGATAAAGATTGGAATAACGTCACCCGCCTGGCCCAAGGCACCGAAGTCCAGATCCGCTCGATCTATCCGACCGGTCTTGTGATGGAGCGAGGTGATATTTTTGCGCGCCTTGAGAAGCTTCCTAAAAATTCAACTTTTGAAATTCAAACCCCGACTTGCGTCGCCGCCGTTCGTGGATCAGCTTACCGGACCATCCATGAGGCCGGTGAAAGCCGCGTCTTGAATTACGCGTCCTCTCCTGTCGAAGTTTTTGGCTTGGACAACGAGGGTAAGCTGCTGGACGATCCCGTCGTATTGCGCGGCGAGGAAAAAACCGAGGTCAAAGGCGTGGGCGAGCCTCCGGTCTCTCCAGAAAAAATGACGGAGGCTGAGATCAAAGAAGCCGGACAATTTCAGTCCGACGTAAAGGACGAGGTCCGCGAACTCGATGAGGAGGGCCGCGAAGGCAAGGTTCAGGCCATTGAAACCATCGATAAGGAATACGCCAAGGAACTCGATAAGCGCGTTCCAGAACAAGCGGCCGGCGCTGAAACCCAGATCTCTGCGGAGAGCTCCCCCAAAGAAGACTTCGACAGAGAGCCTTCTCAGGTCGTCGATAGAGTCGAAGAAGCGCTTGTCAAACAAACCGACACTTCGTTGACCCGAAAACAGGATCAATCCAACAACGCAAGCGTTGGTGACGGTGGCGTCAAGGGCGGAAGCGGTGACGGCTCCGGGGATCGCGACACCAATCTGAAAAACGTATAATCAATGCGATCGAGGGTCGTCTTAAAATTTTTCTCTTTAAAAAGTTTCTCTTTTTTTATTTTTTCGGTATTTTTGCTGTTTATATTTGAATTCCGCACCCTTTACGCCGCAGCTGATCTTACGGAAGAGGAAAAAGCTCAGAGAAGGCTTCAGTTCAACTCCTACGTTGAGGAAGAGCTCGCCAGGGCCGCTCAGGCCAAAGCGGCGGATGTAGAAAAGGCGGGACCTCAGTTTTTTTTCAACGTCGAACCCTCCGTCACCTATGACAGTAACGCCAATCTGAATTCTAAAAAACAATCAGCGCTTTACAATGAGCTGAGATCCGAGTTTGGTTTTAAAGCGACTCGGCCCGAGAGAGCTCTTTTGGGCGCGGGGCAATGGGGGATGAGCGCTTCTTTGGATCGTGTCGACTATCATCATTTCGACACGCTGGACACCACGGACGGCTCGGCCAAAGCTTTCATCACTTCTCGCCTGGGATACGGACTCACACTGAAAGTTCAGTACGAGTTCGAGAGCCTTTATTATCCCGATAATGACCAGCTTGATTTCCTGAGCCACAAGATCCGGCCTGAGCTTTTTCATGAGATCACCAAGAATTTTGGGCATTACGTCTACGGATCGATCCGTTTCAAAGATTATGTCGATCGAAGGGCGCTGACCGCCGCCAACTCCGCGGGCGATGATTATCGCAGCGACGTGACTTATGAACCGGGCTACGGATGGAAGATCCATTTGGGGGACGAGACTCTGCTGGGCCTCTCCGCCGTTTGGCAAAAAAACGACTCCAACGATCTTTTCGACCGCTACAACGACACCCGGGGGTACAAGATCGGAGGGCATCTTTATCGGCAGTTGTGGGATCGCGCCTCGATCGTGGGGCTCGGCGGCTATGACTACAAGGATTACGACGCCAGAAAGTTCAGGGCCGGCTCGCCGCTGATCGAAACGGATCATTTTTTCTATTTAGGCTCCTATCTGTACCTCGACCTCTCCAAAAGAACGCAATTCGTCGCGTCTTACCTTTATAAACAGAACCATTCTTCCGACCCCTCCCAGGAATACTCAGGATACCTTGCAGCCTTAGGGCTTAACGTCACGATCTAGAGCATTTTTAATTACAATAATTAAAAAATTTGTTAACATATGCACTACCTTAATAAAAAAGAGGAGAACGAATGCAGATCCTAACTCAATTTTCTCAAGGGGAAGTCTGGGCGCTCTGGGCGGTGCTTGGCACCGCGGTGCTGGGACTTCTCTATGCCGGTTTTCTGATGGGGCAGGTCCTGCGTGAAGACCGCGGCACCGAGCTCATGGTGAAGATCAGTGATTCCATCCGCGTGGGCGCCAACGCCTACCTTGTCCGCCAATTTAAAACCATCGCATTCCTGATCCTTCTTCTCACAGCGGGCCTGTATTTTACGGCCGGTGAAAAACACATCGCACTCGGACGCGCGTGCGCGTTTCTCATGGGTTCGATCTTCTCCGCGACGGTCGGATTCGTCGGGATGAACCTCGCCGTCCGCGGCAACGTCCGCGTAGCCGCCGCGGCCAATCGCAACAGTTTCAGTGACGCGCTCAAGATCGCCTATCGGACCGGAACGATCACCGGGATGCTCACCGACGGCCTCGGCCTCTTTGGCGGCACAGTGATCTTCATGATCTACGGAGAAAAAGCCTACGAAGTGCTCTTGGGTTTTGGCTTTGGAGGCACGCTTCTGGCCCTCTTCATGAGAGTCGGCGGCGGCATCTTCACCAAAGCCGCGGATGTGGGAGCCGACCTCGTGGGCAAGATCGAAAAAAATATTCCTGAGGATGATCCCCGCAATGCCGCCACGATCGCCGACAACGTCGGCGACAACGTCGGCGACTGCGCCGGGATGGCGGCCGACATTTTTGAGTCCTATGAAGTCACGATAGTCTCGGCGATGATCCTTGGTTTCGCCTCCTACGGGCATAAGGGTGTCATTTTTCCGCTCCTGGTCCGCGCGATCGGCGTGATCGCCTCGATCATTGGTACGTACGCCGTCCGTACCAAAGAAGATGTGCGCGACGCGATGAAAGCCATCAACATTGGATTTCTGATCTCGGCGGTCGCTTCGATCGCCGGATTCACGGCCGTCGGCTTTTTTTATCTGCGTTTCCCCGTGGGCGCTTATCCGGATCTTCCACTCTGGGCGACGCTTGGGGTCGCGGGCTTGGACCTGAGGCCGGTGTGGACGACGCTCGTCGGCATCATCCTTGCCATCACGATCAACCGCATCACCGAGTATTTCACTGATACGGACAAGCCGCCGGTTAAATCGGTCTCCGAGTCCTGTCAGACGGGGCACGCCACGACGATCATCACAGGTCTCGCGGTGGGTCTTGAAAGCACCGTGTGGGCGATCCTTGTGATCGCGATCTCTATTTTAATTTCAGCCTTTATTTACCAAGGAACCAATCCCACCTTCATCGCTTATGGGGTTTCAATGGCGGGGATAGGCATGCTCACGCTTACGGGAAACAATATCTCCATGGACGTCTTCGGCCCCGTCGCTGACAACGCCAACGGGATCGGAGAAATGGCGCGCCTTCCCAAAGCAGCCCGGCAGATCCTTGCGGACCTCGACGCGGTGGGAAATACCACCAAGGCCATCACCAAAGGCATCGCGATCGCATCGGCCGTCGTGGCGGCGATCTCTCTTTTTAACGCGTACATCACGGACATCAGCAACATCACACAGCTCACTTATGCGCAGGTGGCCTCTATGCTTTCGGTCGCGGACCAGAACGTCTTCGTTGGGCTTCTGATCGGAGGGTCGATCCCGTTCTTGTTCAGCTCTCTCACGATCAGCGCGGTCGGCCGCGCGGCGTTTCTCATCGTCTATGAAGTGCGTGAGCAGATGAAGGATAAAGACATCTGGGAAGGCAAGAAGCTTCCAGACTACGCTCGCGTGGTTTCCATCTGCACTTCGGCGGCGCAAAAAGAACTCATTCGTCCGGGTCTTTTGGCCATCATGATGCCTATCCTCGTGGGGCTTCTTCTCGGAAAGGAAGCGCTCGGCGGCTTCCTGGCCGGCATGATCCTCTCGGGGCAGCTCCTGGCGGTTTTCATGGCCAACGCGGGCGGAGCTTGGGACAACGCTAAGAAGCGCATTGAAGACGGCATTTTCGGGGGCAAAGGTTCTGAAGCTCACAAAGCCTCGGTCACAGGCGATACGGTCGGCGATCCTCTCAAAGACACCGCCGGACCGGCGCTCAACCCGCTCATCAAAGTAATGAACATGGTCGCGCTATTGGCGATCCCCATCATCGTGCGTTTTGAAAATTCGCCCGTGGCTTTTTGGGGAGCTTCTCTCGCGGCCGTGGTGCTGCTTTTGATCGTGCTTCATAAGCCCAAGCCCTCGAAAGAGGAACTCGAGATCATCGAGAAAGCTTGATCGCCGATCTTCTCTATCAGTTCAAGCATTTAGATCAACTCGTCGTTTCCGCGGGCTACGCGGGTCTCTTTGTCATCGTCTTCAGCGAGACGGGGCTTCTGGCGGGGTTCTTTCTTCCGGGAGACTCTCTGCTGGTGACCGCCGGTCTCCTGGCTTCGCAAGGCGTTCTCGACATCGTGATCCTCAACGCCCTCCTGGTTTTGGCGGCGATCCTCGGCGACAGCACGGGGTACCTCATCGGTCATGCCGCCGGACCCAGACTTTTCAAGAAAGAGGACTCATTTTTTTTTAAGAAAGAATACCTAGACCGTACACACCGCTTTTTTGAGAAGCATGGCGGCAAGACCATCATCCTGGCGCGCTTTGTGCCGATCGTACGCACGTTCGCGCCGACGGTGGCAGGCGTGGGCCGTATGTCCTACCGGCAGTTTCTTTCTTTCAACGTCGTCGGAGGATTCTTATGGGTGACCGGGATGACGCTGACGGGCTATTTTCTTGGGCGTCTTGTCCCGGACATTGAGAAACACATCCACTGGGTGATCATGGTGGTGATCGTTCTTTCCTTTTATCCGATCCTGCATGAAACGTTGCGCAGTCGAAAAAGATAAGCCTCGCTTGACAGCCGCTTTAATATCCTGTAATCTAATAGTTAGATAATCAAACTAATTAGGATCTGTCTCTCTTGAAAAAAATAGAAGCGTTCAGCCGCCAGGTTGTCGAGGTTCTTCCCATCCTCATGCGTGAGATCATGAAGCGCGAGGACAGTCCGCTCACGCGGGGGATGATCAGTTTTCCGCAGATGGTGGCGTTGGACCATCTTTCACGGCACCCGAAGGTCAAGATGTCCGAATTGGCTCGGGCTCTTTCGATAAAAATGAGCTCGGCCACTTCTTTGGTCAATCGCCTGATAGCGCAGCGGATGCTCACCCGTGAAGGTGACGCGGAAGACCGCCGCATCGTATGGATCAAGCTGTCTCCTAGGGGGCGCAAAGCGGTCCAGCGGATCATTCAGCAAAAAAGTCGGGCGATCTCAGATATTTTTTCCGTTCTGACCGGTTTAGAACGGGAACAGTACTTGCATATCCTCCTCAAGATCCACAGCCATCTGAACAAGCCCCAATCATGAAAAGATACACGGCTTTTTTCTTGCTAAGTTGTTTTATGTTTTGTTTTCCTGCGGAGGCGGCTGAGACTCTGACCCTTCAGAAGGCGTACGAGCTTGCGCTTAGACGAAGCGAAGACATCGCGATCCATGCAGAGCTCATCGAAGAGGCCGAAGGGCATTTTTATCAGGCCTTCAGCGGTATCCTTCCGAAATTCCACTACGTTCTCACGCGTTTTGAGCAGGAAGCGTCGAATGCCGCTTCGAGTGACAGCGGCGCGACCTCGAATCTTTTAAGAAGCAAGACCCCGCAACAGAAATTCACCGTGACCCAGCCTTTATTCAGCGGTTTCAAAGAATTCGCCGCCATGCGCGGGAGCGCCGCCGAGAAGGCGCAGCGCCGCTATGAGAAAAAGAGGGCGGAGGAACTCTTATTCGTCGATGTCGCCGAAGCTTATTACGGTCTACAGGCTGTCCGAAGCGACTTGGGCACGTATGACCATGTCGGGGCGCTTTTATCCGACCGCGTTCGTGAGCTTAGCGAGCGCGCCAAGATCGGGCGAAGCCGCGAAAGCGAATCGAGTACGGCCACGGTCGATCTAAAATTCGCTCAAGCCGATCGCGAAGAAGCCGCGAGAGCCGAGGGTGTCTGGAAGCGCCTTTTGGAATTTTATATCGGAAGGAAGATCGAGGGTGAGCTCATCGATGACGACGCGTCCTTAAGCGTCAGCCCTACTGACGAAGTGATCGGCCATACGGACCGGAGGTCCGACGTTCTCGCCGCCAAAGAAGCCGCGACGTCTGCGGACAAGAAGGCTGCGGCCGCCTGGGGTGAACTGTTTCCGTCGGTCAAGCTCGACGGAAATTATTACACCGAACGCGTGGGCACTCAGTCCGATATCGACTGGGACGTTCTTTTGACGGTCGATGTGCCCATCTTTGAAGGGACGACCGCCGTGGGTGACATCAAATCGGCTTCTGCGGTCAAGGAATCGGCCAAACTCGCCTGGGCCAAAGCGCAAAGGATCGCGGCGCGCGAGGCCGAGGATGCTTTTGAAACCTTTCAATCGTCTGTGCGGCGCCAAAATCTTCTTTATGAGGCCAAAGCCGCTGCGGAAGAGAATTCAAGAATGCAGACGGAAGAATACCGGCTAAGCCTTGTCAGCAATCTCGACGTTCTGCAGGCGCTGCGTTTTCTTGAGGAAGCGACGCTTCGCTGGGATCGCGCCCGCTATGAAACCAAAATAAATTTCTGGAAAATGAAGATCGCCTCAGGAAAAACACCGGACGAGAAAAAGGTTAAAAGATGAGCCTTTCGGATATCTCGATAAAAAATCCCGTTTTCGCTTGGATGCTCATGGCCGCCATGATCGTCTTCGGAGGGATCGCCTACTTCGATCTCGGGGTCAGTCAGATGCCCGAGATCGATTTTCCCGTTCTGACTGTGTCCGTGACCTGGGAGGGCGCAGCGCCCGAGGTGATGGAGAGCGACGTCGTGGACATCATCGAGGACGCGGTGATGAGTTCGCAGGGCTTGAAGGAAGTTTCATCGACGACACGGCAGGGTTCTACCGAGATCAAACTCGAATTTGCGCTTGAGCGCGACATCGACGTGGCGCTTCAGGAAGTGCAGTCGCGTGTGGCTCAGGCGCAGAAGAGACTTCCGGAAGACATCGATCCGCCGATCGTTTCCAAACTGAACCCCACCGATCAACCCATTATGTGGCTTGCGATCTCCGGCGACCGACCGCTTCGCGACATGATCACTTACGTGCAGGATCATCTGAAGGACCGTTTTCAGACGCTTCCCGGCGTGGGTGAGATCATCTTAAGCGGTTTCGTCGACCGCAACCTGCGTGTGTGGGTGTCTGAAGAAAAGCTCGAACAGTATCAGCTCACGGTCAACGACGTGATCGAAGCGATCGAAACCAATCACGTGGAAAAACCCGCCGGACGGATCGAAACGCCGGAAAAAGAAATGAACGTGCGCGCGATGGGCGAGGCGCTCTCGGTGGAGGAGTTCGGCAACATTCTTATTTCGCATCGCGGCGGTCAGCCCATATTCAAGCCGATCTATTTGAAGGACGTCACGAGGATCGAGGACGCTCTCGCCGACCCTCGGAGACTTTCCCGTGTCTTGGGAAAACCGGCGGTGGGCTTGGGGATCCGCAAGCAGATCGGGGCCAACTCCGTCGAGGTGGCGCACAAAGTCAAGGATCGCCTTAAAGAAGTGCAAAAAGAACTTCCCGGAGACTTGAAGCTAGGTATCAATTTTGACTCGACAACGTTTGTCGAGGACGCGGTCCACGAACTCGTATTCACACTTTTTCTTTCGGCGCTCTTGACCGCTGCCGTCTGCTGGTTGTTTCTGGGTTCCTGGAGCTCCACGCTCAATATTTTGTTGGCGATCCCGACGTCCGTCATCGGGAGCTTTCTTGTTTTTAAGTTCATGGGTTTTACGCTCAACACGTTCACGGTGCTGGCTCTGTCGCTGGCGATCGGCATCGTCGTCGATGACGCGATCATGGTGCTCGAAAATATCTTTCGTTATCACGAGCGGGGACTTGGCCGCGTGGAGGCGGCGCAGGTCGGCGCCCGCCAGATCACTTTCGCCGCGATCGCATCGACGCTGGCGCTCGTGGCGATCTTCCTTCCCGTGGCATTCATGAAAGGCATCATCGGCCGTTTCTTTTTCCAATTCGGCGTGGCGATCTCCGCCGCGGTCCTATTCTCGCTCGTGGAGGCGCTCACGCTGACTCCGATGCGCGCCTCGCAGTTTCTCGACGCGGGAGAACGAAAGACGCCTTTCGGCAAGGCGGTGGAAAAATGGTTCGAGGATGTTTCGAAGCTTTATCGCAGGACGCTCGAAGCCGCTCTTTCAAAACCCTGGCTCACGGTGGCGCTTTCGGCGGTATTTTTCGTGGTGTCCCTGGCCTTGTTCGTGCCGCTTCGGAAGGAATTCGTGCCGGCGCAGGACCAGGGCTATTTTCTTCTTCGCTTGCAGACGCCGGTCGGCTCCTCGCTGCCGTTCACCGACGAGCGGTTCAAGAAAGCGGAGGCTTTTGTCCAGGCAGTGCCTGAAGTCCAAAGGTATTTCTCGGCCATCGGCGGTTTTGGCGGAGGAGAGGTTAATACAGGAATGCTCTTTGTGTCCTTGAAGCCTAAAGGTCATCGGGGCGTGCGTTCCGGCGCTTCGCGCGAGAAGACGCAGGAAAACTTGATGGCGGAATTCCGGACGGCGCTCAATAAAATTCCCGACATCAAAGTGTTCGTCCAAGACCTTTCGATGCGGGGTTTTACGGCCCAGCGCGGATACCCCGTGGAGTTTTCAGTGCAGGGAAGCGATTGGGCCAAGCTCGCGGAGTACTCAAATACGATCATGGAAAAGATGCGCGCAACCGGCCTTATGAACGATGTGGACACGGATTATCTTCTCGGAGTTACCGAAGTTGAGATCCGTCCCAACCGCGCCAAAGCGGACGCGCGCGGAGTGGAAATGGATAAGATCGCCAAAGCCGTGAACGCGCTCATCGGCGGCGAGCGTGTCGGTAAATACACGCAAAACGGCCGGCGTTACGACGTACGGGTGCGCCTTGAGCCCCAAGATCGCATGAAACCGGAAGACATCGAGAATATCTGGATCTGGAATAACCGCGGTGAGCGAGTGAAGCTTGCGGAGGTCGTGGATCTGGCGCTCAAACCCTCGCTTTTGAGCATCACGCGAAGGAACCGCGAGCGAGCCATCGGCATATTCGCGACGATGACGCCCGGCAAGTCTCAATCTGAAGCGCTTGAAGCCGTCCGAAAAATTGCGGCTCTAGTCCTTCCAGAAGGCTACCGGATCGAGTTTACGGGCGGCGCCAAAAGCATGCAGGAATCTTTCGGGAGTCTTGGTTTCGCGTTCATCCTCGGCATCGTGGTCGCCTACATGATCCTGGCGTCGCAATTCAACAGCTACCTCCATCCCGTGACGGTGCTTCTGGCGATGCCCTTCGCCATCTCGGGGGCCGTGATCGCGCTTTTTGTCAGCAATCAGTCGCTCAACCTTTTCAGCATGATCGCGTTCATCCTTCTTATGGGAATTGTGAAAAAGAATTCGATCCTTCTGGTGGAGTTTACCAATCACGTCCGCCGTGACGAGGGCAAGCCGGTGCGTGAAGCGCTTCTGACCGCTTGCCCGATCCGTCTCAGGCCCATCCTTATGACATCCGTGTCGACGATCGCCGCGGCGGTGCCTCCGGCGCTTGCGCTCGGGCCCGGCGCTGAGACGCGCATTCCCATGGCTGTCGCGGTCATCGGAGGCGTACTCCTTTCAACGCTTTTGACGCTTTTCGTGGTACCCTGCGCGTACGAATTGTTTGCAAAGTTCGAAAGACAGAAACATGCGGCTTGAAAAGGTTTTTTTTGCGGTGTTCATCCTTTGCTCGTTTACGGCCGAAGTTTGGACGGCTCCGGAGACGGAGAAAGGAGTTGAACTCTATTTTCAAGCGGAAAAACTGAGGACTGACGGTCACTATCGGCAGGCGCTCAAAGCCTACCATAAGCTGATCGCCCGCTATCCAAGGACCGTAGTTCGATCCACGGATGGAAGTTTTTACTGGTATGCGGCGCCCGAAGCTCTCTCACGGATCCGTAAGATCTGCGCTACGTATCCTGAGTTGGGACTGAGCTACGAAGAAAGTTTTGTGGATATCGAACGTTCCGCGGAGAAAAAACCGGAGCTGGACCAGGTTCGCGCCCGGCCCGGACGTTTTGTTAAAAGAGCACCGCCCGCTTCGGGCCGCGCCCTCTTTCAGATCGCCGAAGAACGCGGGCACGGAAGGGTACGCGTCGTGAAATACAATAACGGCGCTTGGGAGCTTCTCGTCGACGAAAAGTCTTTCACCGTTAAAGGCGTCACCTACATGGTCGCCACGGTCGGAGAGTCGGCCCATGCCAAGGATCTGAGACCCTGGATGTCTTTGGATGAAAATTCTAATTCCAAAAATGATCCGATCTTTGATTCCTGGGTCGATCGGAATAAAAATAACCGTCACGATCCCGACGAACCTGTCATCGGCGACGCGGAGCTCCTCAGAAGCATGGGCGCCAACACGCTTCGGATCTACCATCACGTGGATAAAGAAGGGTGGTATGATCCGCGGGAATATGATAAAGAATTGATGAGGAAACTGAACCGAGAATACGGAATTTTTTTCATCATGGGCGATTTTCTGGGCGCTTATACGGTAGGCTCCGGCGCGGACTGGACTCTGGGGACGGATTATACCGACGCGGACCAGCGGGAGCGCATGAAACGCACGGTGAGCGACATGGTCGAGGACCATAAAGATGAGCCCTATGTTCTCATGTGGCTTCTGGGCAACGAGAACCAGCATCCTCATTCGAAGACCAACGCCCATGAGCATCCTGAAGACTACGCGCGTTTTTTGAACGAAGTGGCTGAGGTGATCCACGCGATGGACCCGAACCACCCGGTGGCGGTCTGCAACCTGAACACTCAGGGGTTGAAAGAGCTTGGTCAGTTCGCGCCCGCCGTGGATATTTATGGCGCCAACGTCTATTCGGGCGCCTACTCGATGGGGAGTGTCTGGCAGTCGGTCCGGCGTCATTTTGACCGGCCCGTTGTTTTTACGGAAATGGGCGCCGACGCGTACGCGACGGAGACAGGGCCCGATGAGGACGCTCAAGGCTTGTATTTCCGCCAGAACTGGGAAGACATCCGGCTCAACATGGCCGGGAACCGCGGCGAGGGCAATGCGATCGGCGGGGTGCTTTTCGAATGGATGGACGAGTGGTGGAAGGGGACTCAAAGGGATGGCTGGGGAAATCCCAAGGTGCATGACGCCGACTGCGATAATCCCAACGCGCCGTATGACGACGGTTGCGCGAACGAAGAATGGTTCGGAGTCTTCGGCCAGGGCGACGGTTCCCAGAGCCCATTTCTAAGGGAACCGAGAAAAATTTACGACGTCGTCAAGGCAGAATGGACTGAAAAGGAGAATGGTTTATGATCGTGTGTCTCGACATGGAAGGGGTCCTCGTTCCCGAGATATGGATTCAAGTGGCCCGTAAGACCAAGATCAAGGAATTGAAGCTGACCACCCGGGATATCCCCGATTACGATGTTCTCATGAAAAGGCGTCTTAAAATTCTGAAAGACGCGGACATCAAGCTTACCGATGTTCAAAAGATCATCGCGTCGATGAAACCTTTTCCGGGTGCGCGGAAATTTCTCGATACGCTCCGTGCCCAAAGGCAGGTCATCGTTCTTTCAGATACTTTTTATGAATTTGCGATGCCGCTCATGCGGAAGCTCGGGTTTCCGGCGCTTTTCTGCAATTGGCTCGAAACTGACCGTGCCGGATTCATAAAAAATTACCGATTGCGGCAAAAAGACGGCAAGACCCAGGCCGTCCGCGCTCTCAAAAGTATCGGCTTCAAAGTCGCGGCCGCGGGGGACTCTTACAACGACATCGGCATGCTGAAAGCCGCTGACCGAGGAGTCCTTTTTAACCCGCCCTCCAAAATCGTCAAAGAATTTCCGCAGTTCAAAATCACCTGCGATTACCGGAGTCTTTCAAAAGCCTTACTGTAGGAAGACGCGTGAAAATCAAAATCCTCTCCTGGAACGTCAACGGGATCCGTGCCGCTCACAAAAAGGATTTTCTTGTTTGGCTGAAGAAAACATCCCCGGACATTTTGTGCGTGCAGGAGACCAAAGCAAAGCCTGACCAGCTCGTCCCTGAGCTGCTCAAGCCCGAAGGCTACCACACGTGCTGGAATTCCGCAGAAAAACCCGGTTACAGCGGCGTGGCGATCTTTTCGAAAATGAGACCTTTGGCGGTCAGGAACGGCTATGGTCTGCCGGCATTTGACTCGGAAGGTCGGGTGCTCGAGGCGGATTTCGGAGAATTCGTGGCGCTCAATATTTATTTCCCCAACGGCGGTAGCGGACCGGAGCGCCTCAAGTTCAAGCTGGATTTTTACAACGCTTCGCTGGATCATTTTAGAAGGCTCGTCAAAAAAGGCAAACGATTGGTGATCAGCGGTGATTACAACACGGCCCACAAACCGATCGATCTTAAACATCCCGATGAAAATGGTGAGACCTCGGGATTCATGCCCGTTGAGCGCCAGTGGCTCGATCATCTCGTGAGACACGGATTCATCGACACTTTCCGGGTCTTCAATGACAAGCCGGACCAGTACACGTGGTGGGACATGCGGACTTTCGCCCGGCAGAGGAACGCCGGCTGGAGGATCGATTATCATTTTGTTTCGGAGAGTCTTAGACCGGCGCTGAAAGATGCTTTCATCATGCCGGAGGTGATGGGGTCGGATCATTGCCCTATCGGTGTGGTCCTTAATTTGTAACTTATTCTTAACTTGACGCTTTAGGAGGGAGGGTGTACTTTAAAACCATCATTTTTTTAAACCACATCACCGTTTAAACGCAGAAGGGGACTGTCAGCATGGCAACGCTTCATGAGGTCGCAAAGATCGTAAGTTCCAACGGAGACAGGCATATGAAAGACAGAGCATCCAAAGAATCCCTGAGCTTGAGCCGTCTTTTCGGTTCAAATGTTTTCAACGACCGCACCATGAAAGACAGGCTTCCTAAGGACACGTACCGCGCGCTCAAAGAAACGATGGAAAAAGGTAAGCCCTTGACGCTCGAGGTCGCCAACGTGGTGGCCAACGCCATGAAAGACTGGGCCATCGAAAAGGGAGCCACGCACTACACCCACTGGTTTCAGCCGCTGACCTCGAAGACCGCCGAGAAACACGATTCTTTCATCTCGCCAACCGCTGACGGCGGGATCGTCATGGAATTCTCGGGCAAACAGCTCATTCAGGGTGAACCCGACGCGTCGAGTTTCCCGAGCGGGGGCCTGCGCACGACCTTCGAAGCGCGTGGCTACACGGCGTGGGATTGCACGTCACCCGCTTTCCTAAAGGAAGATGCCGTGGGAAATGTCACACTGACCATTCCGACGGCGTTTTGCTCCTACACCGGAGAGGCGCTTGACAAGAAAACTCCGCTGCTTCGCTCGATGGAAGCAGTCTCGAAGCAGGCGGTCCGCGTCCTGAGAGCGCTTGGCAATAGAACCGCCGAGCGTGTTACCTCGACCGTGGGTCCCGAGCAGGAGTATTTTCTGATCGATAAAAAATACTACGATCAGCGTCTGGATCTGATCATGGCCGGCCGCACGCTTTTTGGCGCGCCCTCACCCAAAGGCCAGGAGCTCGAAGATCAGTATTTCGGCGCGATCAAGGACCGGATCTCCGCGTTCATGAAAGATTTCGACACGGAGCTCTGGAAGATGGGCGTTCTCTCCAAGACCAAGCACAACGAAGTCGCCCCGGCGCAGTATGAAATGGCTCCGATCTTCTCTACCACCAACATCGCGGCGGACCATAACCAGCTTGTGATGGAAACCATGCAGAGAATTGCGCTCCGGCATGATCTTGTGTGCCTTCTTCACGAGAAGCCTTTTGCCGGGATCAACGGCTCGGGTAAGCACAACAACTGGTCTTTGGCTACCAATGACGGGCACAATCTTCTCGAGCCGGGCAAAACACCGCACGACAACGAGCAGTTCCTCGTTTTCTTGAGTTCGCTCATTATCGCCGTGGACCGCCATGCCGATAAGCTCAGAGCGGGCGCGGCCAATACCGGCAATGACTTAAGGCTCGGCGCCAACGAAGCGCCTCCGGCCATCATCTCGATCTTCATGGGTGAAGAGCTCACCGATATCCTCGAGGACCTGGCCAAAGGCAAGAAAGCCTCTTCCAAAGGTCAGCACCACCTGCATATCGGCGTGGACTCTCTCCCGGCGCTTCCCAAGGACAACACCGATCGCAACCGTACGTCGCCCTTCGCGTTCACCGGCAACAAGTTCGAGTTTCGCATGGTGCCTTCGTCGGCTTCGATCTCCGGACCCAACACGGTACTCAACACCATCGTCGCCGAAGCGCTAGACGAGATCGCCACACGTCTTGAAAAAGCCAAGGACATCAATAAGGAAGCCGCGGCTATCGTGAAAGAAGCGATGCAGAAGCACGGCCGGATCATCTATAACGGCAACAATTATTCCGACGCGTGGGTCAAGGAAGCCAAGAAGCGCGGCATTCCCAATATCCGCTCGACGGTCGACGCGCTCGCGGCGATGGCCACACCCGAAGCGGTCAAGCTCTTCGAGAAATACAAGGTTCTCTCGGGCAAAGAACTTCACTCCCGTTATGAGATCTATCTCGAAAAATACGCCAAAGATATTAACATCGAAGCGCTGGCCTCGATCGACATGGTGAAGAAGCAGTACCTTCCCACGGCGATCGGCTACAGCGGTGAGTTGGCGGCGACTGTCGGAAGTCTCAAAGCCGCCTCAGGACCCATCACGGTGCCCAAGGAAAGATTGACGGCTCTGTCGTCGCTCCTTTCTTCGGCGAGTTCGAAGCTTGAGGCGCTGGAAGCCACGCTCAAAAAGGCGCAGGGAATCCACGAAGCCAAAGCGCGCGCGATCGCTTATCGCGATAAGGTCGTGATCGCTATGAACAGCCTTCGCGCCGATATTGATGCGTTTGAGTCTTTGGTTCCGGCGAAGCTCTGGCCGGTGCCGTCTTACGCGGAGATGCTTTTTAAGTTCTAATAACCGCTGAACAACCCCCACTGCCGACTTGCCGCTTGAGCGGTGGGGTTTGTTTGCTTCCAAAAATGACCCTCTTTATAAACTTTTTCATATCAATTTGCTAAACATAGCGTTATAATTTTAATAATATTAAATTATGGCTTATCGATCCCTCTATAAAAACGACTACCTGACAGATCGGGAACGGAAAAACATCATCCTTCTCGATGTGATCCGTCGCAACGGGCCGATCGCCAAGACCGACATCTCCCGGATCACCCAGTTCAACATCGTCACCGTTTCTAATTACGTTGAACATTACATCGACCAGAAGCTTGTGGTCGAAAAGGGCCTGGACATTTCAAGCGGCGGCCGCCGCCCGGAGTTGGTCGAGCTGAATTCAGGGTGGGGGCACTTGGTGGGTGTCGAGATCGGTCCCACGCATGTTCTGGCAATGGTATCCAATTTGAGTCCGTCGATCATTCACAAACTGAAAGTACCGCGCCCCGAAGGACATATGGAAGTGGTCATCACCGAGGCCGTCAAACTGGTCCGCAAAGTCATTGAAGAATCAAAGATCCCTCAGGCGCAGATCAAGGGGATCGGCCTGGGCATTTCGGGTGTCATCGATCGCAATGCCGGGACCATCCGTGATACCGATGTGCAACGAGGCAAGACGGTCGGCAGCTACGCGACCGCCAAGGGCATCCTTGAAAAAGAGTTTCGGGTGCCTGTCTCTGTAGGAAACGACGCTTCTTTGGCGGCGTTGGCTGAGAAGAAACTTTCGCTCAGGATCGACGACGAGAACGTTCTTTATTTTTATTCGGATGTGGGAACCGGCATCATCGCCAACAACGATCTTTTTTGGGGCTCGAGCTGGAGCGCGGGAGAGATCCAGCTGAACCTGGACAATGTTGACGGCATCGAGCTTGAGCCGTGGGTCAAGCAGACGGATTTTTTCAAATCGTACGGTCTGGACCTCGGGATCGTGGCCAGGGCCAAAGAGGCCGTTAAAAAAGATCCGGGGAAATCAAAAATTCTGGAGTTCGCTCAGAAAGATCCGGAGAAGATCGATCTCAACGCCGTTTTTGAAGCGACCCGCCGCGGCGATGCTTTGGCGGTCAAGGTCGTTGAAGAAGCCAGCACAAGGCTCGGCCTTAAAGTGGCCTATTTGACGAATTTTTTCAATCCGGAGGTCGTCGTCATCGGGGGTGGGGTCGAAAAAGGCGGCGAGGTCGTTTTAAACGGAATTCGCCGAGTGGTGAAACAGCTGGCGATGGAAGAGTCTTCGGGGATCGTTAAGATCATTTTGTCGCGCTTGGGCGAGGACGCGGTGGCTTACGGGGCCGTGTGTCTGGTCACCCAAGAATTATTCGCGGAGGTTTAAATTGATGCTGGCCACGACCAAAAGGCGGCTTTTGGATCAGATCGAACTGAACGACCACGAAAAGAAAAATCTTCAGATCCTGGACACGATCCGTAAAAAAGGTCCGATCGCGCGGGCGGAGATATCGCGTCTGATCGGACTCAATATCGTCACGGTCACAAGTTACATCGACCAGTACATCAAAAAAGGCGTCATCAAGGAAGTGGGCATCGATGTGTCGAGCGGGGGGAGAAAGCCCACGCTTGTCGATCTCAACCCTTCCGCGATCTTCCTGATCGGCGTGGGGCTGAACGTAGTGGACATGATCGCCGTGCTGTGCAATTTAAAGGGCGAGATCATGTTCAGCCTGAAAAAAGAGAGACCGCTTAAGGCCGGAGAAGCGCTGGTGAATGAAATGACGCTCCTGGTGGAAGAGCTTATTCAGAAATCAAAGGTCGACACGGCGAAGGTGCATGGGATCGGGATCGGGATCCCCGGGATCTTCAACCGGGATACGAGCACCGTGCGTTGGCCCATCGGCCTCCTGGAAGATGATCTTTCGATCACGGTTTCGATCCACGGTATTTTCGAGAGTAAATTCGGCATCCCTACTTTTGTGGACAATGACGCCAACGCGGCGGTTTTCGGAGAAGAATGGTACGGAAAGGGTCTTGGCGTCCAGCATGCGATCTACCTTTATTCGGCCAATGGCTGCGGTTTCATGGTCAACGGGCAGATCTATCGCGGGGCCAACGGTTGCGCCGGCGAATGGCTGTTCGACCTCAAAGAGGAGGATCCGCTGGCGGAGGTCGTTGAGGCGCACAATTCCGGGACCTGGAATTTCGACACGGGGATGTCGCTGCGGGCTCAGGCGCTGTACTCCGAGCACAAGCAGTCCAAGATCTATGAATTGGTCAAGAACGATCTCAAAAAGATCAATCTTCTTACGGTCATGAAGGCCTCCGAGATGCAGGATGATTTCGCATGCGAACTGCTGAAAGATGCCGGAAGGCGGCTTGGCCGGAAAGCCGCATTTCTGGTCAATCTGTTCAATCCGGAAATTTTGATCATCGGCGGCGGCATCGAAGCGGGCGGCGCCGTTCTTTTGGATTCCTTGCGTGAAACGGTCCGGTTGTCCTCCATACCCGAGGCTACGGAAAAATTGCGCATCATCCCATCTCAGCTCGGCGAGAACGGCGTGCCGCTGGGAGCCGCGGCCCTGGTCGCGCAAAATTATTTCATCAGCGTTTAGCCCACGGATGGAATCGCGTCTTTGCAGCCATTGCAAGTCCAGCTTTCTTCCAAGTAAATATTCTCCGAGGCAGTCCGTTTGCTCCAATCCGGATTGCCAGAAAAAACGCCAGCTCGAAAGCATGCGCGTTTGGCGCGAGAACAACCCCAATTATTTCAAGTACGACGAGACCAAAGGCAAGGAATGGATCGACACTCAGCGTAGACGTTCCAAAGAGTGGCGCCAGAACAATCCCGATAAGGTCCGCTCCTATCGGAGCGCTCATCTTGAGGAGTACCGCCGCTACATGCGGGAGTACATGCGTTCCTACCGCGAGAAAAAAAAGAAAAGTACCGGACCCGTTTCCGCCGAACCCCCAACCGACAACACCCCGACCTGAACCGACCTGTTTCATTGTAAACCTATCATAGCCCATTGGTTGACAATAAAATAACCGTCGCTATACTGAAGTTCTAAGTTCCACGGAGAAAAAACCATGCTTGATTTCCTGCTTAAGGTCCGCTCGGATACCCTGGAAGGTCGGCCGCTTTCTTTTGAAGACGCGCTTCGACTCACGGACGTTCCCGACCTTTTGGTGCCTTATCTGGCCGCGATCGCCAATGAGGTCCGAAAAAAATACGTCGGAGATGAGATCGAGTCCTGTGCGCTTTCGAACATTAAAAGCGGGAACTGCAGCGAAGACTGCAAGTTCTGCGCGCAGTCCGGTCATTACAAGACCGACAGTCCCGTGTACCCTCAGATCAGCGCGGAAGAGATCGTCGCCCAGGCCAAGTCGGCGGAGGCCATGGGAGCGACCGAATTCTGTATGGTCTCCAGCGGCTGGGGGGCCACCAACAACAAAGAATTCGAGACGGTCCTTGAGGCGGTCCGCAGGATCACCGCCGAAACCGCTCTTTTTGTCGATTGTTCCTTGGGGTTTCTCACGGGAGACCAGATGCGCCGCTTGAAAGAAGCCGGCCTTTTTCGAAATAACCATAACCTTGAGGCATCCAAGGGCTATTTTGACAAGATCTGCTCTACGCACACTTACAAGGAACGGATGAGCCATGTGGAACTTGTACGCCATTACGGCATCCATCCTTGTTCCGGGGGTATCCTTGGCATGGGTGAAAGCCCCAAAGACCGGATCGATCTGGCCTTTGATCTAAAAAAAATAGGCGCTGAATGCGTCCCCATCAACATTCTGAACCCGCGCCCCGGGACCCCTCTGGGACACGTGGAACCCATCGGTCCGATGGAGATCATAAAATATGTCGCGATCTTTCGGCTCATCCTTCCGGCGAGCACGATCAAGATCGCCGGGGGCAGGGAAGTGAACCTTCGAGACCTGCAGGCCATGGCCATGCAGGCGGGAGCCAACGGGCTGATCCTTGGAAATTACCTCACCACCATGGGGCGCAGTTCCGAGCGGGACCTTGAGATGCTGAAGGACCTCGGATTCCGCGTGGTGTCCGGTCAGGTCCCGTCCGAAAGAACGCCTTCCTCGGCCCATGGTCACTGCTCGTCTCACTAAAAGTACGTCACTTAAAAAAGAAATAGAGGAACTGAAGCTCCGGAACCTCTACCGGAGTCCGGAAACCGTCGTATCTTTGAACGGTTCTCGGATGCGGCTGGGCACCCGACAACTCGTCAATTTTTCCTCCAACGATTATCTTGGTTTGTCACGTCATCCTCTGGTGATCCAAAAAGCCTCCGAAGCCCTGGTCCAATGGGGCGCCGGAAGCGGCGCCTCGCGTCTTTTGTCAGGAAATCTCGCCATTCACGGGGAACTCGAAAAACGATTGGCTCTTTTTAAAAAAGAAAAAGCCGCCCGCATCTTTACCTCCGGATACCTGGCGAATCTCGGGGCGGTCACAGCGCTCTTGAACGAAAAAGACCTGGTCCTGTCGGACCGTTCTAACCACGCGAGCCTGATCGACGCGGCGCGACTTTCAAAAGCCAAATTCCGAATTTATCCTCACCGCGACGCGGGATCGCTGGACCGCTTGCTGGCGGGTGCGGGCACTTTTAGGCGAAAGCTTGTGGTGACGGACGCCTACTTCAGTATGGACGGGCATGCGGCGCCCCTGACCCGTCTTTTGGAGGTTTGCAAGAAGCGCGGCGCGATGCTCATGATCGACGAAGCTCATTCCACCGGCGTTTTCGGCCGAACGGGGCGAGGGCTCACGGAACATTTTGGCCTTTCGGGACAGATCGACGTTGTGATGGGCACTTTGAGCAAAGCGCTCGGAAGCGTCGGAGGTTTCGTTTCGGGGGGATCGCTTCTCATCGAAGTCCTCACGAATCGCGCGAAAGAATTCATCTACACGACCGCGCCGTCGCCCTCCGCGTCCGCGTCCGCTCTGGCATCACTTGAACTTCTCGAAAAACAGCCCGGTCTTCTCAGGCGCCTTCGCGCCAAAACGCAGCGTTTGAGACAGGGGCTCCTCGGTCTCGGTTTCGATCTCATGGGCTCCGAAGGTCCGATCGTCCCGATCAGAGTCGGCGATCCCAAAAAAGCGCTGGCGCTCAAGTCCTTTTTAGCCAAGGAGGGTTATTTTGCCCCCGCGATCCGTCCGCCGACGGTCCCCAAAGGCACGGACCGGATCCGTCTGTCGGTGACGACGGCGCATTCGGAGCAAGAGATCGACGGACTCATTGCGGCATTTAAAAAATTAAAAAATAAATTCAAATGAAGATCAAAGAAGCCAAGCTTCTCGAAGCCTGGGACAAGCGGTATGTCTGGCACCCTTTCACCCAAATGAAAGAGTGGCGCGGCAGCTCCGTCACGGTCATCGAAAAAGGGGAGGGGAACAGCCTGATCGACACTCAGGGCAAGCGGTACCTTGACGGTGTCTCATCCCTCTGGTGCAACGTGCACGGGCACCGAGTGAAAGCCATCGACTCCGCCGTCACAAAACAACTGGGGAAGATCGCGCACTCAACTTTTCTGGGACTTTCGAACGTTCCGGCCATTGAACTGGCGCGCCGCTTGGTCGGGATCGCTCCGCGGGGCCTGACGAAAGTGTTCTATTCGGACTCGGGTTCCGCCAGCGTCGAGGTCGCGCTCAAAATGGCCTACCAATACTGGAAACAAAAAGGGCATTCAGAGAAAAAAACCTTCCTGAAGCTTAAGAACGCCTACCACGGCGACACGCTGGGTTCGGTGAGCGTGGGAGGGATCGCTCTCTTCCATGAAATATTTCACCCGCTGCTTTTTAAGACACTGACGGCCGAGGCGCCGTACTATTACCGCGATGCATTTGAGGGGGACTTCAGGAAGTATTCCGCGTTTTGCGCCGAAAAAGTCGAGAGGATCCTAAAAGTTCATCATAAAAAAATTTGCGCTCTCATCGTCGAACCGGTCATGCAAGGCGCAGCCGGCATGCTGAACCAGCCGCCGGGGTATTTGCGCGCCTTAAGACGTCTCACCCGTAAATACGGAGTGCTTTTGATCGCCGATGAGGTCGCGACGGGTTTCGGCCGCACGGGAAGCATGTTCGCCTGTGAGCGCGAAAACGTTTCGCCGGATCTTTTGTGCGTCGCCAAAGGGCTCACAGGCGGTTATCTTCCGCTTTCGGCGACTCTGACAACGGAGAAGATCTTCGGCGCTTTTCTGGGAACGTACGGTGAATTCAAAGCTTTTTTCCACGGGCATACGTATTCCGCCAATCCTTTGGCCTGCGCGGCGGCGCTTGCCAACCTGGATCTTTTTGAGCGAAAAGATATTCTGAAAACGCTGCAGCCCAAGATCGCTTTTTTAGCTCGGGAACTTTCGAAATTGAAAACGCTTGCTCATGTGGGAGACGTGAGACAAGAGGGTCTCATGGCGGGCGTAGAACTCGTACAGGACCGGCGGAAGAAAACACCCTATCCTCTTACAAAAAAAATAGGTTTCAAGACCGCGCTCATCGCCCGGCGCAAAGGTCTCATGATCCGGCCGCTCGGGAACGTACTCGTGCTCATGCCTCCGCTTTCGATCTCGACGCGGGAGGTGGCTTTCTTATGCCGCGTCGTCCGAGAAAGCATTGAAGAGGCGACCGGTGAATAGAGGCCGTTCGCTTTTCATCGCGGGTACGGACACGGCGGTCGGAAAAACGCTGGTCGCGGGGGCGCTTGCTTCGGCCCTGGTTTCCAGAGGGTTCAGGGTCGGCGTCATGAAGCCTGTCTCCTGCGGCGGCAGGCAGGACTGCGACTTTCTTTTAAAGTGCGCACGTCTGGAGGAGGATCCGGAGCTCGTAAACCCGATCGCTCTCAAATACCCGCTTTCTCCCAACATCGCCGCGCGGTTCGAGAAAAAAAAGATCGATCTGAGCCGGATCCTCGCGGCCCATCGAAAACTGAGAGCCAAATACGATCTCCTTGTGATCGAAGGGTGCGGTGGCTTGCTGGTGCCGATCACGTCCGATCTTTTTGTGATCGATCTCATCTCTCTGCTCGGAGCAAAGACGATCCTTGTTTCCCGCGCCGGACTTGGCGCGATCAACCATTCTCTTCTGAGCCTCGAGGCCTTAAAAAAAAGGGGGATCGAGCCGCTCGGCGTCATTTTCAACCGGACGAAGGGCGGGAGGATGGGCCGGGCCGAAGCGACTAACCCGGGCGTTATCGAGAAGATCGGCGGAACACCGTCTTTGGGTGTATTTCCACATCTTGCGACACGTCAATCGCGAACTTTGGGCGAAGCTTTTTTGAAACATATAGATTTGAAAAAAATTTTGTGCTAAATTGACCCGAATGCAAGACACTGAGCTTCTTAAAAAAACCCCGCTTTACTCACGCCACACCGCCCTGAACGGAAAAATGGTCGATTTCGGGGGCTGGGCTCTGCCGATCCATTACACAGGGATCATCGCCGAACATCTCTGGACACGGAAGTCCTGTGGTTTCTTTGACGTGTCCCACTTGGGAGAGTTTCGCGTTTCGGGCGCGGGTAGTTTTGATTTTCTCCAGGCGCGCCTGACGAACGATCTGAGAAAAATGACCGACGGGAGCATGCTCTACAGTCTTCTTTGCGATGAAAAAGGCCTCACGATCGACGACATCCTCATCTACCGTCAGACGGCCGAGGATCATTACCTGATCGTGAACGCCGCCAATATTTCGCGCGATCTTGAGGCTCTTTCTCAGTATGCCCCGGACGGGGTGAGCCTGAAAGACCAGAGCGACGAGACGGCCTGCATCGCTGTGCAGGGACCGCGCGCCGAAGCGGTTCTCGAAAAACTTTTCAAGTTCAACCTTCGCGGTCTCGCTTACTACCGGTTCAAGGAAGAGACGTTCATGAACGAACCCGTGTGGGTTTCGCGCAGCGGTTACACCGGGGAGGACGGCTTCGAACTATTTTCTTCGAACAAGCTTGCGCCTTTTTTTTGGGATCGGCTGGCGGGTGACGGCAAAAGTGAGGGCGCTCTGCCGGCGGGCCTCGGCGCGCGGAATACGCTCAGGCTTGAAGCCGGCAACGCGCTTTACGGTCATGAGATCGATGTGGCGACCACCCCCATCGAGGCGGGGCTTGGCTGGGCGGTTTCTTTCGATAAGGGCCGTTTCGTCGGCCGAGACAGCCTCATGAAGTTTAAAGAGAAGGGCCCGTCACGGAAACTCGTAGGGTTTAAAATGCTCGACAGATCGATCGCAAGGGATCGCTACCCTATTTTTAAAGACGGACAGAAGATCGGAGAGGTCACCAGCGGCTCCTTCGGTCCGAGCGTCGGAGTGGGCATCGGCCTCGGTTACGTTCGGAAGGAGCATGCGGCGCTCGGAACAGGGATCGAGATCCAGGTCCATGAAAGACGCGTCACAGCCGAGATCGTCAAACCCCCTTTCATTCCACTCAACCACAAAAAACAAAGGACTTAAAGAATATGACGGATCTTTCCAATCTGAGGTTTGCGCCGACGCACGAATGGGTGAGCTTGAACGGCAAGATCGCCACGGTCGGCATCAGTGATCATGCGCAAAAAGAGATCTCCGACGTGGTCTTCATCGAGTTGCCGAAGCCGGGCCGCGTGTTGAAGCAGAAAGAAAGCGCCATGATCGTTGAGTCCGTCAAAGCGGCGTTCGACATTTATGCGCCTCTGTCGGGCAGGGTGACGGAGGTCAACGAAAAGCTCAAAGACCATCCCGAGCTCGTGAACCAGTCGCCCACCGCGGACGGCTGGCTTTACCGGATGGAGTGCTCGGACCCCAAGGAGTTTGACTCGCTCTTAAGCGCGCACGATTACGATGGAGTCAAAGAAAGCTCACACTGATGGATTACATCTCGAATACGAACGCCGACAAGGCAGAAATGTTGAAAGTGATCGGCGCGAGGTCTTTCGCGGACCTTATTTCCAATATTCCCTCGTCCCTCAAGAAGGTTGAGCTGAAAATATCCCCGGGAATTTCGGAGCTCGAGCTCGACCGTCACATGGACGAGATCGGGCACGCCAACAAGAATTTCAAATATTCCGTCTCTTACCTCGGCGCGGGCAATTATGATCATTTTTTTCCCGCGGTCGTGGATCGTCTGGCGCTCAGAGGCGAGTTCATCACCGCTTACACGCCCTATCAGGGAGAAGCCAGCCAGGGGACCCTTCAGACCATGTACGAATACCAGAGCCTGATCTGTGAGCTTACCGCCATGGACGCCTCGAACGCCTCGATGTACGACGGGGCTTCGAGCCTGGCGGAGGCCGCGCTCCTGGCGCTGCGCTCCGGCGAAAGAAAAAAGATCCTGATCCCCGTGACGATCCATCCCGAGTATCGCGAGGTCGTGAGGACCTATCTTTCGTTTCTGGATGCCGAGATCGTCGAAATACCGATGAAAAACTGCGTCGCGGATCTGGAAGCGCTGTCCAAGGCGGCCGGGGAGGATGTGGCGGCGATCCTTGTTCAGCAGCCCAATTTCTTTGGAGCGCTGGAGGATACACAGCGGATCGGCGAGATCGCCAAAAAATCCGGGGCGCTTTTTGTCGCGTGTGTGAACCCCGTTTCGCTCGGGGTCCTCGCGCCTCCGGGCGAATACGGCGCCGATATCGCGGTGGGTGAAGGCCAGCCGCTTGGAAATCCGGTCTCCTACGGAGGACCTCACTTCGGATTTTTCACGGTCAAAGACGCGCTTTTGAGAAAGATCCCCGGACGCATCTCCGGGATGACGGTCGATAAGATCGGTCGCCGGGCGTTCGTGCTGACGCTACAGGCTCGTGAGCAGCACATCCGCCGCGAGAAGGCCACGTCCAATATTTGTACCAACCAAGCGCTTTGCGCGTTGAAGGGAGCGATCTATGTTTCGCTTTTGGGCAAAGAGGGGATCAAAAAGCTCGCGCTTCTGAATGTGAGCAAGGCCCGTAAAACCCATGACCGGCTCCTCAAGATCAAGGGCGTCCACCCGGTTTCGAATGCGCCTTTTTTCAACGAGTTCGCGCTCCGCATCGACAAGGATACGCAGAAACTGAAAGAAAATCTCAAAAAAAATAATATCCTCGGCCCGCTGGCGCTTGAAAATTTCTACCCCGAGATGAAGTCGACCTATCTTTTTGCCGTGACCGAGAAAAGGACCGATGCGGACCTTGGAGCGCTTGCCGCCGCCATCGAGGACACGCCATGAGCCGGCTTTTATTCGAGAAGCATTCGCAGAACCGCGCTTCCTGGCTGCCGGAACTGGACGGTTCAGAAAAGGAAGCGCTTAAAAAAATTCCGCAGGAACTTTTAAGAAAAAAGGAGCCGTCACTTCCCTCGCTCTCCGAACTCGACGTCGTGCGTCATTTTACCGGCTTGTCCCAGAAGAATTTCTGTGTGGACGCCAATTTTTATCCGCTCGGCTCCTGCACGATGAAGTACAACCCCAAAGCGCTCGACTCGATCGCGGCCTCCACCGCTTTTTCGCAGATCCATCCGTATCAGGACGAGGGGGATGTTCAGGGCGCGCTGCGGGTGCTTTACGAGACCCAGGAGCTTCTTTCGGAGATCACGGGGATGGATGAGTTTACGCTTCAGCCGGCTGCCGGCGCGCACGGGGAATTTTGCGGCCTCCTCATGGCCAGCGCCTACCACCGCGCCAACAAGCAGAAGAAAACGCAGGTCTTGATCCCGGACTCGGCGCATGGCACCAATCCCGCTTCGGCGGCTCTTTGCGGCTATGAGGTCGTTCAGGTCCTTACCAATGCGAAGGGCCACGTCGACGTGAACGATCTGAAAAAGAAGCTGAGCGACCGCACGGCATGTCTCATGATGACCAACCCGAACACGCTCGGTCTTTTCGAAGAAGAGATCCTCGAGATCGCGCAGGCTGTCCATCGCGCGGGAGGCCTTCTTTACTACGACGGAGCCAACATGAACGCGCTGGTGGGAATCTGCCGCCCCGGAGACATGGGGTTCGACATCGTTCATATCAACCTGCACAAAACTTTTGCAGTGCCGCACGGTTCAGGCGGTCCGGGCTCGGGCCCGGTCGGCGTCAAAAAAGAGCTCATCCCGTTCTTGCCTCGACCGAGGATCCTGAAAGAAAGCGGTCGTTTCACCTTCGAGAAGAATGCGCCCCGGTCCATCGGCAAGCTTCGTTCCTATTATGGAAATTTCGGGGCGATCATCCGGTCTTACGCTTACATCAAAGCGCTCGGAAAGGAAGGCCTGAGCGCTGTCTCGGAAAACGCGATCTTGAATGCCAATTACCTCAAAGCGCGGCTGAAGAAAATGTTCGATGTGTCGCACGAGGGTTTTTGCATGCACGAATTCGTCCTATCAGCCCGTACGCAGAAAAAAAAGGGCGTGAAAGCCCTCGACATCGCCAAACGGCTTCTTGACTTCGGCGTTTATGCGCCGACGATCTACTTTCCGCTCATCGTGGAAGAGGCGCTCATGGTGGAACCGACCGAGACCGAATCGAAAGAAACGCTGGACGCTTTCGTCAAGATCCTCGAAGACATCGAAAAAGAGATCGACCAGGACCCCCAGAAAGTGCTCGACGCGCCCCACACGACCCCCGTTTTCCGCATCGATGAGGTTCAGGCGGCCCGCCACCCCAATTTAAGATTCAGGTCCTCGTGAATTGAAACGTCCTTTCAGATGGATCCCGCGCGAGGCTCGTTCCGCCTCGCTCAACATGGCTGTGGACGAAAACTTGATGGCGTCCTTTGAGCGCTCAGACTCAAAAGAGCCGATCCTTCGCTTTTATTCCTGGAGCTGTCCCGCCATCAGCGCGGGGTATTTTCAAGACATTCAAAAATTGGCTTCAAAATTCGGCGCTCGGCAGGAGGCGTCTCAAGTGGTCCGCCGGCTTACCGGCGGCGGTATGGTCCTTCACGGGAAGGATCTGACCTTTTCACTTACGATGAAAATTTCGGATCCTTTGATCGGCGGCGATGTGAAGGCTTCGTATTTGAAGATCAACGAAGCGCTGATGGCGGGCTTAAGGGAACTTTTTGAAGAGCTCGACTACGCAGATTGTCGTTCCGCGGTTCCTTCTGGAAGAGGGAATGAGGAGAGGGTCTGTTTTGAAAAGCCGTCTTGCTATGACGTCATGAAACGTGGACAGAAAGTGATCGGCGCCAGTCAAAGGCGCAGGAACGGCGTTCTTTTGCACCAGTCGTCCATTTTTTTGGAGCGGGAAGCTGAAGAGCTCGAAACGCTGATCCTGAAAGGGTTCGAAAAAAAATGGGGGGCGGAATTCCTTCGGGTGCCTTTATCGACGACGGAGCTTCGGGAAGCCGAGCAAATCGAAAAAAAAAGATACAGCTCCCGCGAGTGGGCGCTTACGATCCCTTAGACCGGTTCTTCTTCTCGAGTTCTTTTTTTTCGTAACAGGTCGGGCAATTGTAGATAGGTTTTGCCAGGACGCGGTCGTAACCGCTGTCGACCAGCACCCGGCGAACTTCTTTGGCGTCTTTCCCGCAGGTATCACACTTCATGGGAATTTATGATAGCACAAAGCCTTGACAGCGGAGCAAGGAAAAAAGTATATTAAACTCCAACAGTAGATTTTGTTTCGCACGGGGAGGAACTTAAGACTTTATGGCGGCAAACCAGAATGGGCAGGCAACAGCCCTCGAAGCGCATTTGAGCACGGGCCAGCAGCTTTTGGTCCCGAAGAAGATGTTCTTCACTAAAGGCGTCGGACATCACAAACACGAGCTGCGTTCTTTTGAGCTGGCGCTCCGCGATGCCGGCATCGAAAAATGTAACATCGTCCATGTCTCGAGTATTTTTCCTCCGCAGTGCGAATTGATCTCGAAGAACGAAGGCATGAAGTACATCTATCCTGGCATGATCACCTTCGCGGTGACGGCGCGGACCACTTCCAATGAGGCTCGTCGTCTCATGGCCGCCTCTATCGGTTGCGCGATCCCATCCGACCGAAGCAAATACGGTTATTTGAGCGAGTATTACGCTTTTGGACAGACCGAAAAAGAAGCGGGCGACACCGCCGAAGACCTGGCCGCAGCGATGCTGGCTTCGACTCTCGGCATCGACATCGATGAAGATAAAAGCTGGGATGAAAAAGAAGAGATCTTCCGTATCTCAGACGAGATCGTCAAGACTACCAATGTCACACAGTCGGCCATGGTGGAAAAGGGCGGTTATACCACCGTCGTCGCCGCCGGCGTCTTTATTTTTTAGTTTTATTCGCCGCCTCAGTTCTTTCCTGTGAAATTTCTGAACAAGAACAGCCGCCAGAGCTTTATTGATTTTTTCCTGTTGGCCGGGCTGTCTTCTTTTTTTCTTCTCTTTCGTTTGGGTGACGGGTCCATTGCCAGTTGGGATGAAGGCATTTACGCGTCTGTTGCCAAGGAACTTCTAAGATCCGGGGATTGGTTTCGACTCACCCTGGGTGGAGCGCCCTGGTTTGATAAGCCGCCGCTGGCGATCTGGGCCACGGCGATCTCTTATAAGATCTTCGGAGTGAACGAATTCGCCGCGCGTTTTTTTTCTGCCATTTGCGGCGTGGGCACGGTTCTGGCAACCTATCTTCTTGGTAAGAGAATGTTTGGGCGATGGGTCGGTTTCCTCGGCGCGGCGGTCCTTTTGAGTTCATCTCATTTTATCCGGTTCAGCCGGTTCGGCATGCTGGATGCCCCGCTGACGTTCTTTATGACGCTTTCGCTTTATTTTTTCTGGCTCGCGATCGAGTCAGGACACGCCAGACATTTTCTTTTGGCGGGAACCGCGGCCGCTTTGGCGGTTTTGACGAAAAGCTTCGCGGCTCTGCTTATTTTTCCGATCCAGTGGATCTACGCGATCTGGGCAGGCGAATCGTACGTCCTCAAAAGAAGGTCCTATTGGCTCGGCGTTACGATCGCCGCGGGAGCTTTTTTGAGCTGGAGCCTCCTGGGTCTTTTGACCCATCCGGGGATCTTCATAAGCGAAGGATTGTGGATGCATCTGGGTCGTCGCGTCTTTCAGCCGCTGGACGGGCATACAGGCAACGCTTATTTTTACATCCGCACTCTCATCAACAAATATCATCCCTGGATCCTGGTGGGAGTGATCTCGGGGCCCTTATTTTTGATCCGGGCGGTCAAGGACCGTTACCGTGAGTTCGTTCTTATTTCCGTCTGGATGTTTTTTATTCTGCTCGTGGTCACCGTGGTTCGTACGAAGCTGGGCTGGTACATCATCCCGGCGTATCCGGCGCTTTCGATCTCCGTGGCTTACTGCCTGGCAAAAGTATTCAATCAGGATCAGGCCTCATGGGTCCGTCCGGTGTTCATCGTCATCATGGCGCTGCACGTGCCTTATTCCCATATTTTTCAACACGACTACAGCCGGCCTCTGAAAGGGCTGGCCCCCGCGATCCTTCGGGAAGTACCCGCGGACGGGGTGCTGTCTCTTTACAACTATCACGAAGTGAACGCGGCTCTTTTCTACACGGATCGTCTAAGTGTTTATTTGGACACTCCCCAAGCTTTCCGGGACCAGTACGAAAAAGACGGGCATTTTACGTGTCTGATCCGTGAAGAGGACCTGAAAGAGGTCGAAGCCTCGATGGACTTCGGCCGTCTTGCCGTTGCGGAAACTTACGAGAATTTTAAGCTCATCACCAAGCGTAAATAAGGTCCATAAAAAGGTTTTTTCGTTGTCTTTGTTTTTTTGACCGCCTATAATCATAGCAGGTGAACTATGAAAAGACGGGTCATTAAAAGAACAAGATCCAAGCGTGTTTCGAAGGCCTCCCCTCGGAAAAAAGTTTCTAAAAAAAAGCCTTCTTTAGGCAAGGTCGTGTCGTCTCCGGTCCGGGCATTTGATTTTCCGGCGGTTTACGGGGAGGACCGACTGGCCCTCGTGGCCCGCGATCCTTGGTGGTTGTATGCCTATTGGGAGATCACGCCCAAAACAGAACGCCAAGCGATCCTGTTCCTGGCCTCGCAAAAAGCCTCAGGTCTCAAAAAAGTTTTACGGATCTATCGAAAGGACGGCCCGGCTTTTGATGTCGAAGTCGGCAATTTTACCGACAACTGGTACGTCGAAGTCGGTCTCCCGGATCGGGTCTGGTATTCGGAGCTCGGCCTGCGGGATGCGCGCGGTCGTTTTCATCGCCTGATCCGGTCCAATCGGGTCCGGACTCCGCGCTACGGAATTTCGGATGAGATAGACCCCGATTGGCGCATGCCGGACGTGCGATGGGACAAGCTGCTTGAGATCTCCGGAGCCTTCGCGGCCTCGAAAAGTTCGTTCGACCTGGCAAAAGAAGTTTCCACTTAAAGAACCGACGACATGGAAAAAGGTTTTCTCTCGATCCTGCTTCACGCGCACCTGCCGTATGTCCGCCATCCCGAGCATGAACGGTTTTTGGAAGAACGCTGGTTCTACGAAGCGCTAACAGAAGCTTACATCCCGCTTCTTAAGACCCTGGAGGGTTTGTCCGCCGACGGGATCGATTTCAGGATCACGCTTTCGATGACGCCGACGCTCCTATCGATGATGTCGGACGAGCTATTGCAGTCACGGTACGAAAAACACCTGGAGCAGCTCATCGAGCTGGCCTCGCGTGAAGCCGAGCGGACGCGCAGCGATGCCTCCTTCGGACCCCTGGCCTCAAAATATCTTGAAATTTTCAAAGCCAGCCGGGATTTTTTTTGCGGGACTCACCGCAGAGACCTCACCGGCGCTTTCAAGGCTCTTTGGGATTCAGGCCGCCTCGAGATCATCACGTCGGCCGCGACGCACGCCTATTTGCCGCTTTCAGAAATTCACCCGGAGGCGATCCGCGCGCAACTCCGCGCCGCGGTGCTTACGCATGAACGGATCCTGGGCCGTAAGCCGCGGGGGATCTGGTTGCCCGAATGCGGGTATTTTCCGGGGCTGGACGATCTGCTCAAAGAGGAAGGTCTGAAGTTCTTTGTTCTCGACCGGCACGGCATTCTTTTCGGACGGCCCCGGCCGAAATACGGGATCTTCGCTCCCGTGGTTTGTTGTTCCGGGGTCGCGGCTTTCGGGCGGGATATGGAGTCCTCCAAAAGCGTTTGGAGCGCCGAAGAAGGATATCCCGGCGATCCTGATTACAGGGAATTCTACCGCGACATCGGCTATGACCTTGACCGGGAGTATCTGCGCCCTTTTTTGAACGGGGACGGGTCGCGCCTGAACACCGGGATCAAATATTTCCGCGTGACCCAAAGAGGTCCTCACAAGGAGCCGTACTCTTTCGAAAGGGCCGCCGAACGCGCCGCGACGCATGCGGGAAATTTTATTTTCAACCGCTGCAAGCAGGTCGAATTTCTGGAGGGCTTGATGGGAGGCCAAAAACCCCTGATCGTGTCTCCTTATGACGCGGAGCTTTTCGGACATTGGTGGTTCGAAGGACCTCAGTGGCTGGGCCAGGTGTTCAGAAAATTGCGATCGGACCAAAGCGTCCTGAAGGCCGTCACGCTCACGGAGTATCTGGAGGATCATCCGCGGAACCAGACTTTGGAACCCGCCGCGTCCAGCTGGGGCTACAAAGGATATTCCGAGGTCTGGCTGAACGGATCCAACGACTGGATCTACCGGCATCTTCACAAAGCAGCCGAGCGCATGATCGGATCGGCGCGAATTCATCCCGCCGCGGAAGGCCTCCAAAAACGCGCGTTGAACCAGATGGCGCGAGAACTTTTGCTTCTGGAGGCCAGCGACTGGGCGTTCATCATGAAGACCGGCACTCACACGGCCTATGCGGTACGCCGGACGAGGGAACACCTGGAGCGTTTTACCAAGCTATGGCTCGAGGTCGGCAAGAATTCTATAGACAGGGAAAGCCTCGAGAGAATAGAATTTACTGATAATATTTTTCCGGACATCGACTACAGGGTCTATTCAAATCAAACAACGGACAAGGGGGAATAAAATGTTCAAAGGATCTGGATCAAGGTTTTTTCTGCTTTTGTTGGCCGCTTCTTTGGTAGCTTCCGGTTGCGCCACGACCCGTAATTACCAAGGAGATATCGACGCACTGAACGCGAAAGTTGCCACCCTCGAGGGACAGCTTTCCGAAAAAGAGGCCGAGCTTGCCAGGCTTCAGAACCAGATCCATGACGAAGAGAGCGCGCGGCAGCAGGCCGAAAATGAAAAAAGAGCCCTTTCTGAGAAACTCGAGGACGCCCTGGCCGAACAACGCGCCTCCGCCAAAGTCACCAAGACCGTCATTCCCGATTCCGATCTGAAATGAAAACACGCGCGGAAAAAGATTCCTTGGGGATCCGTCAGATCCCCGAGGACGTCTACTACGGGATCCAGACCGACCGCGCGGTCGAGAATTTTCCCGTCAGCGGTCTTCGGGCCCATCCGCGTTTCATCGACGCTTACCTTCTGGTCAAGAAGGCCGCCGCGATCGCTAACGAGCGCTCGGGGCAGCTGCCCAAGGCTCACGCGGAGGCGCTGACCAAGGCTTGTGATGAGATCCTCGCCGGGGCGCTCCGCGACCAGTTTCCCGTCGACGTCTTTCAGATGGGCGCGGGAACGGCGTTCAACATGAACGTCAATGAGGTGATCTCAAACCGCGCTAACGAGATCTTGGGCGGAAAAAAAGGCGACTACAAGCCCCTGAATCCGAACGATCACGCCAATATGGGGCAATCGACCAACGATACTTTTCCGTCGGCAATGCGCGTGGCGCTTCTTTTGATATTGAAGGAAACTCTTCACGGTCCGCTTGAGGCTTTGGAAAAAAGTTTTTTTGCGAAGGCCAAAGAGTTCGACGGCGTGCTTAAATCCGCCCGTACGCATCTGCAGGACGCGGTCCCCATAAGACTCGGTCAGGAATTTGCCGCCTATGGCGAAGCGATAAGAAGATCACGCTTTGCGCTTCTTCAGGCGGAGAAGTCTCTCTGCGAGCTCGGGATCGGCGGAAGTGCCGTCGGCACGGGACTGAATACGGCCAAGGGTTACCGCGAAGAGATCGTGAAAGAGCTTGCAAAGCTGAGCGGTTTGCCGCTTTCGGCCGCGACCGACATGCGGGAAGCGATGCAGAGCCAACGGCCCGCCGCGGAGGTCTCCTCGGCTTTAAGAAACCTTTCGCTTGAGATGATCCGTATCGTGAATGACTTAAGACTGCTGTCTTCCGGACCCACGACGGGCCTGGCCGAGATCAATCTTCCGGCCACAGCTCCCGGGTCGTCGATCATGCCCGGTAAGGTGAACCCATCCATTCTCGAGATGGTCAACATGGTCGCGTTTCAGGTGATCGGCGCCGACGCCACCGTAGCCTTGGCGGTTCAAGCTGGGCAGCTTGAGCTCAACGTGATGATGCCTGTCATGGCTTTCAATCTGAATTTCGCGGCGACCATTCTCGGCAACGCGGTAGGGATCCTGAATGAAAAATGCGTCAAAGGGATCACCGCTGATAAAGAACGCTGCCGGCACTATGCCGAAACAAGTCTTGGTCTCGCGACGGCACTCAATGCTTTTATCGGCTATTCCAAGGCTGCGGAAGTCGCCAAGGAAGCTTTAAGCTCCGGCAAGAGCATCCTTCAGCTGATCCGGGAAAAAAAGATCCTGTCTGAGGACGACATCCAAAAGATCATGGACCCGGTACGAATGACCGAACCGGGCATCCCCGGGAGAAACTGATGGAACCCGACGCTCTGAAGCCCGTCCCTTGGTACCTGACCCGAAGGATCGTATTTTTGGCGCTGACCATCGCCGGGCCTCTGGCGCTGCCCCTGGTCTGGCTTTCGCCGAAATTTTCTTCTTCTCAGAAGATCTTCTGGACCGTCTTAACGGTAGCGCTGACCCTTGTCTTCTGGAATCTCACCGTCAAGACGGCCGGCATCTTAAATCAGCAGATGGCGGAGATGAAAAAGCTGGGTTTGTTATAAGCATTGATTTTGGCCTTACGCGGTGGCAGAATGAGCCGTTCAATCTTCGGGGATATTTGGCAGTCATGAGTACACAAAGTATTTATTCCAAAGGGCTTGAGGACATCGTCGCGGGTGAAAGCGCGATCTGCGTGATCGACGGGAAAAATTCCAAGCTTTCCTACCGCGGTTACGATATTCACGACCTGATTCTCAACTCCAATTTCGAAGAAACCGCGTATTTGCTTCTATTCGGCGACCTGCCCACCCCTAAAGCGCTGTCGGATTTCAGAGCGCAGCTTACGTCCGAAAGAAAGCTCCCCGACGCTTTTTTGGAACACCTGGAAATCTTTCCGAAGAACACCAACATGATGGCCGCGCTCCGCTCGGCTATTTCAGTCCTGTCATTCTACGATCCCGAAGCCGAGGATAAGTCACGGGACGCCAACATCCGCAAGGCCGTCCGGTTGATCGCGAGAACTCCGGTCGTCGTCGCGTTTCTCGAGCGCAGAAGAAAAGGACTGCCGGCCGTCCTGCCGAGAGAGAGCGCCGGAACGACCGCTTCCGAATTTCTCCGGCTTTTGAAAGGCAAGGAAGCCACGGACGTCGAAGTGCGCATGCTGGACAAATACTTCGTTCTTTTGGCCGAGCATGATTTCAATGCGTCGACATTCGCGGCGATGGTCACCGCGGCGACCACCTCGGACATTTATTCCGCGGTGGTTTCAGCCATCGGGACTTTGAAAGGGGACTTGCACGGTTCCGCGAACAGCCGTGCGATGGAAAGCATCCTTTCGATCGGGGACGTCTCCCGCGTGGACTCGTACGTCGACGAGACGCTGCAGAACAAAAAGAAGCTGATGGGATTCGGACACCGCGTCTACAAAGGCCCCGACCCCCGCGCGGATGATCTGAGAGCGATGGCCCGCGCTCTTGCCGAAGCCAACAAAGAGCAGGCGAAATGGTTCGCAATCTCCGAGAAACTTGAGAAGGCGGTCTGGGAGCGCAAAAAACTTTATTGCAACGTCGATTTTTATTCCGCGTCTGTTCTATACACCATCGGCATCCCGGTGGATCTTTTTACGGCGATGTTCGCGGTCAGCCGCATGGCCGGCTGGACAGCCCATGTGCTCGAGCAGTACGCGGACAACCGGTTGATCCGCCCTGTTTCACAATACACAGGTCCGTCGCCTCGAACTTACACGCCGATCTCCAAACGAGATTAAACCCGGACAAATTAAAGCGGAAGTGGCGGAATTGGCATACGCGCTAGTCTCAGAAGCTAGTGGGGAAACCCTTGAGAGTTCAAATCTCTCCTTCCGCACTATTTTCGGATGAGAAAATTTCTCTATCCGATACTGATCTTAGGTTTTTTTTCGGGTTTGTTTTGGAGTTTGCCCGCGTACCAGAGAAGTTCTGACGCTTTTCAAAGGCTGACTCTTAACACACGGGATCTTTTTTTTAAGATCCGTAGATTTTCGACGGATCGGCCCGCCGCAATAGATTCGCTCCTGATCGTTTCTATCGATGAAGAATCTTGCCAGAAACTTGGAGTTCGGTGGCCCTGGTCGAGAAAAATATTCGCTTCGATCACCCAGGAGCTTGCCAAACGCGGAGCCCGGGTGATCGGTTTCAATATTTCGTTCACCGGCCATGAGGACGCGGGTGATATTTCAAGCCGCGAATTTGCCGAAGCGATGTCCGGACACGGGCGGGTCGTTATCGGCTCAACCTTCGATAAAAATAATCGTTTAGTGTCTCCGTATCCTCCGATCGAGGCTGCGGCGTCCAAAGTCGGTTACCTCGAGAAGATCGTGGACCCGGATTTCACGATCCGCCGCTCCTATCTCGTGCGGCTTTATTCGAACGGTCAAGACCGGACCCGGCCGGGATTTGAAAGCTCTTTTCCGCTTCAGCTGGTGGCGGCCGCCGCCGAAGGTAAGAATGGCCAAGCGGCCTATGAAGCCGACCTGGATCTCGTGACCGTCGGGAACCCCCGCCGCGCGGTCTTTGTCGATAAGACCGGTTCTTACCTCATTAATTATTTAGCTTCCGAAGGTGATTTCAAGTCCGTTCCGGCCTGGAGAGTGGCGGAGGGAAAGATCTCTGATGCGGCTGTGCGGGGGAAACTTGTTCTGGTCGGGCTGACGTCCTCTCTTTTTGCGGACACCCATCCGACACCCCTGGGTCTCATGAGCGGTGTTGCGATCCATGCCAACGAGTTCCTGGCCATCGACAGTCGCCGTGTGCTCAGTTTTCTGCCCGACGGCGCCACGTACCTGATCTCGTGGTTCGTGGGATCTTGTGTCCTGTTTTTTTTCATGATCCGAAAATTTTGGCTCGGTCTGTTCTTTGCTTTTTTAGCCGCTTTCGGACTTTTTATCGGCGCGCAGTTCGCGTTCTCAAGGGATCTCCTGATCGAGCCTTTTCTTCTCATTCTTGGACCGTTCTTGGCGCTGGCCGCGGGTATCCTGAGCCATACGGTCGGGTTGCTCATGGATAATCGCGGCCTTGAGATGAAAGCCATCCACGATAAAATGACAGGTCTTTACACTTATGATTTTCTGAGGACGCGCCTTGACGCGGAGTGGAAAGTATCCAAAAAGACGGGTCTTCCCGTGTCGCTGGTGATGACGGACCTAGACCGTTTTAAAAAGATCAACGACACGTTGGGCCACGAAGTCGGGAACCGGATGATCCTAAAGGCCGCCGCAGTGATCCGTGACAGTGTACGGGGTTATGACGTCGTGGCGCGTTACGGGGGAGACGAGTTCGTGATACTGCTCTGGCGTACGGGACGAAAAGATGCGGAAGACTATCGGCTCCGCCTGAGAGATCTTTACCATCGGATGGCCGCGGAGCTCGAGCCGGCCCTCAGAGACTCTTCGATCAGCATCGGCATTGCAACCTACGACCCGAGTGTCGACGCTAAAAACCCCGAAAATCCCCAAAGGCTGATCGAAGAAGCGGACAAAGACCTCTTCGAAGACAAAGATAAAAGACGTAGGCCTACCCGGGATATTCGTCCGGCCTGGTGATCTTCATCAATCCCTCCATCGCGGCCTCATTCTCCGGATTGATGTGCAGCGCGTTCTGGAAGGCATCTTTGGCCCGTGCGGCATCTCCCAGGATGAGGTAAAGACGGCCCAAATTCGTGTAAGCGGCATCGTCATCCGGCTCCGTCAGAATGATCTCCCAATAGAGCGCCACCGCTTCTCGCAGGCTTCCGGCGGCGATCAGACGCTCGGCCTCGGCGTGCATGGCTTCGAGTTTGTGAAGCTTCTCGGGACTGACGGTCACGAGACTTTCAGGTTTGGCGGTCGCGGTCTCCTCGGCGCAGACCCAAGGGGACAGGACCAGTAAAGCACCCGCCAAGATCAACGTTTTCATTGCTTACAACTATACTAGAACGTGTTTCGGTATGCTATAGTGACGCGATGAACAAATCTGAAAAACCCAAAGAAGAAAATGAGCTCATTACCACTCATCACGAGGCAAGACGCGACTATTTTGTCCTCGAAGCGGTTGAAACGGGGATCGTGCTCGTCGGCTGTGAGGTCAAATCACTGAGGGAGAAAAAGGCCAATCTTGCTGGAAGTTTCGCAAGAGTGGAGGCCGGGGAAGTGTATCTGCATGCCGCTTACATCGCGCCTTATGAACAGGGAAACCGCGAAAATCCCGATCCGCTCAGAAAGAGAAAGCTTCTTCTGCGCCGCTCCGAGATCCGAAAGCTCGAGATCAAAACCGCCGAAAAAGGACTCGTTCTCATCCCGCTCAAGCTCTATTTCAAACACGGTCTCGCCAAAGTCGAGCTTGCCGTATGCAAGGCGAAGAAGCTCTACGACAAGCGCTCCGACATCAAAAAGCGCTCCGCCCAGAGAGACATGGACCGCGCCATTAAAAACCGAAATAGAAAATAGTTCAAACTTTCCGAGCGGCTACCGGACCGCTCTTTAAATTCTCAGCAAGCCAGAACGCCGCGACCAGCCATGCGAATGTCCTGAAAAACTTCATCGTGTTTTCAAGAGCCTCAAGATCGCCGATGTTGCCGCTTCCGGATCTCAGCAGTGACCAAACGTAGAAGGCGACCAGGTGCACGCCGGTGAAAACGCTGTAAAGATAGATGAACCGGCTTCTTTTCAGCGCCGCAAAAGGAAGGATCCACACAGTGTATTGCGGGGCCATGAAAACAGTAAAGGTATAAAAGAACAGCAGGTAGATGATAACGGAATCGATCAGATCATAACCTTTACGAGCTAAATAATAAGCCATCGCAAGACACGCGGGGTATAGAAAGAAGTTTACCCGAGATAAAAAAGCAAAGCGCGGGTCGGTTCTGATGTTCAGATCCGTAAAAAGGTCCAGCAATTGATTGATCGCCAGAGGCCAGCCCCAGTGGCCGGGCACGATCCTGATATTGACGGTGCTTTCGGTCAATACGTTTGAAAATACATAAGGATCGCTGCTCAGAAAATAGGGTAGAAGCGCCAAAAGAAAGAAACCAGGAGCTATCGCTAGAAAAATAAGGATTTCCCTGCGGTTTTTTTGCCTGAAGACGAATACGGGAGCCAATAAAAATAACCAGTGTTTCACGGCCGCTCCCAAAGAAAATAGCAGCGCCGGATAAAGGCGCCGGAGGCCCCGCGTCGATCCCTCGAAGTAACATGCCAAAAGGCACAGAAGGCAGACGATATTGTCGAACTGCCCGTGGTAAGAGGTGTTCAGGATGGACACGGGATTCAAAAAAAATACAGCAGAGATCCCGAGGCGTTCCGCGAGACTCCGTTCTTGTGACGTCGCAAATTTCAGAAGAACGAACAGGATGAGGAGATCCGCAAGAATGGACGGAAGCTTGACCGCAAAATGCGGAGGAAAGTTAAAAAAGACGTTAAGACGAGAGGTGAACGAGAGGATCCAAAACCAAATGGGGGAGTATGAATAACGGCGCTCCGCATCGTAAGGGGATCTTTGATCGCGCCAATAATCGAAAATTTTTTCCCAGGAAGCGACGTCATGGGTGCCGTAATAGTGCCACGCGATCCACAGGCGAACGGCAAGTCCTGTCGCAAGAATTAAACCCAGCAGAATGAAAAATCTGTATCTTGGAATATTCGCGGTCGGTGAATTTTCAAGCATTGCATTACCATAAACCCGCAGGTGAGCCTTGTCAACCGCCCCTGAGATGCTATAATAACCGACGGGGGCGACAGGAATCGATCTGGCTCTTTGATCCGTTTAGTCGCATGCGGAGGTGGTCGGGAGGCCTCCTTAAACACCTGACACAAATCAAACGCTAAAAACAACATAATCATGGTGCCGTTCGCGCGGCCCATGGCGTTACCGCTAGCCGCCTAATAACGGCAGCCGCTCGCCTATCCTCGTCTGCGGGGTGGGGTCGGGCGACGACAGCAGGCTGGTCTCACATGCGCGTCTCCGGCATGTAGATGAGATGCACAGGGGGCTTACCTCCTCAAGATCGTGCTGACTCGAGCTTGAATGGGAAATCAAAATATCAGCTAAGCATGTAGAAGCTTCGGACCTCGAAGGTTAGAGACGCGAGTTCAAATCTCGCCGCCTCCACCAGTTTTAGGATCGAATAATTAAAGCGGCCTAGTTGTAAAGGTCGCTTTTTTTGTTCCATTAACTACATATTATTGCTAAATATTGATTGCTTTTCTTGGAATCTGATGTATATTTTATATGTAATAACAAATAGTTAATAAGGGAGTACCGAATGGCCGAATTCGCTTGGAACAGCCGTAAGCTTTTGCGTGTACTTTTTGAAACTCAAGCTACTTTTCGAATCAATCGATCCTCCAAGAAAGACGTTCACATGAAAGAGGAGACCGTGAGCACAAAGCTCATGGATCTGAGCGCCGGCGGCTGTGGGCTGGAGAGCCCTGTTTTTTTACCCCCCGGAACCAAGCTCAATGTTTTTTTAAATCGCAAACTTTTACAGGAGAAGCCTGATCTTAAGTCGAAGAACGTCTTCTCGAAGATCGTCGGTGTTGTCCGAACTTCCCGTCCCGCGCCCAACCGAATGCACCGTATGGGCGTTCAGTTCGAGAAGGTCTCTTCGGAAGACGTGCGGCTGATCAAAGAGTTGGTCGCCAGGCACGAGCGCCGCGCGGATCCTCGGATCACGTTTCCGAACAAGTAGGGAGCCTTATGAAAGTCCAGGAAGAGAAGGTCAAATCAGAGTTGGTCACAAGAGGTTACTTGAGCACCGAGCAGGCCAACCGCGCTGTCGTCGAGATGACCAAGAGCAAGGCTTCCTTCAAAGACACATTGCTGAAGCTTTCGCTTCTCAAAGAAGAGGATCTTTTGATCGCCGAAGCGGATGTGTTGGGGCTCACCTATCTCAATATCGACGAATATCTTATCGATGAGGCTGTGATCAAGATGGTGCCCGAAAAAGTAGCGCGCACACACACGGTCATTCCCGTTTTCAAGGTCGGTTCCATGTTAACCATCGCTTCTTCGGATCCGGCCAACCTGCTGGCCTTGGATGAGATCCGATCCGCGGCCGGCGCGGAAGTGGAAGTGGTCGTCTGCGCCAAGCCCATTATCAAGAAGGCGATCGACCAGTATTACGGGGTCGGAGGCAATTTTTCGGAGGTCATGAAATCCCTGGATACCGGCACGGCCGTGATCTCCAAGAACCGCCGGGCATCAGACCCGAAGCCCACCGCCGAAGAGATGGGCAAAGCGGCTGAAGAAGCTCCGGTGATCAAGCTGGTCAATATGATCATCATGAAGGCGGTCGAGGAAAAAGCGAGCGATATTCACATCGAGCCCGAGGAAGACATGCTCCGCGTGCGAAACCGTGTGGACGGCGTCATGCATGAGACGCTGACGCTTCCCAAAAAAGTACAGCTGGCCGTCGCCTCTCGCATCAAGATCCTCTCAAAGATCGACATCGCTGAGACTCGAAAACCGCAGGACGGCAAGATCCGTCTCAAAGTCGAGGGGCGGGACCTAGACATCCGCGTATCCACCATGCCGACGATGCACGGGGAGAACATCGTCATGCGCCTTCTCGAGCAGTCCAAAGTTGTGCTGGGTCTTTCGGACCTGGGTTTTGACGAGACCACGCTTAAAAAATTCGAGATCCTCATCCGGAAGGCTTACGGCATGGTGCTCGCGACAGGTCCCACCGGCTCGGGTAAGACCACGTCGCTGTACACCGCGCTCCACACGATCAATACCGTAGATAAGAATATCATCACCATCGAGGATCCGGTGGAATACCAGATCCCCATGATCCGCCAGACGCAGGTGAACGTGAAAGCCGGTCTGACTTTCGCGTCGGGGCTTCGGAGCATCCTGCGTCAGGACCCGGACATCGTGCTCGTCGGCGAGATCCGTGATACCGAAACGGCCGACATCGCTGTGCAAGCGGCTCTGACTGGGCACCTGGTCTTTTCTTCGATACACACTAACGACGCGGCGGGAGCCGTGTCCAGACTTTTGGATATGGGTGTGGAACCTTTTTTGATCTCAAGCGCCTTGATCGGGGTGTTGGCCCAAAGGCTGGTCAGAACGATCTGCAAAAAATGTAAAGAGCCCTGTAAGGTCGACCAGGAACTTCTGACCAAGATGGGAATCAAAGGCAGCTCAGGTAATTTTTTTAAAGGCAAAGGGTGCCAGGAATGCGGCATGAGCGGTCACGGCAAACGCATGGGGATCTACGAACTTCTTTTTGTGGATGAGCCGATCCGCAGGCTGATGATCCAAAGAGCGTCGGCCGATGAGATCAAAGCGCAGGCGCAAAAAACCGGGATGCAGTCGATGCGCGTCGATGGGATCAAAAAGGCGGAAAAAGGCCTCACAACCTTGGAAGAAGTGCTGAAAGTCACGCTCGAGGATTAAGATGAGACTGTCCAGTCAAAGAGGGTTTGGCCTCATCCTCATGATCATGCTGATCGCGCTCTCGGCGATCATGATCGGCGGGGTCACGGCCTCCATGACCAACGCCGCGGCTTTAAGCGCTCTTCGCATCAATCAAGTTCGGGCTTATTACGTGGCTCAGGGAGCGATCATGAGGTCTTACGCGGATTTTGACAAGTCCTGGGGACGCGAAGACGTCGAAGTCAGCGCCCTTGCCTTGGCCCAGAACCCGCCGGTAGTCGCGGCCAATTACGCGCCGCTTACCACCAATACCGGGAACGAATTCATCAACACCAACTTTCAAAGCAACTTTGCTTATTTCATGACAAGTCACCCGAGATTCCTCGCCGAGTGGTGGCCACAAGCCAATCCGTCGACGCCGGCCACCCCCGCTTTCCCTCCGGCGCCTAATTTGTGGTGCGCAACGGATCAGCTCTCGGCTCAATCGAGACTCCATGGATGGACGGTGAAGAATATTCGTACCAACATCCCCGCGAACACGACCGATGACATTGTCGTGACCGGTGCCAGGGTGTTTTGGACCGGCGGAGCCGGTTTAACAGTGTCTCGCATCCGGTTGGCTCTAAGAACTGCGAGTTTTACCGCCCAAGGTACAACCGCCGCTTTTAGCGGCGCCGGCGCCAATGGCGCTCTTCTGACTCTCGCGGGGACCGCGGGCTTAAGGACCCTATCACCCGAGCAGTATTGGACGGGGCCTTGCACGTTCATCCAGTGGAGCGGCCGCATGCCCGATCCTTCCCGTGTGTCGATCCAATTCACGTTCTCCGATGGGAGTACCTCCCACGAAGTTCAGCTTTGGGATGGACTGATCAACGGCGAGGGGCGACTGCATATGCGCACGCTTTCTATCACGGCCGTTGGGGAAGTGCGGATGACCAAATTCGGCGCCAGGAAGAGGCTGCGTGCCACGTTCAAGCATGGACCTCCGGCCGGCGATCACCAAGCGAGAAGTTTGAGTTGGGAGAATCTGGATCCATGAGAATCCGCCGCAGCGCTCACGGATTTACCATGATCGAGATGATCATGCTTATTGCCATCGGAGCTTTTGTCGTGGGAGGCATCGTAGCCTTCACAAGGAATGTCACCGAAAATACCATCGCTCTTAAAGACAGGCTGGCCGCACTGGATCTGGCCCAGCGGCAGATGGAAACAGAGTTGAATGCTTACTATGGGTGGATCGGAGCAGATCCCGGCGGCGATTGTTTAGACTCTACTCCGGAATTCAAGACCCATAATCTTAAGCCCGGCATTACGGAAACAGTTTATGGAAGTTTTAAAGTGCAAAGAAACGTTACAGAAACGATCACTTTGACTCCAAGAGGAGACGATTTTTCACAGCCTCTTGGTCCCGATGTGGCTTATAATTTATGCGTCGGACTGAAAAAAATAGACATTCTGGTGGATTATACGGGGGGTGATTTCACAAGCCCTCTGATAAGTCTGACCGCTTACAAGGAAAGCCATGTCTTCGATGATACAGATTGATAGCCTCAAAGACTCAGAGAAAAAAATGAAACAAAAAAAAGGTTTTACGCTTGTGGAACTTGTCATGACCATGACGATCGTGAGCATCCTCGCCAGCGCCTTCGTAAGTCTCTTTGTGCCTCAGATCATGCTTTTTCTTTTTGTGCCTCTCGAGAACAAGGTCCAGAGCGCCACGGCTGACGCCATGACGACAATGATCGAAGGAGACCGCTTCGCGCGTGGCTTGAAGTACGCAGAACCGGACACGATCGCCAAACAGATCTTCATTGTGCCGCAAGACTATGACACACAGCGCAATTTTACAGGCTCCATCCTGTACGCTGATCCTGTAACGGTTCGGTATGGTTACCATGATCTCAACCGCGTTTTCCACACCGTCGAACTGCACTTGAATACGACCAACAAAACTTTAGAGCGCAAGATCGACGCCGGAGCTTTTACGGTGATCTCAAACGGCGGTTCACCGGGGACTGGGGGGCTAGGGGTTTTTACCGGCGACACCAATGAAGACGGTCTTCCGGCCGTGTTTCGATATTATAAAAAAGATTGGAATGCATCCTTCACGGATGATCTGCCTGATCCGGAAATGACCGGGTTCGCCAATTCGGTGATCCCCGCGGCGAATCTTTTTGAGATCTGCCAGGTCAACATCGCTTTCAGAGCCAACACGGGCGGCTCGTCGGTCAGAAGCGCCCAGTCGGAGATCTTAAAAAGCTCGGGTGCCCGGGTTCGTACCTATATTTATCCCGAATCGAACGAATGGGATCTGAGTTTCTACCAGCAACCCGGCGAGATCAAAGCGCGTCTCTTAGCCGTCAAGAAAAATGCTGCCAATATTTGGGTATGTTCTCTGCGTGGGGAGGATTCTTTTGGAGCAGGTGGTGGCGGTTTTACGGTGACGATGCCCTTAGCCGGAAGAGGGGATAACTTCACTTATCTCATGGCCGACTGCGTCCCTACGGCGGCGGGTACTCCCGATGGGGTGCCGGATCTTGTAGAGATCAAAAAAAATATGACCAATGCCGCTCGTCAGATACAGGTGACGATCTACGACGGCAACGCTCTGGCCAATGCCACCCTGCTTCGTCCAACGATAACACTAACACTACCCGCGACGCTCATCGATGGCTATGAGCAATACGATTTTCAAATGGCCGATTTTAATAGAGATGCCAATCGTATTCCAGATCTTTTTGTGATCCAGAGGCTTGCAGCCCCCACCGCAGGATCTATAAGAATACATATTTACGATGGGGGAACCTTCGCGCTGGCGCTACCTGCGCCTATTACAAAAAATATAGACCTTGCCGTTGGGGGTCTCCCCGCCATTGTGAACAACAATTGGAAATTCTTTATCACCAATTGGAATTACCCCCTGGATCCCAATAACCCGGTTCCGGGCGTAGAAGACAGCTGTCCGGATCTTGTTGCTATCAGGCAAAAAACCGGAGCATCCGGGACTGTTGAAGTCTCTATTTTTGATGGTACGCAGGCTGGCGCTGCAGCCACCTGTGGTACTGCCACGGCGTTTACAGACATTCTAAGGGTGGATGGAATCAATCTTATTGATGTCCGGTCAGCTCGCGGGTCGATCAATTTGAACAACGTAGATTTTGGAGTCGGGGAATATGAAATAACCTGGGATCCGGATGCGCATCCTGAGATCTTACTTATCGAGAGAAATCCGACGGGCGGCGGCTCCGCGGCGTTTCATTCAATGAGCAACTATAATTTAGATGGAAGCGGCATAAGACTTCTGACGCCCACCACTACGATCTTTGACCAGTTGACGAACGGGAATGACGGTGGCATAGGGACGGGCCTCGAGCGCGATATCGGCAGCGGAAAGAGCGTCCAATAATGCCTAAATTCAACTACAAGGTCAGGGACAGAGCCGGGCGGCCGGTGACGGGGGAGATGGAGGGTGAGAACGTCCGTAGTGTCTCCGAGCATCTGGCCAAGCAGGGCTATATCCCCATCTCGGTCAATCAGGTCAGTGATCAGGCGGATCTCTTGGGAAACCTGTTCCGGCCTAAGATCAAGCTCGCGGAGCGCACTGTTTTTACACGGCAGCTCCACACGATGGCCAAGGCCGGTCTTCCGCTGGTCTCAAGCCTGACGTCACTGCGCGAGCAGATCCAAAACAGTTATTTCAAAAAAGTGCTCGCCCATATCATCAAAGAACTTGAAGGCGGATCGCCATTCTCGGACGCGCTCGGGCGTCATCCGGATGTTTTTGACTCCCTTTACGTGAATATGGTCCGTTCCGGAGAATCCTCGGGCAAGCTTGATGAAGTCCTTTTCAGTCTGACCGAGATGGGAGATTTTGACATGAAGACCAAGGACCGGGTGAAATCCGCGACGAGGTATCCTTTGATGACCCTGGCGACGCTTGTGGTCGCTTTTATGATCGTCATCACCTTTGTGATCCCGAAGTTCGCGACAGTCTATAGTCAGCAGGGAAGCCAACTGCCGTTGCCGACCCGTATCCTTCTTTGGATCAATGACACGATCCGTCACGACTGGGGCAAAGTGATCGTAGCGATGGGGACCATCTACTATCTCTTTCGCTGGTACACTCGCACTCCCAAGGGCCGCTATCTTTGGGATCAATTTCGTATCAAAGTGCCGGTATTTGGGGCCTTGGTCGTGAGTCTCATCATGAGCCGCTTTACCATGATCCTCGCGGAGCTTATGTCCAGCGGCGTGCCTATCATCCAGTCGCTTCAGCTTGTGTCGGACACCGTGGACAACACGGTGATACGAAAGGCCTTGCACTCCATCCAGCAGAGCGTCAATGAGGGGAAGGGGATGTCGGAACCCATGAGGCGTTCGACCCTTTTTCCGCCGATGGTCGTACAGATGGTGACGGTCGGCGAACAGAGCGGAAAAAGCGACGAGCTTTTGAGGCACGTATCGGCCTACTATCAGGATCAGGCCGACAACATGACTAAAAACATGACCACCTTGATCGAACCCATGCTTATTATGGTCATCGGCGGAATGGTCGTGGTGCTGGCTTTGGGGGTCTTTTTACCGATGTGGAACATGACCAATGTCATGACTAAACGTTGACAAATATTAACATTTATATAAATAAATTTGACAACAGCACAAAACGGCATGTATACTTCACTTATCGTATGCTCGAATGAGGTTGAATCGCGTAAGCGATTGAGGAGAAAAGGATGAACATTGCAGCTGGGCAAAAAGGTTTCACACTGATCGAGCTTGTCATGGTCATCGCCATCCTGGGTATCCTGGCAGCCGTAGCGCTTCCTAAGTTTCAGGATCTAAGCGGCGCAGCCAAAGTCTCGGCCACTAAAGGAGGACTAGGCGCGCTTCGTTCAAACCTGGCGATTCGATACGCTCAGAGCGCCACCGGAGGCGCTGTGGCGGCATTTCCCGGCACGATGGCCGGCTCTGACTTTGCCGATGGTCAGCCACCTAGGAATGCGCTAAATACCGGAGCCGCGAGAACCGCCATTACCACGCTTTCAGCCGTTAACTTCACCGATACGGCCAATGCTAACGGTTTCTGGTACATATCCTCCAGCGGCCAAGCGGGAGCGTTCCCGGGCACTGCGGCTACAAATACGAGTGATTTTTAAGCGTATTCCATTTGCTTTATTGCAAATACGGCAGACATCCTCAATCATGAGATCATGTGATAAGATGATCGAGTGGTTGTAGGATGTTGAGCCTGTAAACCTTCCCGTTAGATCTATCAATACCAAGAGAGTACCGATCGCTCAGAAAAGCTTAGGGTCCCGTTTGGACTGGGGGCCCCTACTGGCTTTGTTGTTCTTTCTTGCTTTTTTTTGTGTGCTCTTTCAGGCGAATGTTTTTCAGTCGATGAGCTTTGTGCGGAGAGACATCCAGCGTTTTTATTACCCGATGTGGCTCCATGGCACGGAGTCTCTGAGATCGGGCACGATCCCTCTGTGGAATCCTTACATCAATTTTGGCCAGCCATTTCTCGCGAACTTACAGACTTGCGTTTTTTATCCACTTAGAGTTCTTTTTTTTCTTCCGGATTTTACGTGGGCATTTAATTTCTATATCGTCCTTCACCTGGTCTTGTCCGGGTATTTCACGGCGCTTTGGACTCGCGGCCTGAAGCTGTCTTGGGCTTCCGCTCTGCTGGCCGGTTTAGCCTTCTCCCTCAGCGCCTATATGATATCGACGATCAACCTGACCATCTCTCTTTGCGCGGCGTCGTATTTTCCTTTGGTGCTTTTATGTTTTAGAAAGGCTTTGCAGGTCCGAGGTTTTTTTTGGAAATCTATTTGTGGGGTGTGTCTTTTTTTTCAATACTTAGCCGGCGATCCGTCTATCTCGATCGCCACGCTGCTCGTTCTAACTATTTTTACGCTCTATCGGGTTTTTTTAGAAAGTTTCAAAACAAGGAGACTTGTTTTGAATTCCTTTTGGTCCCTGAGCCAAACCGGTGGAGTTTTGATCCTATTGAGCGCTTTTCAAAGTCTGCTTTTCAGTGAGTTCATCCTTCGCTCTACGAGGACGACTCTTTCCGCAGCTTCTCAAATGATGTGGAGCATGAGGTACAACGATTTCGCCGGTCTTGTGATCCCTTTTTTTTCTGATCTTAGCATCAAGATGATGGATTACGACGTACGTCAAAGCTGGCTGGATAATTATTATGTGGGCGTGTCCGTCGTGCTGTTGGCCGGCATCGCGGTCCTATTTCGAAGAAGATCCACTATCGTAGGGTATCACATCCTTTTGGCGCTGCTCGGGATCGGGTTGGTCTTAGGTCCTTTTTCTTTGGCGTACCCGGGCTTACAAAAAGTGTTCCCGATCTTGAACTTTATACGATACCCGATCCGATTCTTTTTTATATTTACTTTTTCCATGGCGTGTTTGGCGGGTTTTGGCTTTGAGACGCTTTTAACAAAGGCCTCAAAAGACGGTCATGAGACCTCCGGGGGATCCAAAGGGAAACGGCGGGTTTTCTGGTGGGTTTTGTTGTTACTGATCCTATCGTGGGCGGTTTTTTTGTTCGCCTTAAATTTTGAAGCTTTGTTTTCCAGGCTAGATGAGCTTCTTAATGCCAGATTTGACGTGACGATCAAAAAAATTTACCAAGCATCCGAATTTACTGATCTGGTTTACACCCTACTTTCAAATGTCAAACGGTCGATCCTTTTCTTTGGGTTAACGTTTTTCGGGGTCTTGATGGCATACCGATCTAGGATCAGTAGAAGTCTATTGTCCGTCTATTTCATTTTACTCGTCGCGGTTGATCTGGCGATGGCAAATTTAGTTGAGCCGACGGTCCGGAACGGAGCCATGACCGCGCTCGTACCCAGCGTGCGCCAAATTCTAAAGGATCCGCCGCCAAGGTTGTTTCGAATTTTGGCCTCGCCGCGAATCGCGCTTTTTCAAGATTCTCAATGGGGCCGCAGCGCGTCAAGAGAGTTCTTCAGCACGAAAAATAATCTGGCCCCGAACTTAACGATGATGTACAAATTTTACGATTGCATGGGGTATGATTCGATCCATTTGTCGGATGTTTCTAAGATCCAGTGGATGATCTTAATGCTGAGACCTGCCCTAGAAAATAAGGGTCCGGCTTCGAGAGATTTCCAGTTGGATGGGCCACTGCTGGGCATGCTTAATGTAAAATATTTTTCCTCTACCAGCCCAAAGCTTCCCGGAAGATTTCAAAAGATCATATCTTTAAAGAGAGGCAGACTCTCCGTCTCGCTCTATAGAAATCCAAATTTATTCCCAAGAGCTTTTTTAGTGAAAAATTGTGTTTTTGAAAAGGAGATCCAGGTCGTTTATAAGAACATCTTTTCAAAGGATTTTGATCCGACGAAGACCGTTTATCTTGACGAGAGACCAACGGAAGTGTTTGCTCAGAATGACTCAAAAGCATCGGCCACCGACACGGTTTCGATCCTTGAATATGAACCGCAGCGGATCAAGATGCGGGCGCGAGTGAACTCGGCAGACCGCTGGCTTTTTTTGTCCGACACCTATTATCCCGGATGGAAAGCCTGGGTCGACGGCAAGTCGACAAAAATTTACAAGGCGAACTGCGCTTTTAGAGCCATTCATCTTCAACCCGGGGATCACGAGATCCTTTGGCGCTATGACCCGATCCTTTTCAAAATAGGGTCCGCGATCACCCTCATGACGATCTTTGGGCTCGGAGTCTACCATGTCCGAAGACGCAATGCGTTGGTTTGACGAACGTTACATAGTGTTTGTCTTTTTAAAACACATCGCATAAAATGAGCTGATGCCCACTCCCTTCTCATTGAAGACGGTGATCAGCGGACTGATCTCAAAGATAGACCAAGCCAGCCGCGGATCAAAGAGCAAAGCGCCCTTGAACCATAACGCGCTTGTCTTTGACTTCGGCAAAAAAAGCGTCCTGATCGTCCATTTGGATACCGCGGTCACCGATAAACCTCAGATCCTGAACTATTCCCGCGTAAGCCTCCCTGACGAAGCTTCGGTTTTAGAAAAAAAAGAGGCGATACGAGCCAAACTCCCTACATTTGACTCCAAATCCCCGCCGGATGTCCGCGTGACTTGGGAAGAAGGGATGGTCTTCCGTCAAGTCAATTTGCCCGATATGCCCGACTCCGATCTCAAAAAAGCCTTGTCGTGGGAGCTTAAAGAAAAATACTTCCTGAATGACGATGAAAGCTTCATCGGTTCCGAGTGCGCCCAGACGCTTGACCTGGCCGAAGGCACCAAAGAAAAGTTTTTAAGCGTGTTCTATTGCGACAAAAAGTCGGCGATGGAAAAGATCAACCTGATCACGGGGTTGGGTCTCGAGGTCAGCTGTCTGGTACCGTCGCAAGCGGCCCAGGCGCAGGCTTTGGGCTCATCGGAAACGGACCACGATATCCTACTATTCGATATCGGATACGCGAACGCGCGTATCCTTGCCGTTCATCAGAAAAAAAACATGCTTTCAAGGACCGTTGTTTTGGGTGGGCAGACGTTGACCGAGATGATGACGGCCTCCTATATGAACAACGACCAAGAGATACGGCTTTCTCTGGAGGAGTCTGAAAAGCTAAAAGTAGCGGAGGGCTGCGAAAATCCTCAAGCGCCCTTTATCCCGCTTGTCAGACCTTATCTGGAGAAGATCGTGACAGAGATCAAGCGCTCGGTCGATTTTTATGACGGACAACGATTTGCCAAGCCGATCTCCAAGATCGTTTTTACGGGCGGCGGATCTTGCCTTAAGGGTCTCGTCGGTTTCATGAAAAGCTTTCTCGGGCTTCCGGTGGAACAGCCGAACCCTGAAGCATTTCTAAGCGCGCGGATGACCGACGACCAAAAGGCAAGCGTGCGTGATCAATTTCCATGCTTCACTGCCTCCATCGGCACCGCGTGCTTCGAAGCGAACTCGGCGCTTAATCTTTTGCCGCAGGAGATCAAATTCAAGGATCGAGGGAGGACAAAGAAGATGTCCTTGAGGCTCGCGGCTTTCGCGACCCTTACGGTCTTGGGATACCTCGTCGCCACAACCGCGTTTGAGCTTTGCGTCACCCGGATCAAACTCCACACCGCATCGGTCGAGACCAAAGAAATAAGCCGCTTGTTGGAATACCTGGCCACGATCCAATCGCAGGACCTCGTGATCCGGAGCGCCATCAAAAACGACATTTCTCACCCGGGTCTTTTCAAAACTTTGAGCCGCCTGACGCCGTTGGGCGTTTCGCTGCAAGAACTTGCTTTTAACAGAGAAAATAACTCGCTCATCATCACGGGTTCCATGAATGCAGCCGGCACCACCAACGTCAAGATCATCGCGCAGTTCATCACCGAGCTGCAAAACACCCCATTTTTTAAGGAAGTGACCCTTGCGCGCACGACAAAAGAGTCCGAAAGCCCCGGCGGAGAGACCAAGAAATCAAAGCCCCAGACCCTCGAATTCGAACTTCACTGCATTACGAAAGGGCGCCTTTGATGGATCTCAAGGACCTCCTTGGCAAGGCGGAGTGGGAGCTGAAGCACAATCGCGGCACCGTGATCGTCATCGCGGTGATGGCTGCGATCATGTTGGTGGAGATCGCTGTCTATCTGCCGTTCCGGTCTCTGCTCAAGTCCTCAGTCACGGAGCTCATGGTGAGAACCAAGGAAGCGGAGACGGCCCGGACAACCGGGCTGACACGGATCAGCCCGGTGGAGCTGGCCAAGCTCCAACAAAGGACACAGGCCATCAAGCAAGGTTTTGTCAACCCAGCTGAGATCTCGGCTGTTCTTGACCGGATCTCGGACCAGGCCGAGAAAAAAAGCGTCCATGTGGTGAGCATCAACTCCGAGCAGCCTGTTGCCATGAAAACAGACGATAAGGATAAAAGCCAAGATTTTACGCGCTTTCCTATCCGCATGAATCTCGAAGGAGGTTATCAGCCGATCGCGGAGTTTGTGCACGCGCTTGCCCAGGTCTCTCAGCAGGTCTTCGTGGTGGAATCCTACAAGATCACCAAGTCCAAGGAAGGCGGAAGTCTGGAGTGCGAGATGGTCTTGAGTTTTTTTTCCAGTAAATGACGGAGTGTCGGCGTGGATAAAAAGAAACAGCAGTTGATCATCACGGGCATCCTGCTCGCTGTCATGGTCGTCATGGTGGGCCGGGCGCTTTTTGGCGGCAAAAAAGGCGAGGCTCCCGGCAAGGCGATTTCGTCACAACCTTCTGTCAGCGTCGAAACCATGGCCGCCAACATGGCCTTTTTGGCCAGCGTCAGACAAAGCGAAACTGCGCGCCTTGTGCAGGAAAAAGAGTGGGAGAAACCCTGGGGCCGGGATCCTTTTTCACTCTCTTTGGCTGCCGGAAAAGCGGGAGGCATCGAAAGCAATTTCGTTCTGAGCGGCATCGTATGGGATGAAAAGCTGCCTCTAGCCATCATCAATCAAACGCTGCTCAAGGCTTCCGACTCGATCGAGGGTTGCCTCGTGAAGGAGATACACCGCAGCTCCGTGACCTTGGTGTGCAGCGAAAAAACTTTTGAGCTTCAGCTCTTCCGCCACGCCGAGTCTGCGGAGCCCGCCGGAGAAAAACAGGCTCTTCCTTGAAGAAGATCATCATCTGCATCGTCGCGTACGATGCGGAGTCGACGCTTCATAAAGTATTGGACCGCATCCCACCTGCAGTCCGTCAAAAAGTCGCCGAAGTCGTGGTTTTTGATGACGAAAGCAAGGACCGGACGTTCCATGTCGCCAAAGATTATCAGGCGTCGCACCCCGATTTTCAGAACTTTTATCTTTATCGCAATTCTCACAATCTGGGCTACGGAGGCAACCAAAAAAGAGGTTATCGCTACTGCATCGAAAAAGGCTATGACATCGTCGTGCTTCTTCACGGGGACGGGCAGTACGCCCCGGAAGCGCTTCCAGAGCTCCTCAAACCCCTCGAGGAAGGCCGCGCCGATGCCGTCTTTGGTTCCCGGATGATGGTCCGAGGCGCAGCCTTGAAAGGCGGGATGCCGTTCTACAAATACGTCGGAAACAAGATCCTGACATTTTTTGAGAACCGGCTTTTGGGGATGGATCTCACGGAATTTCATTCAGGCTACCGTCTCTACAGCGTTGACGCCCTGAAACAGGTGCCTTTCGAGCGGAACACCAACGATTTTCATTTCGATACTGAGATCATTGTGCAGTTCCATGCAAAGAAACTTAAGATCGTCGAGATCCCGATCCCGACTTATTACGGCGGAGAGATCTGTCATGTCAACGGCATCAAATATGCGATCGATGTAGCCATCGCTGTCCTGCAATACAAACTTCATGAGCTTGGCATTATCCACTATCCGAAATATGCCGTGACGCCGATGAAGTACACTTTTAAACATGACCGGCACTCGAGTCACGGCCAGGTGGCGGCTCTCATTCCATCTTCGGGACAGCGAATCCTCGATGTCGGTTCGGGTCCCAGCGAGCTGTCCCGGCTTTTGAAAAAAGAGGGCAATCGGATCGTCGGAGTCGACCGCTCCTTTAGCGACGATGGGACGTCCGCTCTTGAGCAAAAGATAGAGCGGGACCTAGAAAAGGACTTCGACCTTCCTTTCGGGAGGGAATTTGATATCATCCTTTTCTTGGATGTCCTCGAGCATTTGACCAACCCCGCCGCTTTGCTCGGAAAAGCGCGGAAATACCTGAAGCCCGGAGGACGGGTCATCTTTTCGGTCCCCAATGTGGCGCACTGGTCGGTTCGTTTCAGCCTGCTTCTGGGTCATTTTCGCTACGCGGAAAGGGGGATCCTCGACAAAACGCATCTGCATTTCTACACCCTGCGGACGTTTCGACAGCTCCTCAAGGAGAATAACTACAAGATCATCCGAGAGGGCGCGACACCTCTGCCGCTTTTAGACTCTTTCCCGATCATCGGATCGCCTTTTCTGCGGTGGATCCACTGGATCGATGTCGTCTTAACTTATCTTTGGAAGACTTTATTCGGTTACCAATTCATCTTTGTCGCTGAGGATACCTTCGATGAAGACTACGTGAAAGGAAGACCCTCGTGAGTTCCAAGCAAAAAAAAACAAATCTCGTCTGGCTCGATCTCGAGATGACGGGGCTGGATCCTAAAAAATGCACCGTTCTTGAGATCGGTGTCATCGTCACCGACAGTCAGCTTGATGTGCTCGCGGAAGGACCCGAGATCGCCATCCATCACAGCGAGAAGACCCTAAGATCCATGGAGCCCTGGAGCCGTCGCACGCACCGCCTTTCGGGTCTCACCGGAGAGTGTCGCCGCTCCAAGACCAGCCTCAAGAAAGCCGAACAGGCCGTCCTCGAGTTCGTCAAAACGTACTGCGCGCCGAAATCGGCCCCTCTTTGCGGCAATACGATCTGGCAGGATCGTCGTTTTCTCGTGAAGTACATGCCGCGACTGGAAGCCTACCTGCATTACCGCACGATTGACGTGAGCTCCGTGAAAGAACTCGTCAGCCGGTGGTACCCCGAGGACCACAAAGTGCCGCGGCTCAAAAAACAGACTCACCGCGTGATGGAAGACATCCGGGAATCCGTTGAAGAGCTGAAACACTACCGCAAAAAAGTTTTTATCCCACACCCCTAGTTTTATGTATCCGGTTTCCGAGAAGAAAAGGAAGGCCCTGCGGGATCTGATGGACCGGCTGAGTCTAAAAGAAACCGACTTTGACGAAAACTTCACGCGGTCCGGAGGCGCTGGCGGGCAGAACGTCAATAAAGTCTCGACCTGCGTCTGGCTCCGGCACCGGCCCACGGGACTTGAGGTCAAATGCCAGCGCGAGCGCTCCCAGGCGCTGAATCGGTATCTTGCCAAACGCCTTCTCGTCGAGAAGATCGAAGCGCTTCGCCTGGGACGAGAAAGTCAAAAGATCCGGGAATTCGAAAAGATAAGACGCCAGAAAAGAAAGCGCTCCAAACGCGCCAAGGAAAAGATGCTCGAATCCAAAAAAATCCATTCGTCCAAAAAACAACTGCGCCGACGCGTATTTTCAGGACACGGAGACTCGCAGTGAAAAACCCAGCGCTTCTTTCGTGGGTCCGCGACATGGAGGCTCTGTGCCGGCCGGACAAAACGCATTGGTGTGATGGAAGCGAAGCAGAAAAAGATCTTCTGACAAGAGAAGCGGTTTCGACCGGAGAGATCACGATCCTAGACCAAAAAAAACTTCCCGGCTGCGTCTATCACCGCTCCGATCCGCAGGACGTGGCGCGGACCGAGGACCTCACATTCATCTGCACGCGCTCCAAAGAAGATGCGGGACCGACCAACCACTGGATGAGTCCCGCGGACGCCTATGGGAAGCTTGGGGAGATCTTTAAGGACTCGATGAAAGGCAGGACGATGTATGTCGTCCCATTCGTGATGGGTCCTATCGGTTCGCCTCACGCCAAGATCGGCGTGCAGATCACCGACAGCATCTACGTGGTCCTCAATAACCGGATCATGACGAGGATGGGAAAAGCGGCGCTCGAGAGTCTGGGGTCCTCGGGTGAATTCACGCGCTGTTTGCATGGGAAGGCCGATCTGAATCCTAAGCGGCGTTTTATTTGCCACTTTCCGGAAGACAACACGATCTGGAGCGTAGGGTCCAACTATGGCGGCAACGCGCTTCTTGGCAAAAAATGCCTGGCGCTCCGGATCGGGAGTTATCTGGGAAAGAAGGAAGGCTGGCTAGCCGAACACATGCTTATCCTCGGGATCGAAGATCCCGCAGGGAAATTTCATTATGTTGCCGCGGCTTTTCCCAGCCAATGCGGAAAAACGAACCTCGCGATGCTTGTGCCTCCCGCGGCGTTCAGAGGCTACAAGGTTTGGACCGTCGGGGACGACATCGCCTGGCTTCGCGTCGGAAAGGACGGGACGCTCCGCGCGGTGAATCCTGAAGCCGGTTTTTTTGGCGTGGCCCCGGGAACGAATAAAACTTCTAATCCCAACGCTCTCGCGACGATCCAAAAGAACACTATTTTTACGAACGTGCTTTTAAAACCCGACAAGACGGTCTGGTGGGAAGGACTCGAGGCGCCGCCCGCCGAAGGCGGGATCAATTGGCGGGGGGAAGCATGGACCCCCGCGTCCAAGGAAAAAGGAGCCCATCCCAACAGCCGGTTCACCGCTCCCGCGGGCCAGTGCCCCTCAATATCCCCGCATTGGGAGGATCCTGAGGGTGTCCCGATTTCGGCGATCATTTTTGGGGGAAGGCGCGCATCTCTGGCGCCGCTTGTTTATGAAACGCTCAGCTGGGCGCATGGCACTTACGTGGGAGCCACGATAGCGTCCGAGACGACGAGCGCCGCGACCGGTAAAACGGGCGTGGTCCGGCGCGACCCGATGGCGATGCTGCCTTTTTGCGGCTATCATATGGGAGATTACTTCGCTCACTGGCTTGAAATGGGCGATAAGATACAAAGACCGCCAAAGATATTCCATGTAGACTGGTTCCGAACAGACGAAGAGGGAAATTACCTTTGGCCGGGTTTTGGCGAGAATCTGCGAGTTCTCCTATGGATGATCGGACGGGTGGAAGGGACGGCCAAGGCACGGAAAACCGCGATCGGTTACGTGCCGGAGACGGGATCGCTGGATCTGTCCGGCTTTTCGCTTCGTCCGGGAGCGCTCGAGACGCTTTTTAAAGTCGACCGCGGCGCGTGGCTCAAGGAAATCGAAAGCCAGAACGAATTTTTTGATAAGATAGGGGACAGACTTCCTCAGGCTATGAAGCGCGAGCAGAGCAAACTTAAGGAACGATTGGAAAGGGACGGCGCTTGATCACCTTGGAAGAAATAAAAAAAATGATCGAAAATAAACTCCCCGGCTCAAAGGCGCGCGTGTCCGACATGACGGGCACGGGAGATCATTTTGAGATCGAAGTGACTTTCGGAGAATTCTCCGGCAAGACACTTCTCGAGCAGCACCGGATGGTCTTTGCCGCGCTCGAAGCGGAAATGGACCGAAGAATTCACGCGGTAAAACTGAAAACCAAAGTTCCAAAGTAACCCCTTTTTGTCATCTCGAACGAAGTGAGAGATCTCCGCCTTTAGAGAAAGATTTCTCGCTTCGCTCGAAATGACAGAATTAATAGACAGGAGAAAGTATGGCGGACGCTACGGTAGAACGGATCGAAAAAGAGATCAGATCGCACAAAGTCGTGTTGTTCGTGAAGGGCACGCCGCAAGCGCCGCAGTGCGGTTTCTCGGCCTCGACCATGGAGCTTTTCAACAAGCTCAAAGTCCCGTTCCACAGTGTGGATGTGATCGCCAACCCCGATCTTCGCAGAGGGGTTCCCGAATACTCCAAATGGCCGACGTTCCCTCAGGTGTTCATCAACGGCAAACTGGTCGGCGGCTGCGATCTGGTGCAGGAAATGCATAAGAACGGCGAGCTTGAGGCTTTACTGAAATAAAATCATGATTTGGTTGTCATCTCGAACGTAGTGAGAGATCTCCGTTTTATGAGATTTCTCGCTTCGCTCGAAATGACAGAGCGTTAGTTACGAGTTCCGAAGCTGTTTTTCGGCGTCCACGAGATCGCGGTTGATGGCTTTGACGGCTTGTCCCGCGATCTCGCGAAGTCTCGGCGTCACCTGAGGCGCTTGTTTTAACTGCCGCAGAAGCTGCACCACCATCCTGAAGTATCGGATGATCTCTCCTTCATCGACGTCCGTCCACCTTCCGAGTTCATGAAATTCCGCGCCCGCCACCCACGCCTGCATGGCATGCGCCAGATGAAAATAGGGGAGACGCGTGGGTGGGTAGACCTTATGCGCCACTTCGGCAGTATGGATCTTGCGAAGGTAGTGAAGAGCTTTCTTTTCGATGCCGGCAAATTGCGGACCAAGCTCCCGCGCTTCCTGATTTTTTCTCGGCTCGAAGACGAGCGCGGCTAAAAGCACCGATAGGCGCGTGGCATCCAGCATCTCCAAATAACCTTCCTCAAGCATTTCCGACAAAAGAAGCTCATAGCCGTACATCCAGGAGGCGAATTCGCCTTTGGGCGTGAGACTTTTTTCGCCCAGATACCCCAGATCCTTTAAGAGAGACAGCTTTTTTTCGATTCCCGCCACGCCTTTTTCACGCTCCTTACGGTTGGACTGAAAGTGGTGAAATGACTTGGGGTACATTTCAATGAGCCGGGGACCCAGACCCGCATAGAGATTGAGGAGTGTCGCGTAGCAGGAGTTGAATTGGCTTTCGATGGGCTCCGGCTTTCCGAAGACGATCCGAAGGAGCGCCGGATACTGGATGTAGTGCGGATTGACCCTCGAATAGACGAAGCCCTGCGTGTCCATGCCTCGCCGTCCGGCTCGTCCGGCCATCTGAAAATAATCGCGGGTCCTTAAGAAATCAAAATGTGTCCCGTAGAATTTTCTCAGCTCATCAAAGATCACGGTCTTGGCGGGCATGTTGATGCCGAGAGCGAAGGTCTCCGTGGTGAAGATGAGCTTGATAAGCTTGGACGTGAAAAGCCGCTCGATGACCTCTTTAAGCGTGGGAAGCATGCCCGCGTGATGGAAGGCGATGCCCTTTTCTATGAGACGCTGCATCTCGATGGCGCTTGCTTCGTGCGTGAGATCGAAACGTCCGGAGAGCTCTTTGTAGAGCGAGGCGACCTCTTCTTTTTCTTTCGTCGTCAGAAAATCGAAATTCTTGTGCTCCCAAGCCAGCTCTTCGGCGCGTTTTCTTCCGAAGGCGAAATAAAGACACGGCAGTTTTTTTTCGGCGACCAGAAGCCGAATGAGGTCGTCCGTGCGGTTGGGTTTGGCTCTCAGAAATTTATTAAAGGAGCGGCGGTGAAAACGATCTCGCCCGCCGCGATGTCCGCCATGCCCAGCCCCGCCGCCGCTCGGCCAGAAGTCCTGGCCAAGGTAGCCTTCTTTTCTGAGCGCGTGAGGATCCGCATAGATCTGTCCCTGGCATTGGAATAAGTGGACGAGCGGGACCGGGCGATGGGTTTCGATGATGACTTCAATGGGATGATTGAGCGCGCCCTGGATCCAGTCGGCAAGTTCCTGCACGTTGGGCGCCGTGGCCGAGAGAGCGACGAAGCGTACGTGCTCCGGCGAGAACATGATCGCTTCTTCCCAGACCGTGCCGCGTTCGGGATCGTCAAGATAGTGGACCTCGTCAAAAATGACCCAGGAGGTGTTTTTCAGGCGCTCCGGGTCCTCAAAGAGGCGGTTGCGGTAGATCTCGGTGGTCATGATCACCAGCGGCGCGTCGGGATTCAGGGACACGTCGCCCGTCAGGAGCCCGACCTTGTCCGGATAGCGCTCCGAGAAGTCGCGGTACTTCTGATTGCTGAGCGCTTTGATGGGGGCGGTGTAGATGACTCTCTCATTGTTTCGAAGTGATTTTTCAATGGCGTACTCGGCGATGGCGGTCTTACCGGCGCCCGTAGGAGCGGAAACGAGGACAGAACGGCCCCCTTCGATGATCTGAATGGCTTTTTCCTGAAAAGGGTCGTATTTCATTCGGATGATTATACAATAAGATGGTCTCCGGCGAATGAAATATGGTATAAATTTATCTATGAACACTCAGTTCCGAAAAGCCTTTTTGGCTCTTTTTTGCGCTTTCTCAGCGCTTTTTTTGGCCGCTTCCGCGGAGAGCCAAGTCGTGCCGCTTTCATTCAGGACACGGGTCGACGGCGCGTCTTACATCCGCGCCAATCCTTTCTCGAAGGCCAACCGTTTCGGTTTTGCTTGGGACCCGTTCCTCAAAAATGCGGTCATCTCTGGGCCCGGCGGGCGGATCAAGTGCCATTTGGGAAGCGAGTACGCTCTTCTGGGAAGAAGGGTCGTAAGGCTTGAATCTAAAACGCGGATCTTTAATGATCAGTTCTTGATCCCGCTCTCCGCCGCGCCGTTTCTGGAAGGATTGAGCGCGCCGCCGCCCGCGGTTATTGCTCCGAGCGCCGCGGCCGTTCCCGCCATGGCGCATAGGATCCAAAGAGTGGTGGTCGATGCGGGTCACGGTGGACGGGATTATGGCGCCATCAGTCCCGGAGGCACCGCGGAGAAAAAGATCGTTCTGGATATCGCCAGGGCCGTCGCCAAAGAGCTTGAAAAACAGGGCATCGAAGCCATCCTGACGCGAAAAAGCGACGTGTTCATCCCGCTCCGCCGCCGCTCGGAGATCGCCAATAAAAAAGAAGCGGATCTTTTTGTCAGCATCCATGCCAACGCCTCGCGTTCGCGCTCTTTGAAGGGTTTCGAGGTTTACACTCTGTCGGAAGCCACCGACGACGCCGCGCTTGCCCTGGAACGGGCGGAGAACGCTTCGCTCGGCTTTGAGAGAAATTTTTTCGATCGGTCCAATACTTCGCTGAAAGCGATCGTTTGGGACCTGAGAGAAACTGAGAACCGCCGAGCCTCGATCCGCGCGGCGGAAAGGATCGTCACCTCGGTCGACCGGTCGGTCGCGATCTCCGAGAAAAGACTTCGCTCAGCCAATTTTTATGTTCTCCGATGGGCGGAGTGCCCGGCGGTGCTGGTGGAGACAGGGTACCTTACGCAGCGCGGCGATGAAAAAAAACTGAAGAGCTTCACGTACCGTCAGGATCTCGCCAAGGCGATCACCGGGGGACTTATGGGATACATCAAAGAATTCAACGATACCGACGGGTTCACGCAATGAACGCCCAGGTGAACACCGGCCGCAGGCCGATAGGCATATTCGATTCGGGGATCGGCGGACTGACTGTCCTCAAGGAGATCCGTCGCGAGACGCCTCATGAAGATATAGTGTATTTCGGCGATACCGCCCGGGTACCTTATGGAACTAAATCCAAAGAAACGATCACTCGTTTTTCGATCGAAAATGTCCGTTTCCTCAAAGGATTTGACGTCAAGGCCGTGGTCGTGGCCTGCAACACCGCCTCATCGCTCAGTTTAGAAGTTCTCAAAGAAAAATTCCCGGAGATCCCGGTCGTGGGTGTGATCGAACCGGGGGCTTCGGCGGCCCTCTTGGCCACCCGAAGCGGCCGCGTGGGCGTGATCGGGACCCGAGCCACCATTGCCAGCGGCGCTTACGAAACTTGCCTCAAAAGGCTGGAGCCCACGCTGCAGGTTTACAGCCAGTCTTGCCCGCTTTTTGTGCCGTTCGTTGAAGAAGGGTGGCTCGACGGCGAAGCGGTCATGAAAGTGGCGAGAACCTATCTTGAGCCGCTGAAGAACTTCGGTATCGATACCCTGATCCTGGGGTGCACCCATTATCCGCTTCTTGAGGCCGCCATTCGCGCCATTTTCGGCGATGAAGTGACGCTTGTCAGCTCGGCGGAGGAGACAGCTCGCCAGGTCAAAGTGCTTCTGTCGCCCTTGAAGGACCGCCGCTTGGAAGAACCCGTGGTGCGTTTTTATGTCTCGGATGAGCCTGAGCCTTTTAGAGCGCTGGGCGAGCGCTTCCTGGGAGTGCCGATCCATTCGGTCGCGAAGGTCGGAGATTATTTTAGAGAAGACCTGGCGGGAGAGCCGACCCGTGTTTGAAGTGGTCGTCGAAAGAGAATTCTCCGCTGCGCACTTTTTAAAACTCTACGACGGCTCCTGGGAAAAACGCCACGGGCACCAATGGAAAGTGGCCGTGACACTCCGAGCGGAGAAGTTGGACTCCATGGGAGTCGTAGCTGATTTCGAGTCCTTAAAACCAAATTTGGAAAAAGTACTCAGCGAATTCAACGAGACCTCGATCAATGACCACCCGGAGTTTAAAAACGAACGCTTGAATCCCTCCACTGAAAACATCGCCAAAGTCATCGGCCAAAAATTTGCCGCCAAGCTTAGTTCCCAGAACGCCAAGATCATAAAAGTCACAGTGTGGGAAACTCCGGACGCAAGCGCAAGCTACTACCCATGAAAACCTTAGACCGCAGCCACCAAACCGAGATCAGCGAGATTTTCTCATCCCTGCAGGGTGAAGGCCCGTACCTAGGCGTCCCCCAGATCTTCGTAAGATTCGGCCGCTGCAACATGCACTGCGGCTACTGCGATGAACTCGACAAGATGAAAGCCGGCGCCTTTGATGTGATGCAGATGGACCACCTCCTAGAAAAGATCACCACCTTCGAAAAGGACAAGGGCCCGCACCACTCGGTCTCTCTAACGGGAGGGGAACCGCTTTTCTACGCGCCCTTTTTGAGGACGTTCCTGCCGGAACTCAAGAAACAAGGCTTCACAACGTATCTCGAAACCAACGGCACGCTCCCCGGAGCGCTCGCCTCGGTGATCGAACACTGCGACATCATCGCCATGGACATGAAACCCCCCTCCAGCACCGGCGACAAAGAATTCTGGGACGAACACGAAGCCTTCTTAAAGATCGCCTCACAAAAGGATGTCTTCGTAAAGGTGGTGGTCACACCCGAAACGAAAGGAGACGAGATTCGCATCTGCGCCGAAATTGTCGCGCGCTCCAATCCGAAAAGCCCTTTCATCTTTCAGCCTTTAAGCGACCCCTTCGGCATCAACAGTCGTTCTTTAGAACTCATTGAAAATAAATTTCTCTCTATAGCTCGCGCCCACCTCGAAGACGTACGTGTCATCCCCCAGATGCACAAAATCTGGGGGGTTCGTTGAGCGTCGGGTCAGGTTTTGAAGGTCGAGTTAGTCGACTTATTGGTTTGGCAAACGGTAAGATTGAAGAAAGGATGCATGGCAAATAAGATAAGGGAGATTAAGAAAAAAGTACGAGAGACGTATTTTTTGTTCATTGAGAAGAGTGATTCCCGAAAAGGTAATCTTTATTTTGCAATCGGTTATAATTTTTTAGCGTCAGCTTTGATAGTCTTAGCCGTGATTATTTACCACGATAAGGCAGGGTTTGGATTGTTTTTAATCCCTTTGTTTTTTATAATAGTGGCGCCGCTACACTGCATTTTTCTATTTTTCAAAGGGTTGAAGAAAAGTTTTAGAACAGGTTTATTTGAGGCGCTTTTTATTCTGCGTGTGAACCTTCTTTTGTTGTTAGCAGATTTTTTGTTCGTCGCTCTATTAGGAATTTTTTTGGATAAATTAGGCATCAAACCATAAAACGAACTCTACTAAACGGGATCCCAACCCAAGGGGATACGTAAGTAGTAAAGTCTCTGAGACACTTGACAGTTAGTTAATACACAGTATATACTTTGTAGTAACAGGAGATAAGCATGATCAAACATTTGACGACTCATGGAAATAGTCTGGCGCTTGTGATCGAAAAGGGGATTCTGGAGCTTCTCGGGATCGACCGTAAGACTCCTTTGGAAATATCTACGGATGGAAGCCGTCTTATCATTTCTCCCGCGCAGGACGCTAAACGGTGGAAAAGGATCGAGACTTCGCTTATCAAGATCAGCGATCGTCACGCCAAAGCGTTCGAGAGACTCGCGAAATAAAAGGTGACTCACGACCCGCAGTTCTTGACGCTGGCAGAAGTTCTTTATTTCCATCAATATCAGATCAAAAGATTTGGCGGCGAGGAAGGGCTTCGTGATGAAGGCCTTCTGGAATCAGCCATCGCTCAACCTCGCGCCGCCTTCGGGGGGCCATTGGCTGCATGACAGTCTTTATGGCATGGCCGCCGCCTATGCTTTCCACATTTGCAAGAATCATCCCTTTTTAGATGGAAATAAACGAACATCGCTGGCAGCGACGCTTGTTTTTCTTGATACTAACGGCATTTCATTAAACGACCCCGACGATCGGCTTCCTGAGGCCATAGAGAATATTGCATTTGGTAAAATGACTAAGACACAATTTGCCGATTTGTTGCATGAATTAGCGGAAGGCAAGTGATGCGTCCCAAGGGGAGACGTTAGCCGATATAAACGGCTTATTCCAGGGACATAGTACCTAATTAGGGGGTCAAATCTCTAATTGGCTAATATTGAATGAGATGTATCCAATTAGAGACTTGACCTCGTTTTTACTATGGTATCTATTTTGGCGGGTGGCGGCATCTTTAAGCTTTTAAGTCTTTGTATTTATAGTGTTTACCGTTTACTGGACTGCGTCCCTTTGGCAATCCGGTGAACGTGCATGTGCCGCTATTTGAACATTTTGGATATCATTTTGCGTGGATCCCAGCTATCTTTTGGTTTGTCTTAGAGTGCACCCATTCACCGCAAAAGAACAGGACTGTCGTATGAGGAGATGGGGATACCAGCGCGTATTAACACGTGTACTTTGTTTTACATAAACGTGGCTTCAAGGGCAGATAGGGAGAAAAGCATGAAAATAGCAGGTGGGCAAAAAGGTTTCACACTGATCGAACTGGTGATGGTCATCGCGATCCTCGGTATCTTATCTGCCGTGGCTCTTCCCAGATTTCAGGATCTTCAAAGGGCGGCGCGGATAGCGGCCACTCAAGGGGGTCTTGGCGCGGTACGTTCCGCATTGGCAATTCGATTTGTCCAATCCGGTGCGGCCGGCGGCGTACCCGTGTATCCCGGCCCGGCCAATCCCCCGTTGTTCGGCGCAGGCGATTTCGCGGATGGACAGATACCCAGGAACGCCTTGCAAGGGAACGCTGGCCCGCGAGGCATACTCCTACTGGCAGACGCAGCCGCGCTACCTGCACCCTTAGAAGTGAATGCAGCCAATGGTTATTGGTATTATAACGGCGGAGCCAATGCAGGGCGAGTGGGCGCTTTCTCAGACGGTGTAGTACCTACCGATCAATTTTAGTACTGAATAAACCGAAAATAAATAGACCGGACGACGTGTAATTCTTCACAATTTCGGTAACAACCCCTGGTAGGATTGTTTTTGTCTAGAAAACAAAAGCCCTACCAAAAACGGAGGTTGTTACCTTATGACCAAATCTATCAGAAAGTCCCTAGCGAGT
>Ga0209515_10000256_pt1 | contig 100872 bp, 88 predicted proteins | sample Subgroupgradi54m_FD_187454 | JGI IMG/M metagenome (GOLD analysis project Ga0209515, IMG submission 187454) | Subsurface groundwater microbial communities from S. Glens Falls, New York, USA - GMW60B uncontaminated upgradient, 5.4 m (SPAdes)... ... | reverse complement strand
CCCCAATTACCAGTTCTTCGCCGCCCAAGATCACAACGGCTTCCATGATGGCCAGTAAAGGGATTGATCATTCTGTTTCCCCCAAACCCGCGGCTGTCCCAAACACCGGTTCTCCGGCAGATATTTCAACACCTGTCCCTCAACGAGAGCGGGAAAAACCGCCCGTTGCCTTGCAAATAAAAATGCAGCCTAAGACCAGAACCGCTGTCACTGAAACGCCGAATAAAAAGATCAACCCACCGATCCCCACGACTGTTCAAACGGTCAAACCGTTAGATCAACCCAAACTCAAGCCCACGGTTGAGGCAACTAAAAGTGTGTCATTCCCGAATGCTTTAGTCGGGAATCCAAACGACGCTATGACTAGACCCCCGACAAAAACATTCGGGGGTGACAATTTGGGAATAGGTTCTAGTCAATCGAAGCCCGCGGTTGTTCCTACGACTGGTTATGCAACCAAAGCAGTCAACAGCCATGTAACGCCGAATCTTCCTAATGAGATCTATGAAGAAAGATTAAAATCTTTTGTGCAGAAATATTCACAGACAGTTTCTCAGACAAAGACCAATTCCGACACCCGTCCTCAAAATGTCGAGATAACGAGAAGACCGTCTTACCAACACAAAGATTTGAAAGCTAAGAATACGGTTTTAAATTCCGTCAGAAATAAAACTAATTATGACGATTCTAAAGAAGCGCAAAAAATATTTCTGGCCAATAAAGCTGTGGGAACGATCAACGAGCAGGTGGGATTTCTGCCTTTCAGCAGGGCTGATTTTGATACTAAAGGAAGATCCACCCAGGAGGAACGCGGTAATATGCTTTTTAGACTTCTAGTGTGGCGGGATATGATCGAAGAATTTTCGCGGGAATCTTTGATCGGCAAGATTTTGGGCATTAATTTCGGAAAACCCCAACGGTCGATATCCTTGGAAATCTATGGTCAGGCCTCCGGCGAATGGTCGAGAGACGGTTGGATCGCCCCACACAATTCGTTTCTGCATTTGATTTATCGAGGAGGAATTGTGGGCTTGCTTATGGTGGTGGGGCTGTTTTCGGTTGTAGGGATCCTGACCCGGAAATTTGTCATGTTAAAATCCTCAACCGGAATATGGCTGATGAGTCTTTTCGTTTACTGGATGACGTTTTCCAATTTTTTACTTTGTTTAGAACTTCCTTATCAGGCCATTCCTTTTTGGAGTCTGCTGGGAATGACGATGGCGTATTGTAAGGATAAATCATGCCAAAAATCCAAGCTGTTATCTTAGCGGGTGGTGCGGGCTCGCGGTTGCGGCCTTATACGACCGTTTTGCCTAAACCACTCATGCCGGTCGGAGATGTTCCGATTGCCGAGATCATTATCCGCCAGCTCAAGTTTTATGGAATAAGAAATATTGTTATTTCCACCGGCCATTTAGCCGGTTTGATTGAAGCTTATTTTGGTAGAGGCCGGCGGTGGGGAGTGAACATTCAATATATCCGGGAGGATCGGCCCCTGGGAACAGCCGGCGCCTTAAGAATGATCGATGGTCTAGCCGCTGATTTTCTGGTGATTAACGGGGATACCTTAACCAATATTAATTTTAAAAAACTTTTTCAATTTCATAAAGACAAAAAAGCCACAGCTACCATCGCGGCAAAAGAGAGGATTATCAAAACGGACTTTGGGGTTATTGAATTTAATGCCCATGATGAGCTGGTTGATTATATTGAAAAGCCTCAGCAGAAAATTTATGTGAGTATGGGTGTCAATATTCTAAGTAAAAAATGCCAAAGCTATATTCGATATGCAGAGTCGATCAGTATGCCGGAATTGTTGTTGCGTATTAAGTCGGCTGGCGAGAAAATTTACTGTTTCAAAACATCCCGCCTGTGGCTCGATTTAGGAAGGTTCGATGATTTAGAAGCGGCCCAGGAGGTCTTCCGTAAACATGAAAGCAAGTTTCTTCTTACTTAAAAAATCATTAAAAAATGCGAAAACGAATTCTTATCACCGGCATCAACGGATTTATCGGCAGCGCATTACAGAAATTTATTTTAGCAAAACGTCTTCCTTTTGAAGTGGTGGGAAAAAAAGTTATTCGTTGCGATTTTACCCATCAAAGTAAATTATTTGATATCCTCGTTTCCGTTAATCCGGATTACATTTTCCATTTGGCTGGAGGCCGCAAAGGCAATGTTCATGAGATCATGCAATCTAATGTGCAGACCTCCCGAGTTTTATTTGAATCTGTTTTGAAACTAAAGAACTGCCGCCCGCGGATTGTCATCCCGGGGAGCGCGGCTGAGTACGGTTTTTCTCCCCCGAGCATCAAATTAGTTACAGAAAAATTATCCCCACAGCCTAATTCCTGGTACGGTTTTGTCAAACATATGCAGACATCTTTGGGACTGATGTATGCAAGAAAAGGATTGGATATTGTGGTAGCTAGGCTGTTTAATATTTCCGGAACCGGAGTTTCGCCGAATCTGGTGGTTGGAAAATTTGCCAAGGAAATTTCTATGATTGAAAAAGGGATCAAGCCGCCGCAGCTTAAGACCGGAAATTTGAAAGGCAAAAGAGATTTTTTGGATATCGAAGATGTCTGCCGGGGTCTCGTAGCCATCGCCCATCGAGGAAAGAGGGGAGAAATTTACAATCTTTGTTCGGGGCATTCGCAGGTTATTGGCGAGGTGCTTGAAAAGCTTTTAAGTTTTTCTAAAGTGAAAAACATTGTGGTTAAAGAAGAAAATGAAGATATTTCCCATAGCCATGACACAATCGGCTCCAATGCCAAGATCGAACGAATCTCCACTTGGAGGCCACAGGTAACGATTGAGGAAAGTTTAAGGAAATCTTTGGATTATTATCGTGATGCGAATCCTCATTGTCCATAATCAATATCAGCAATCCGGCGGCGAAGATGCCGTGGCGGAAACGGAGTATGCCCTGCTCAAGGAATTTAAAGAAGATGTCCGTTTGTATAAACGAAATAATAGTGAAATCATTTCGTATTCCCTTTTGCAAAAGATCAATTTTGTTTTGAATATTTCCTGGTCGAGACGCTCCTATCAAGAGATGAAGAAGATCTTGCGTGAGTTCCGGCCGGATGTCGTGCATTTTCATAATATATTTTTTATGTTGAGTCCATCGGTTTATGCGGCCTGCCTGGAAAAAAATATTCCTGTCGTTCACAGCCTGCACAATTTTCGGCTGCGGTGTGCCAATGGGCTTTTCTTTAGAAATAATCACGTGTGCGAAGATTGTCTTAGAAAGTCATTATGGCAGGGAGTTTGGCACCGCTGTTATAAGAATTCGCGGTTCATAACCGCTCTGGTTGTCTCGATGCTCGAGCGGCATTGGAAACGAGGGACATGGGTTAATATGGTTGATTATTATATCACGGCAACAGAGTTCAGCCGTCAAAAAATGATCCAAGCCGGAATTCCTTCTCAGAAAATAGTGGTCAAACCCAATTGTGTCCGCTCTCATTCCCCTCAATCCCGTCAGCGTCAGGAATATGCTCTCTATGCGGGTCGGTTAAGCCCTGAAAAAGGACTGCGTCTACTTTTACAAACGTGGCGATCCTTACCGAATATTCCTCTTAAGATCATGGGGGATGGCCCCTTGATGGAGGAATTAAAGAATTTTGTTGAGGATCATAATATGAAACACGTGGAATTTTTGGGTTTTGTCTCAAAAGAACGTTACACGCAATATATGAGCGGGGCCAAATTCATAGTGGTTCCTTCGCTGTGTTATGAGAATTTTCCCCGGATCATAGCGGAAGCGTATGCCTTTGGAGTTCCGATTTTGGCCAGCCGTTTGGGAACAATGCAGGATCTGGTTATTGACTTTCAGACCGGACGATTGTTTAAACCTGGGAACACCAACGATCTGATCGAGAAAGCCTGCTGGCTGGCGGATCATCAAGTGGAGTTGGATCAAATGAGTCAAAGGGCGAGGCAAGAGTATGAACAAAAATATAGCGCTCCCCAAAATTATGATTTCTTAATGGCCATTTATAAGAAAGCTGTTGAAGGGCGCAGGATGTCGACAAGCTTAAGACCGAGAAAGGAATCGTTCTCTTGAGTAAGTTTTCCAGCGGTTTAAGAAAATACGCCCAAAATACCAGCTACCTGTTATTTGAAAAGATCGTTCGCATGGCCTTTATGCTCACCGTCTGGGCGTATGTGGCGCGTTATTTAGGGCCGGAACAATTCGGTCTTTTCAATTATGCCTTAAGTTTTGTGTTTCTTTTTAGTATCCTCGCGGATTTAGGTTTGGAGCCGATTGTGGTCAGGGAATTGGTTAAAGATGGTCCAAGAGAAAACATTGTTTTGGGCTCGAGCTTTGCCTTGAAGCTGGCGGGAAGTTTAATCGCCGTCTTTTTGGTTGTGATGACAACACAGATCCTCTCGATGGGTTCATCGACGAGGGTGGTTCTTCTGGTCATGTCGCTGCGCTTGATCTTTCTATCGCCGCGGGTGCTCGATTTTTATTTTCAGTCGAAAGTGTTGTCGAAATATACCGTTTATTCTCTTCTTGCCTCGCTTGTTGTGACGGCGGTTTTGTGCCTGGCTTTTATTTATCAAAAATTGCCTTTGATTTATTTTGTCTGGGCCGTCATCCTGGAAGCCGTGGTTGCGTCGGTTGGGCTGCTCATCATTTATCAGCTCAAGTGCGGGAATATTTTTTCCTGGGAGGTCCAGCGCCGGGAAGCCACTCGGCTTTTAAAAGATTCCTGGCCTCTGGTGATTTCGGGGGCGTCGATTGCGGTTTATATGCGCATTGATCAAATCATGATTAAACAGATGCTGGACACCGCGTCGGTCGGGTATTATTCAAGCGCGGTTCGAATCAGCGAGGCGTTTTATTTTATTCCGATGGTTTTAACCAGCTCTTTATTTCCGGCGATTGTGAATGCCAAGATGAAAAACAAGGAACTTTATCAGGAAAGGCTCAAGAAATTATTTGCTTTACTTTTTTGGGCTGCCGTCGTGATTTCGATTTTTTTGAGTTTGGCGGCCAAGCCAATCGTGAGGATCCTTTATGGGCCGGAATATTTTCCGGCGGCGAATGTTTTAATCATCCATATCTGGGCGAGTATTTTTGTTTTCTTAGGAGTGGGGATGAGCAAATGGATGATCAGTGAAAACCTGCAGATTTATTATATGTGGAATACCGTCTGGGGGGCGGTTGTCAACATTGTCCTTAATCTCTGCTGGATCCCCCGCTACGGAATCCTCGGCACCGCTGCGGCAACTGTTTTTTCTCAATGCGTCGTTTCAACACTGGCGAATTTGTTCAACAAAAAAACGCGCGAGATATTTTTTCTGCAAATGAGCGTGTTTCAACTGAACCATTTGTCTTTGCGGCGGGTGAGATAATGAGAAATTTAAAGGCATTCCTCAAGTCAGTGGTCTTTAATTCCGGTTTTTTAAGAAATTTTTTTATTTTGTTTTATCAATGGCGGGGAAGAAAACCCTGGAGCGCCGGGTATTCGGTCTACAAGCTTACTTATATCAGAGATGTGATTGAAGATCGTCTCGATATGTTCAAGAAAGAGAAGCTGCCCGATTCTTACGGAGCCCACTTAGATGAACGGACGGTTGAATATCCCTGGTTTTTCTCAAGGCTCAAAAATGATGAAATCACAATTCTGGATGCCGGATCGACGTTGAATCACAGCGACATTCTTAAATTACGTACTCTTAAGAATCGTAAAATCTATATCTCAACTCTTGCCTGTGAAGGTTTTCAGGATTTAGAGAGCCATACACCATCGTACGTCTTTGAAGATTTAAGAAATCTGTGTTATCGGGAGGATTTTTTTGATGCGGTGATTTCCATTTCTACTTTGGAACACGTTGGGATGGACAATACTTTTCTATATACCTGTGACGATCAAAAGAAAGAGAACGACAAGGACGCGTATTTGAACGTCATTCGCGAATTTAAAAGGGTCCTTAAGAAAGGCGGAACTTTATATATAACGTTGCCCTATGGTTTATATCGCAACCGCGGCTGGCTGCAGATTTTCGACGGAGAAATGCTCTTAAAACTGATTAGCGAATTTTCCCCCAAAGATATTTCAAAAACTTTTTTCAAATACGAAAATCATCAGTGGAACTATTCTAAAGAGGATGCCTGCCAAGAGGGGTATCTTTTTGATATACATCAGGATCATCCCGACGATAATAAAGAGGGTTTGGCCAGCGCTCAGTGTGTCGTTTGCCTTGAAATGATAAAAGCATAAAACGTTCTTGTTTTGCCTATGAGAAAAATTGCTTTCATCACCAACATGTGCACGCATTATTCCATCCGGCTTTTTGAGATATTGTCAGAGCGCTATTGCATGGATTTTTATTTTACAGGAGGATTTGAGAGCTACTGGGAAAAGAAAAATAAAACATGGTCGGGAAATTTCAATGGCATTTACCTGAAAGGTTTTTTGCTGGCGCCCAAACTAAAAATCACGCCGGGGTTATTTCGTCTAGGGTTTAAACCCTATACCATTTTTATTAAAACGCTGGATGACCGTTTCGCTTTGCCTTTTATTTTTCTCATGACTAAAATTTTGAGGAAACCGTTTATCCTTTGGACCGGGATTTGGTCTCATCCCTTAACCTTTTTTCATCAACTGACCTTTAAAATCACGAAAAGGATCTATCAGCACTCTGAGGCGATCATTGTTTATGGCGAACACGTTAAGCGTTATTTGATAGAGTTAGGGATTAGTGAAGAAAAGATTTTTTGTGCCCCTCATGCCGTTGACAACCGGGATTTTAATCAAGATGTTTCTGTCGATGAAAAATGGGAGCTTAAAAAAGAAATAGGGGCAGATGGCTGGAAAATAATTTTATATGTCGGGAGACTGGAAACCTGCAAGGGATTGGATTATTTAGTGGAAGCGGTTTCTCAATTGAAAGATAAAAAATCGTTTGTCCTTTTTATCGGAATCGGCACGCAAAAAGATCGGTTAGAAGAAAAATGCAAGGCGGCAAAAGTTCGTTATGCTTTTTTAGAACACATCCCTAACAACGAACTCTATCGCTATTACGCCATTGGCGACATTTTTGTTCTGCCTTCGATTACGACGAAGGATTTTAAAGAGCCCTGGGGGCTGGTTATCAATGAAGCCATGAATCAAGGCTGCCCGGTGATTACAACCGATGCCGTGGGGGCGGCGCAAGGGGGTTTGGTTCAAGATGGGAAGAACGGTTTTGTTGTCCCCGAGAAAGATACGAACGCCTTGAGGGAAGCGATAGGAAAACTTTTAAGCGATGAACCTCGTCGCCGGCAGATGGCCCAATCGGCCACAGAGATCATCCGGTTCTGGACGCCGGAGCAAATGTCATCCGGCTTTGAGCAGGCTATTGAATTTGTCTGTAAAAAATATGCTTCTCAATGAAATGGTCGATCAAATACTAATAAGCAATTCAACTTAGAAAGGTTCTCATGGAAAAAGAAACTCTTCAGTGCGACGGCATCATTCTGGCAGAAATCATTTATAAAAAGAAATTAGAAAACGGTGTCCATTTTTATACATCTGCGGATAGTTTGTTTCAAATCGGGAAATTGGTTCATCCCAAAGGACACAAGATCAAGGCGCATAAACACAACCCGGCCAAGATTCAAACCAACGAGCCTTTGCAGGAGGTTTTGTATGTTGAGGAAGGAAAGGTCAAGGTGACTTTCTATTCAACGAAAGGCCAAGAGGTTTTTTTCAGGATTCTTACTCAAGGCGACATTATCCTCTTAATGAACGGCGGTCATGGTTTTGAGATATTAGAGAAGACCGTGATGCTGGAAGTTAAACAAGGTCCTTATTTGCCGGAGAATAGACAAGATTTATGATGATTCCCGTCTGCGAGCCTCTTTTGGGCGCTCATGAAAAAAAATATCTTCTGGATTGCTTGATTCGAAATGAAATTTCTTCGTCGGGCAGATATCTCGAAGCCTTTGAGAAAGACTTTAGCCGATATTGCGGGGTCCAATATGGAATCACCGCGACGAATGGCACCACTGCGCTCCATTTGGGATTAAAGGCATTGGGATTAAAGCCGGGCGATGAGGTCATTATTCCCAGTTTTGCAATCGCCTCTTGCGCCTTTGCGGTCGTCTATTGCGGTGCTAAACCAGTTTTTGTTGATTCAGAAATTGATACCTGGAACATTGATCCGGATCAGATCGAAGAGAAGATCACAAGGAAAACAAAAGCCGTTATACCGGTGCATACGTACGGCCATCCCTGCGATATGGAACATATTTTGAAGATTGCCAGGAAACACCGTCTCACTGTGATTGAGGACGCGGCCGAGGCTCATGGGGCAGAGCATCACGGTAAGAAAACCGGCAGCCTGGGAGATCTGGGGATTTTTAGTTTTTACGGCAACAAGATCATCACCTGCGGCGAGGGCGGAATGGTGGTGACCTCGAATCGAAAAATTGCCGAACGATGCCGTCTTTTAAAAAATTTAGCGTTCATCAAGCCCAAAAGATTTTTCCACAACGAAATCGGTTTCAATTACCGAATGACGAATCTCCAGGCTGCTTTAGGACTGGCTCAATTGGAGAAGATCGACCAACTCATCGCCAAGCGACGGGCGAATGCCCTTTTTTATAACTCTCATCTTCGAGGTGTTCCGGGATTAATTCTTCCGGTTGAAAGAAAAGGGATGAAAAATGTTTATTGGATGTACGCGCTTTTGGTTGGCAAAGAATTTGGGATGAGTCGAGATCAATTAATGAAAGAATTATACAAACGAGGCATTGAAACGAGGACATTTTTTATTCCGCTGCATAATCAGCCGGCTTTAAAGAAAATGGGATTGGCATCCCGAGGGTGTTTCCCAGTGGCGGAGGCCATTTCCCGTCAAGGGTTGTATTTACCCTCCGGCAGCGGTTTAAAAAGACAAGACATGGAATATATCTGTGAGACGATCAAACACCTACGGAAATGCGCATAATGGTTTTTAACCGCTATGCCAGATATTACGACCTCTTTTATAGAAAAAAAAAATATAAAAGGGAGTGTGAATTTTTAGAAAGGATCGTCTGGAAATACGCGCCTCTCCCGCCTAAAACCATTTTAGACTTAGGCTGCGGCACGGGCGGCCACATGATTCCCCTGGCTCAAAGAGGATACGAATTATCCGGCGTGGATCGTTCGGGGGCCATGCTGAAAGTGGCGGAAGGAAAATTTAAAAAAACAGGCATCAAGGCGAGTCTGCGTAAAGCCCAACTGTCGGACTTTCATTTAAGAAAAAAATTTGATGTGATCCTATCGATGTTCTCGGTCGTGGATTATTTGGTGAGGGACAAAGATCTTAAAGGAACCTTGGCTTGTGTCGGTCGGCATATGAAGAGTTCGTCTCTTTTTGTGTTTGATTTTTGGAATGCCGACGCCGTCGAGAGATTGTATTCACCGCGCAAAAGCCAGATTTTCCGTTTCGGAGATGAAGTTTTGGAACGTACCTCAAAGACAAAAATTTTTCCAGCGAGGCGGATCTGCGAGGTGAATTATACTTGTCATTTGCGAGAAAAAAATCAGATCAAAGAAACTTTTCAAGAAAAACATGTCCTTCGCTATTTTTCTTTGGAAGAGATGACGCGTCTTCTTAAGGGAGCTGGTTTTCATGTTTTAGCGTTTTGTCCTTTTCTTAAGGTAGAGGGAAAAATTCGAAGGAATACGTGGGATGTCACCGCTGTTGTAAAAAAATTTGATCTATGAAAATCATTCTGGCAACCAAAAGTGTTTGGCCTTATCATCCCATGGGAGGCGTGCAGAAATGTGTGTATTATTTAGCGAAATTTTTACGGAAAAAAAATCTTGATATTGAGGTTGTGAGTCCGTTAGACCGGGGAAACCCTCGCAGCGAAATCTATGAAAATATAAAATACACCTTTTTATCTCCAGCCATCTTCTGGTACTTAGAGTATCCCGTGGGCTGGCTGGGCGTTCATCTTTTTAGTTTATCTCTGGCCAGGTATCTTCAAAAAATCGATTTTGATTTACTTCATAGTTTCGATATGGTGGGTTATCAATATCTTAAGGTGAACAAAAGAAAACCGGTGATCTCCCAGATTTTTACGGACAATTATCTTTCCAATCCCATTTCGATGGGCAATCCGGCGGACATTTTAAGTCTATTCGGAAGAAGGACTGGAAATATTAAGAAAGAAAAGGTCAAGATTTCTCCCGATGCTGATTCTGCCACGATCAGAAAATATCCGGTTCAATATTTTTTTAAAATAAAACCCATGAATGATCTCTTGCATGCTTCCGAGTGTATTTTTTTTGAAGAGGAGATGTTTTTAAAAGAGGTAACAGAACTTTTTCAGTTAGAGAATAAAAGAAAAGCCGTTGTGCCGATTGGAACCGATACCGCCCTGATTAACAGGGCAATTGAGAGATCTTCGCTTTCCCGCGCTGATATTGGATTCCACCCAGACGATTTGGTTCTCATCACGGTTAATCGGCTGGCTGCTGACAAGGGCATCGACAAAATCATTCTCGCCTTCAGTGAGCTCATTAAAGAAATCCCGAAGATCAGGTTGATTATTGTGGGCAGCGGCTATCAGGAGAAGGAGATACAAAACCTTATTGCGAAGAAAAACCTCGGAGAATACATCCGGCACTTTAAGCAAGTTTCCGAAGACACACTGTACGCTTATTATGCCTTATCTGATATTTTTATTTCTGCCTTTTCTTATCCAGGTTCGAGTGTGAGCACGCTGGAAGCTATGGCGTGCGGCTTACCCGTTATCACCAGCGGCCAGCCTTGGCTGGTGAGAAAAGGAAATGGGGTTGCCTTAGAAACAAATGAGCCTTATCATATCCGCAATGCGGTCTTGAAGCTGATGAGAGATAATCGGCTAAAAAAGCAAGGTGAGATTTCCAAGGACATCGTCCGTGAATACGATTGGGATAAGATATCTGAAATCGTGATTAAGGAGTATGAAAACGTTTTGTCTCAACATGAATAAACCAACCCTCCCTTACGTTGATATTTGTGGCGTTCATGTCAGTGTGGTCAATCTTCCATTGGCTTGTGAAATTATTGAAGAATGGATCAATCGTCGGTATAAGACATATGTCTGTGTGGCGCCGGTTTCGATGATTGTCGACAGTCATCAAAGCCAAGGATATAGAGCGATTGTGAACCAAGCGGGAATGGTAACGCCGGATGGGATGCCGCTCGTCTGGCTGGCCAAATCCAGAGGCCATGGGGCCGTGGCACGCACTTACGGGTCGGACATTATGCTGCGTTTGTGTGAAATCAGTTCAAAGAAAGGTTATAAACACTATTTTTATGGAGGGAGACCCGAAGTTTGTGATCAGTTGGAAACAAAACTAAAAAAAAGATTTCTAGGTCTTAACATCGTTGGTCGTTTCTCGCCGCCGTTTAGTTCCAACACCCACTGTGAAGAGGATGTCTTAGCAAAGATCAATCAGGCCAATCCTGATATCCTTTGGGTTGCCTTGGGTTCTCCTAAACAGGATTTTTGGATGGCCGAATACCGCCACCGATTAAATGTCCCTGTGATGATCGGCGTGGGCGCCGCCTTTGATTTTTTATCGGGCGCTAAAAAGCAAGCGCCTTTATGGATGCGTAAATGCGGGTTAGAGTGGTTTTTTCGGCTTTGCTGTGAACCTAAACGATTATGGAAAAGATATTTGATCGGCAATATAGAATTTATTTATTATCTGTTGAAAGACCAATATGAAATTCAATATAAGAAATAGAGCCATTAAAACGATTTATATTTTGATTGATTTGGTGCTTATATACATCGCTATTTTTAGTTCTTGCCTGATCCGGCAAAAGCTTATCGATTTTCCTCTGTCTTTTTTCGGTTTTCTGGTTGATCCTCAAAATCCTTTTCGATTTATATTCCTGTTATGGATGTTGATGACTATTTTTTTCATGAACATGAATGCGTTGTACCAAACCCGCAGAGAAGTTTTGGAAGGAGTCGAGATATGGCTGGTTATTAAGTCGGTTTGTTTATCGTCGCTGGTGACGGTGGTGGCCATCTATGCTCTAAAACTGCAGGAATTCCCGCGGACGGTTTTTATGAATGCGATGCTGGCGATTATTATTTTATTGTCTTTATGGAGGATCTTGAAGCGTTGGTTTGTCGAATATCTAGTGAGGGGTGGGTATAACAATTTTAATGTCTTGATTATTGGAACAGAAAAAATTGGCGCGGCCTTGGCCGAGGAGATTATGAAACGCCCGGGACTCGGCATTAAGATTGCGGGTTTTTTGGATGATGTGAAAACGGGCCCTGCGGGTATTAGAGATTTTAAAATCATTGGGAAGATTGCCGACTTCTCTGATATCGCCAAGAGGGAATTCATTAATAAAATTTTTATTACAACTCATCACGACGGCGACATTTTTTTAAATATTTTGGAGCAGGCTAAAGAGATGGGGATCGCGGTCAGGGTTATTCCGCAGGGATTTGAATTAACCAGCGGTGAATTTTATCGATACAACATCGGTTTTATTCCAATTTTGGAATATTCTGATGAGGAGCATATAAAAAAACAGGCGGGAAAAAGATTTTTTGACTTTATCTTGAGTTTATCTATGCTGATTATTTTTTTGCCTGTCTTTGCCGTGATCGCTGTTATGATCAAGATGGACAGCCCAGGCCCGGTTTTTTATTTATCCAAACGATACGGCCGGCGGGGGCGTATCGTGAAGATGTACAAATTTAGAAGTATGGTGAGTGACGCGGATGAGATTAAAGAACAGCTGCGGCACAAAAACGAAGTGGACGGTCCGATTTTTAAAATGAAAAAAGACCCAAGGGTCACCTCCGTTGGGCAGTTTTTAAGACGCTACAGCCTGGATGAACTGCCGCAGATCATCAATGTCTTAAAAGGAGAAATGAGTCTGGTCGGCCCCCGGCCTTTTCCGATTGATCAGATTGAGAAAGAAGATCTTCGTCAGCTTAAAAGATTAGAGGTCCGCCCGGGCATCACGGGGCTTTGGCAGGTGCGGGGCAGGAGCGACATCTCTTTTTCTCGTCTGGTCAGGTGGGATATCTGGTACATCAACAACTGGTCCTTCTGGCTGGATTTGAACATTCTTTTGCAGACGATTCCGGTTGTGCTCAAAGGGAAAGGGGCGTATTAGGTCTCATGGATGATTCAATAATCACAAAGAAAATAGACAGCGGCATACGATTCTTTTTATGTCTTTTGATTTTTTGGTTGCCTTACAGCAAGGCGGTTGTGGAATCAAGCGTTGTGATTGCGCTCGTTTTATGGATCGTGAAACGAGGGTTGATCCTCAGGCGGTTTCGTACGATAGACAAAAAAGAATTTCTGCGGATTTGTGCCCCGGCGGCGAGTTTTTTAAACGGGCCGATTGCGATTTTTCTCATCTTTGGAATGGTATCGGTTTTAACCAGCACTTTATTCCTGCAATCTCTGCACGGGTATTTAACAAAAGTTTTGGAATGGTTTATCATTTATTTTCTGATCCTCGAAGTTTTTACGACTAAAAAGCATATCTGTATTGCTTTTATTATTTTTATTTTTACATCCATTTCGACTGTTTTAGATAGTCTTCAGCAGTTTTACTGGACGCATAAAGATATTTTTTTAGGTTATGTGATCACGGACAACCGCGCCACCGGAGGATTTAATCATGCCAACAACCTGGCCGGGTATCTGACGTTTGTTGTTCCGGTTGTTATGGTTTTACTGTTTTGGAAGAAGAATTCGATGGGAAAGTTTTTGTTAGGGGTTGTTTTAACGGTTCTTAGCGTTTGGTCTTTGGTCGTTACGTTCTCCCGCGGGGCGTGGCTGGCGGTTGCGGCGGGTGGTTTTTTATTTTTAGGGTCTGTGTGTTTCGTTAGAAGAAGTGTACGGTCTTTTGTGATTATGGGTCTTCTGATCTTTATTTTTTGGGTGGGGATTTTCTTTACAACTAGCAAAAAACAGTTTAGATTAGATACCTCGAATATCGAGATTACCGTCGCTTGGAGATCTCATCTGTGGGAGGATAGTTTAAGAATGATCAGGGACCGTCCCAATTTCGGCTACGGCCCCAATACTTTTATGCCGATCTTTTTTGATTTTGGCCGGGCGATCCGGGGAGGCGGGTATTACACCCCCACGTACGCGCACAACTGTTTTATTCAGCTGGCGGCTGAAATGGGTATCTTCGGGCTGGGGAGTTTTCTTTGGATCGTGGGATTGTTATTTCAGAAAGTTATTGTGCAGTTGAAGAATCTCAAGGCAGGCGATTATAATTTGAAGATATTGAGCACCGGGATGCTTGGAGGGACGCTGGCATTTCTGGGACATAGTTTTGTGGACACCAATCTGTTTTCGTTGCAGCTCTCGGCGTTATTCTGGATGATGGTTGGGTTGCAGGTTGCGGTGTATAATCTCCAGAAATCTTCTATTTCTTAACAACGGAGTAAAACTACGATGGCAAAAGAGAAAAAAAGGGCTCTCATCACCGGTATCACCGGGCAGGACGGCTCGTATTTAGCGGAATTTTTACTTAAAAAAAAATATAAAGTCTATGGACTTGTGCGCCGTTCCAGCTCTTTTAATACCGACCGGATCGACCATCTTTATCAAGACCCGCATGAAGAAAGCGTGAAGCTGCGTTTGGTGTACGGCGATTTAAATGACGCCAGTTCCTTGAATCGCATCATCAAAACCATTAAACCCGACGAAGTTTATAATCTGGGGGCCCAGAGCCATGTGAAGGTCAGCTTTGACATTCCGGAATACACCTCAGAGGTAACCGCTCTCGGAACAATTCGATTGTTAGAGGCCATCCGTGATTCGGGTTTAAAAGTGAAATACTATCAAGCTTCCAGTTCCGAGATGTATGGTCTCACCAAAGAATTTCCGCAGAATGAATTGACCCCTTTTTATCCTAGAAGTCCTTATGCCGTTTCAAAAGTCTACGCCTACTGGATGACGGTGAATTACCGCGAGGCTTACCGGATGTTTGCCTGTAACGGCATTCTATTTAACCATGAATCGCCCCGACGGGGAGAGACGTTTGTGACCCGTAAAATCACCATGGCCTTGGCCCGGATTAAACACGGCCTCCAAGATAAATTATATTTAGGAAATCTGAAGGCCAAACGTGACTGGGGATTTGCCGGTGATTATGTGGAGGCGATGTGGTTCATGTTGCAGCAGGAGAAGCCCGATGATTATGTCATCGCCACCGGAGAAACGTATTCGGTGAAAGATTTTTTGGAGGAAGCGTTTGGTTACGTGGGGCTTGACTGGAGGAAATATGTCGTGATTGATTCGCGGTATTTTCGTCCGACGGAAGTGGATTGTCTTTTGGGCGACAGTTCCAAAGCGCGTAAAAAGCTGAACTGGAAGCCCAAGGTCAAGTTTAAAGAATTGGTCAGGATGATGGTGGATGCCGATATGGAAGTGGTTCGAAAGATGGTTTATGGGATCAATTGTCAAAAATGAAATTCTGGCAAGATAAAAAAGTGGTTGTGACCGGCGGCGCCGGGTTTCTGGGAAAAGCGGTCGTTCAAGAATTGGAACGAAAAAAGTGCCTGTATATTTTTGTCGTGCGTAAAAGAGATTATGATCTGCGGGAAGCCTCCGACATTAAACGCCTGCTTCTGGACACAACTCCTCAAATCATCATTCATCTGGCGGCGGTCGTCGGTGGAATCGGAGTGAATCGCGAGAATCCAGGAGAATTTTTGTATGACAATCTCGTCATGGGCACCCAGCTGATGGAACAATCCAGGCTTTTTGGAATTGAGAAAGTCGTTTTGATCGGAACGATCTGCGCTTACCCGAAATTCACCCAAGTCCCTTTCAAAGAAGAAGACCTCTGGGATGGTTATCCCGAGGAAACCAATGCCCCGTATGGATTGGCCAAAAAGATGCTTCTGGTGCAGTCCCAGGCGTACCGCCAGCAATATGGACTCAATTCCATATTTTTGTTACCCGTCAATCTTTACGGCCCCGGAGATAATTTTTCTCCTGATTCCTCTCATGTGATCCCGGCCTTGGTCAAAAAATGTATCGATGCCAAAAGAAAAAATGAGGCCACAATCAGCGTCTGGGGAACCGGAAAACCAACGCGGGAATTTTTATACGTCGACGACGCTGCCCGGGCTATTGTCCTGGCCACGGAGAAATATAATCGCTCTGATCCGATCAATATCGGCGCTGGTTTTGAGATCTCAATCAAAGATCTTGTTTCTTTGATTGTCCGATTGACGAGTTTTAAAGGAAAGGTCATCTGGGATGGAACCAAACCTGACGGCCAGCCCCGTCGAAGACTCGATGTCTCCAAAGCCAAAAGAAAATTTGGTTTTCAAGCCCGAATGAAATTTGAAGAAGGATTAAAGAAGACAATTGCCTGGTATGAAAGCCATCCCCAAGAATAACCTCATATTTTTCCTTCATAAAATCACGCGTTACGATTTTGCCTTCCTGGCTTTATGGCTCACAGTCTTTGAAATCCGCTATTTCCCCCAAAATTTTGTTCCGATCACCGATGCCATGCATGTCTTTGAAAATTTTTATTTTTTTTATAGCGAACTGTTTTTTCACGGACAGTTTGCCCAGTGGATGCCCTATGGTTCCTTCGGGACCGTCAGCAGTTATTATCAGATCAATTCCCTGACCCCCATGAGTTATCTTTTCTTTCTTTTGGGCTGGCTTTTTAAAATAAAGAATGTCCTCATCCTTTTTAAAATGTCTTTGCTGGCGGAGAAATTGATCCTTTTGCTGGGGTTGTATTTGCTCTCCAGAGAGTTGTTTTCCCAACGAAGCACGGCCTTCATCGTATCCTTAGGGGCGGTGTGTAGCTTTTATTGTTATGCGCAGGTTTTTTTTGAACTGAGGATGTTTTACATGTTTCCACTGACGGCTTATTTTTTGGTTTTGTTTTTTACAAAACGCCGACCGGAATTTTTGTGGCTGACGGGCATCACGGCTATTTTCTGGTGGATGGGCGCGCCGCCGTATTTTATATCGTTATGGTTTTTCGTTTTTTGCGTCATTGGCTTTGTCTTTTTTCTGTATGATCCAAAGATCTGGCGATCGGTGTTTGAACGTTCTAGGACGAATATTTTGTTTTTTGGAATTTTTGTTTTGCTGCTTTTTCTTTATATTTATCAGCTCAGGACAGTCCTTTCATCCGTTTCGATCCTCGAGGGAACTGGAAGAGGCGCTAGCGGTAAAAATAGCCTAGGAATGTTTTTAACGTACGGGGGCCCCTTTGAGATGGGGAAGTTTTTAAGCTGGATTGTTTTTGGTCCGGAGGATATTTCGTACATGGGAATTCTTCCTCTCATCTTTCTTGTGTGGGCGTTGATCTGGGTTAGAAATAAAACCTTTCTGGCGTTCTTAGCCGGGACGGCAGCGCTTCTTTGGCTTTCGTTCGGCGGGATTTTCGCGGCGGCTGTTTATTTTTTCCCCGGGATGTCTTACTACCGGCACATCAGTTTGTTTTTCGGTCTTACTAAAATACTCCTCTTGATCTGCGCCGGCTTTGGCTGGGAACATTTCTGGTCGGTCAGTTTAAAAACTAAGATCCGTTCTGTCGGAATTGTTTTGGCTGTTTATGTTTTTTTAATGGATGCCTTTCGCGTCTCCTCTGAAAAACTAGAGTATCTTTCTATGCATAAAGAGGAGGCTAGGGGCTTATGGACGCAAATCGATTTTACCTCTCCGGTCTTTCGAGTGGCCGAATACGGTGTCGTCCTGTGTTTGATCCTGCTGACGATCCTGATCATGCATCTGGCGCAAAAAAGAAATGGCCGCGGTGTTTCGAGCCCGATGGTGGACGCGGTTATTAAGGCTGGATTGATTTTTACTTTTCTTCTGGATATTTTTTCTTTTCAATCTTTTTTGTATAAAGCGGTTTACCGCATGGAAAAGGATTCTCCATTGCTTGAAAGTCTGCAGGTGAGCGAACTTAAATTTCAAGAACAAAGACAAAAAGAACCGGTTGATCCGCGGCAAAAGAGGGCGTTGGCACTCATCACCTTGCAGGGCCCGGGGTGGAAATATTCACCTGCTTATAATTTTGTGCAGTTTGATCCGTGCCGTTCGATGTTTCGAACGGATTTTTATTCTCCTGGAATTGTAAAGTTATTAAAGTTGAAAGATGTCACAGACAAGAATTTCGAACAACTCTCGGGCTGCGAGACGCCGAAGCTGCGCTTGATTTCCAACGCTGTGTTTACCCGCAGCGTTGAGGAGGCGACAAAAATGATGCGTGAGACGCCGGTGTGGTTTGATCAATTGGTTTTAAGGGAAACGCGCGGGCGGGGCTTGACCTTCGGCGATTTAGAGCGTCAAGGTCAAGCCCCGCCCCAGACCTTGACGGTAAAGGGCACGCAGACATTTTCTTCAGAAGTAATCAACGTAAAAAAATTTTCCGCCAACAAAATTTTGATTGAAACCGAAGTCCCTTCAGAAAACGGATCGTGGCTTTTTTACGCGGATTCTTTTCATCCTGGCTGGCACGCGGTTGTCAACGGGAAGAAGGCGGCCCTCTACGAAACTGACCTGGCCTTTAAAGCGGTTCATGTTCCCTCGGGCAAAAGTGTGGTTCGGTTATTCTTTTATAATGGTTTTGGTTCTACCGTCAGTTATTTAATCGCTTGGATAGGACTTCTGGCTGGAATGATTCTGGCTGGTTTATTTTTGAGTGTATTCTTTTGGGGTATTGATGATAGACATCTGCGTGTCATTGCGAGCGACTAAAAGGAGCGAAGCAATCTTTTGAATCTTAAACAGATTGCTTCGTCGCTGAAAAGCGCTCCTCGCAATGACACAAAATAAAATTCTGGAGGAAATATATGAAAGTCGTCATTCTCGCCGGAGGAATGGGCACAAGACTCTCGGAGGAAACCGAATCAAAACCAAAACCAATGGTGGAGATCGGGGGCTGGCCTATCCTGTGGCACATTATGAATATTTACGCGGCCAGCGGTTATAAAGAATTCATTCTGGCTCTGGGGTATAAAGGGGAAGTCATCAAGAACTATTTCCTCAATTATTATTATCAGCGAAATAATTTTACGATCCAATTAAAAGACGGTAAAGTACGCGTTCATGACGGTGGCAGCCCTGAGGATTGGACGATTCATTTTGTGGATACCGGTTTAAACACCTCGACCGGTGGCCGCTTGAAACAGCTGGCACCTTGGATTAAAGATAAAACTTTTATGATGACTTATGGAGATGGTGTGAGTAACGTTAATATTAAAAAACTGGCGGCCTTTCATCGAAAACACGGAAAATGTGCCACGATCACGGCGGTGCATCCGCCGTCGAGATTTGGGGGACTTAATTTTCAAGGAAATGTGGTCACGCAGTTCATTGAAAAACCGCAGATCGGCGAGGGCTGGATCAACGGCGGATTTTTTATTTTAGAGCCCGAGGTTTTGGATTATATCGGTGGTGACCAAGTGATGTTTGAGCAGGAACCTTTGGAAAGGTTAGCCAAAGATCAACAACTGGTGGCCTACCGCCACGACGGCTTCTGGCAATGTATGGACACGCTAAGAGATGTCCGGCTTTTGGATAGTTTATGGAAAAAGGGAGAGGCCCCATGGAAGATATGGAAAGAATAAATCAAGGGAAATGACCGAACATAATGCACTGTTGCGCGGTAAGCGTGTTTTAGTCACTGGCGCGGCGGGATTCATCGGATCACAGCTGGTCAGAAAACTGCTGGATTGCGGCTCTCAGGTTTCGGTTCTAATCCGTCCTGGCGCTGATCCGTGGCGACTACAGGATGTTTTAGCACAGCTGGAAATTTATGCCGGTGATTTAGGCCATCTCTCCTTCCAGGAAATCCAATCAAAAATTTTTCCACCTCAAATCATATATCATCTTGGCGCCACGGGTGTCGATAGCGGAACGTTACCTGCCGAGGAAATTTTTAAGACTAATATTTTAGGAACATGGACGCTTCTGCAGTTGGCTCAGCATTTAAAAGTGGAACGGTTCATTCACTGCGGTTCTTGTTTTGAATACGGCAGCGGAAATTTTATTTCCGAAGATATTTTTCCAACGCCGGTTGCAGAATATGGTTTCTCGAAGGTTTCAGCGTGGATGCTGGCCAGGATGTTTCATCAAAGATATGCGCTGCCGGTTGTTTCGCTTCGGCCTTTTACGGTGTATGGGCCTTTTGAGGGACGACACCGTCTGATTCCGCAGATCATTCTTAATGGATTGGATCATGTGGACATTGAATTGACTGCCGGCAAACAGACCAGGGATTTTATTTTTATGGACGATTTGCTGGATGCCTTTGTCAGGGCAGCGGTCACGGCCGATATTATCGGGGAAACATTCAATATCTCAACGGGAAAGTCCACCTCTGTGGAAGAGATTGTTTTGACTATTCTTCGTTTGCTGGAGAGCCCCGTCAAAGCGCTTTTTGGGGTAAGGCCTTATCGACCGATGGAAATATGGTCGCTTTCCGGCAATCCCACGAAGGCAAAAAATAAGTTGCACTGGGAAACGAAGACCTCTTTAGAGGAAGGGTTGCAGAAATCAATCTCTTGGTTTCGGGAGAACCGAAAAAAATATTCCGCGTATTACTAAGCGCTGTGTATTTTTTTGTTATGAATTTTTAAGGCAGTATCGGAAATCTAAGACTTTTTTGTTTTGAAGAAGTCCTTTTTGTTCCCGGATCTGGTTCCAGGCGGTTAAAATCAGAATAACATCCGACTTTTTAATTGCTTCCTTAACAGAAAGATGGTATTGAGCCCGAAAACGGTAGGACTTCTTAAAGTTTGGGATGGCAATCGGATCATGCGCAACGATATTGCGGTAACCTTGATCCCAAAGCAATTTCATAATGTCTTTGGCAGGGGATTCGCGAACGTCATCGGTATTGGGTTTAAATGCCAGCCCGAAAATTCCGATCGTTTCTTTTTTGTCCGCGACCTCCATAACTTTTTTAACCACAAATTGCTTGATCTTCGAGTTAACTTCCAATACTTCTTTAAGAAGCCCTGAATAACATCCCCATTTTTTGGTCTGGATATAAAAACATTTCAAATCTTTAGGCAAACACATTCCTCCGAACCCGCAGCCTGGATAAACATAACTGCTCATGTTAGCAGGCTCACCTGACCATCTTTTATCCCGATGAAAGATTTTGAATGCTTCTTCGATATCGATGTCCCCGATGGAATGGGCAATCAAAGACATTTCATTGGCAAAACTGATTAAAGTGGCCAGAAATGTATTGGAAAGATATTTGATGTATTCTGCCGTGTTAAACGAGACTTTAAAAATTGGTGCTTTAAACGGCTGATATAAATTTTTTAATAAATTTTCGCTTTGAGGATCCGAACATCCGATCACGATCCGATCGGGGTGAACAAAGTCCTCCCACGCGCGGCCTTCCCGGAGAAATTCAGGGTTATTCGCCAGCCCGATTGTCTTTCCTATGATCAACCCTGAGCGTTCAATAAACGGTTTGATCTGATTTTGAGTGGTTAAAGGGGGAATGGTTGACTTGATCACTAAAACTTTGAAATCATTTTGTGGAATTTTTTTAAGAGTTTCTTGGATGGCGGCCAATAGATACTGTAGATTGGCATCGCCGTTGGGTGCCTCGGGTGTGCCGACGCAATAAAAAACTGCGGAACTGTTTTTTAAAGCCTGTTTAAGATCCCGGGTGAGGAAAAATTTCCGGTTAAGATTGCTTTTGAGGGTTTCTTTTAAATGCGGTTCATGGAATGGAATTTTTCCTTTTCGCAGCTGATTTATTTTTTTCTGATCAATGTCAAAACCGTATACCGTAAATCCCTTGCTGCAGAACCCCAGCGCGGTTGTGAGTCCGACGAACCCAAGTCCGATGACGGTAATCATGTGATTCCTTTTTGGATCTGGATAAAGGTGAGAAATTTCCTAACACCCTCTTCGATATCGATTGCGGGATGATAATTCAATAATCGTTTGGCCTTGGAAATATCGGGAGAACGTCTTTGCGGATTGTGAGTCAGATATTCTTTTTCGGCCGGTTTATTGAAGCGGATGGTTCCCGTATATTTGTTCATCCGCCTTCCTTGATTGATATAAATTTGTGCGAGTTCCTGCATGGTGATCTCAGGCTGCCCTATCCCGATATTAAAATAATCGAATTTTTTATAAACCAAGGCTTTCAAATACCCAACGATTGCATCGGCCACGTAACAAAACGTCCGTCTGGGGCTTCCATCGGAAAAGATAACGATGTCCCGGTTTTCGAAAATGGCTTTGGCAAAATCCGCCGGTACTCGACGGTCATCCAGCTTCATGCCGGGGCCGTAATTGTTAAAAGGACGTACGATTGTAACGGGAAAATTGTATTGGTTCGAATAAACATAACAGAGGGTTTCTCCAAAACGTTTGGATTCATCGTAACAGGCGCGCGGCCCCACGCAGGAAACATTTCCGTGAAAATCTTCGGGGGTGGGAATATTTTGAGGATCAGGATCGCCGTAGATTTCACTGCTGGAAAAGAATAGAAAGTTTTGGATCTTTCGGTTTTTAAAAAATTCAAAAAGTTTTCTTAATCCCCAGATGTTGGCATCAATTGTTTCTAGCGGATATTTACGGTAAAAGGTGGGGGAGGCAATCGAGGCCATGTGGATAATAAAACTAACATCGGATAAACCATTCAATAGACTTAGGTCATCTTGGGCGACATTGAAGGAATGAACTTGTAATTTTTGGGGATAGTCCCTCAAAAGCTGTGTCAGCCACGGGGGTTTTCCTAATTTGAAATTATCTATTCCAATAATGGATTTGATTCCTAAAAGCTGGGAGTAATGGCAAAAAAAATGCAAAAAATAAAACCCAAGGAATCCCGCACAACCCGTGAGCAAGACTGTTGAATCTTGCAGGGCTTTTTTTTCTTCAAAATTTTTTAAAATATATTCTAAGTCGTCATGGACGAGGGCGTTTTCAATCACAGTTTCTTAACCCCGCTTCGCGGGACTTTCAGTAATTATTGGCCAAAACTTTTTTAGGCTGTTCTTTGAAAAATCGGGTGAACATCTCAACCACATATTCTCGTTGCTGTGGCAAGAGTCCCGGATAAACCCCAAACCAGAAGGTATTGTTCATTACTCTTTCGGTATTGGGTAAATCTCCGATGACTCGATAGCCGGTTGCACTTTTGCGGTGTTCATCAAAAAGCGGCTGGCGGATGATGTTGCCTGTAAAAAGGGTCCTGGTCTGAATTTTATGTTTCTCTAAATAATGGACGATCTCATCGCGTGAAAGACTCACATGATCACGGATGGTTAATGCAAAACCGAACCAGCAGGGGTTCGACCTTAGGGTCGGTTCGGGCAGGATGAAAATATCTTCGTATGGTTTGAGGGCTTGATAGAAGAAATTAAAATTTTGCCGGCGAGCTTCCACAAACGCGGGAAGTTTATCCAGTTGAACCCGGCCGATCGCCGCCTGCAGGTCTAAAGGTTTTAAGTTGTACCCGAAATGGGAATAGACATATTTATGATCATATCCGAAGGGAAGTTCTCCATGTTGCGCGGTAAATCGTTTGCCGCAGGTGTTATCTTTGCCGGATTCGCACCAGCAGTCCCGTCCCCAGTCGCGAAGGCTTTCCACCGCTCTTTTGAGGATGGCATTCTCCGTCAAGACCGCACCGCCCTCCCCCATCGTGATTTGATGGGCCGGGTAAAAACTTTGGGTCGCCAGGTGCCCGAAGCTGCCGGTTTTTTTCCCGTTGTATTCGCTCCCCAAGGCATCGCAGTTATCTTCCACAAGATAGAGATCGTGTTTTTGACAGAAGCGACAAACTTCTTGCACATCGAAAGGGTTTCCTAAGGTGTGTGCGATCATCACCGCTTTTGTTTTTTTCGAAAGGGCTTGATCCATCTGGGAGATCTGGATATTTTTTGTGGTCTCATCGATATCCACGAAGACCGGAATGCAGTTGTATTGAATAATGGGACTGATCGTGGTGGGAAATCCAGCAGCGAGGGTAATCACTTCGCTCCCAGGGTGAATCCGTCGGTCTTTTAAAAGGGGAGACGTCAGAGAACCAAAAGCCAGGAGATTGGCGGATGACCCGGAATTGACTAAACTGCAAAAGCGCACCCCCACATACCGGGCTAATTTTTTTTCGAATTCTTCCCCTTGGGGACCTAAAGTTAACCAAAAGTCTAAAGCGCTGTCAACCAAGGCCTGGATTTCTTTCTCATCAAAGACACGCCCGGCATAGGGAATCAAGGTTTTCCCAGGAATAAATTCTTTCGGAGCATGCTTGACTTTGTAAAGTTCTGTAATATAATTCCGGACGGCTGTTCGGATTTGCTGTTCTGTTTTCATGGGAGAAATATGATAACGCTTAACAAAATCAAAAGCAACCACTTTTTGTTGATGAATTTTCTTAAAGAGGATAATTAATGAGAACTATCAATTTATTATCGGTGGTCGTTCCCTGCCACAACGAACAGGAAACGCTGCCCCCGACCCATCAGCGGTTGACAGGGATTTTGCGCGACTTGGCTATGAAGAAGAAATGCGCTGATTACGAAGTTGTTTATGTGAATAACGGCTCCACCGATAACACGCTGGAAGTTTTGGAAGAGATTTTCAAGACGGATCAAAAGGTCAGGGTTATTTCTTTAAGAAGGGATTTTGGATATCAAGGTTCTATTTCCGCAGGATTGTTTCATGCCAAAGGAGATGCAGTTGTTACCGTCGATTGTGATCTGCAGGACCCGCCGGAGAAAATCGAAGAAATGATTTCTCACTTCGAAAAAGGATACGATCTGGTTTTGGGGGTTAGAAAAGACCGCTCCGCGGATTCTTGGGGGAAAAGATTTTTTGCGGAAAATTATTATCATTTGTTGAAATTTTTTGGGGTGGACGTGGTTTATAACCACGGTGATTTCCGTCTGATGGACCGGTCGTTGGTGGAGGAATTCAATCATCTTCCCGAGCGTAACCGTTTTATCCGGGCGATGATTTTAAAACTCGAATCCCGTTACGCGGTCGTTTCCTACGAACGGGAGTCTCGAAAATTAGGGCGATCAAAATTTTCGGTGAGTTCTTTATTTTCCCTTTCCTTTGATGGCATCACCTCTTTTAGTTATGCCCCATTACGATTAGCGTCGATCTTCGGAGTAGTTATGTGTTTTGTTGCCGTGATGGGGATATTTTGGGTTTTGTACGTAAAAATTTTTACTCATGTCATTCCCGGTTGGGCCTCGACGCTTTTACCGATTCTGGCGTTTAGCGGTTTTCAGTTTCTGGTTTTGGGAATTATCGGAGAATACATCGGCCGATTATATATGGAAGTCAAACGCCGCCCGCTGTTTATTGTGCGCAAAGAATATACCCATCATTAACGAGAGAACCCTATGTCCAAAAAATCATTTTTCCTGTGGCTCGTTGTGGTAATCGTTTTTGGAGTCCATCTGGATTATTTAAATCAGCGGATTGTCCGTATGGAAGGAGAGTCAAAAGCTATGCGTGGTATTTCTTCTGAGCTTTTTGCTATGGAGTATAAGATGGCCGCATTCCAGAGTATTCTATCGCATGAGGCTTTTTCTAAAGGAAGAAAAATCCATGTCTTTAAGAGTACGCAGAGCACCAAGAACGTGGATGATGCCCTCATTTCTAATGCGCCTGGCCAGGCCGATCGTAATTGGGGAGCCGGCCCAAAGATTGGGGCGGGTTACGACGGCGATGGAAATATTTACCGGACACTCATTAGGTTTAATGAATTAAAAAAGGCTATTCCAGAAAGAACGCAAATTATGGCAGCCACCGTTTATCTGAAACAGGTTGATAATGGCAATAAGGATGACCGCGCTTTAAGGGAGACTTTTAATCTTATGGAAGTGAAAAAAAATTGGGGTGAAGGAAATAAAATAGGATTGCGGGCTTCGCAAGGCGAGGTCACCTGGAATGCCGCCGCGCAAAGCATATTGAATTGGCGCAGCCCCGGCTGTTCGGCTCGAGGGGCGGATGTGAACACAGACACTATGCTGGCCACAACCGGTGCAAATGTCAATGAAGCCGGAGACGGTTGGGTGGCTTTTAGTTTTACTCCTCCCGGTATATCGAGGTTAGAGCAGTTGATCTACCAACAAAAAGAATCGGATTATGGTTTCCTGATTCAATTGCCGGATGAGGCCAAAAAGAAAAACACCTTCGTCTCGTTTCATTCTTCCAACGATCCAACCGTTTTTTATAGGCCTTATATAGAGATCATCTATATAGATGATCTCTAGGGGGATTCGGTTTCCTGACGGGTTAGTCTTTGACAAAATTGATGGGTTAGATATAAAAAGCTATTTTCCAATAAAGGAACAAAAAATGAACAAGCTTAATATTAAAGATATTTCCAGCCAAGACAAAAAAATTATTATCCGCGTTGACTTTAACGTCCCGCTAGACCAAAACCTGAAAATCACCGATGACCGTAGAATCAAAGAAGCCTTGCCGACGATTCAATATGCCCTAAAGCAGGGGGCCCGCAAGGTGATTTTGATGAGTCATCTGGGGCGTCCCAAAGACAAAGTGGTGGAAGAGTTAAGGCTGACCCCCGTGGCCCGGCGTTTAGAAGAATTGTTGAAAGAAAAAGTTTTGAAGTTGGATGACTGCATCGGAGAAAGTATTCAGCAAAAAATCAATAGTAGCAAAGAGCGCGTTATTCTTTTGGAAAATTTACGTTTCCATAAAGAAGAAGAAGCCAATGATCCACATTTCGCCAAAAGTCTGGCTTCATTGGCCGATATCTACGTCGACGACGCCTTCGGAACCGCCCATCGGGCGCATGCCTCCACCGCCGGCATCACCAAATTTTTACCCTCCGTTGCCGGTTTTCTTATTGAAAAAGAAATCACTTATTTAGGGAAGGCCATGGAAAATCCTCGCCGGCCGTTTGTGGTGATTATGGGAGGCGCTAAGGTTTCCGATAAGATTGTGATGATTGAAAATTTATTGTCGAAAGCGGATGCCATCTTGATCGGTGGGGGAATGGCGTATACGTTTTTGAAGGCGCAGGGAAAGAATGTGGGAACTTCGAAATTGGAAGCGGATAAAATTGAGGTGGCCAAAAATCTTTTGGAGAAAGCGAAAAAAGCCAAAGTCACGATCGCCATTTCTTCGGATTTCGTGGTCGTGACCAAATTTGAATCTTCCTCCGATATGAAAGTGGTCAAAGATATTCCCGACGGATGGATGGGGGTCGACATCGGGCCCGAAACTCGAAAGCGTTTTAAAGAAATTCTCTCGACCGCTAAAACCATTATTTGGAACGGACCCGTCGGCGTATTTGAAAACGATGCTTTTGCACAAGGAACCAAAGAGGTCGCGCAGTTTATTGCCTCTTTAAAAGACGTTACAACGATCATCGGCGGCGGCGATTCCGCGGCCGCAATTTTAAAATTCGGACTCGAAGATAAAATGACCCATATCTCGACGGGGGGCGGGGCTTCGCTGGAATTCTTGGAAGGGAAAGAGCTCCCCGGGATTGCGGCGTTGCAGGATAAAAAATAATATGCGCAAAATTATCATCGCCGGCAACTGGAAAATGAATAAGACCTCTTTTGAGGCGGTTGAGCTTTCTAACCGTTTGAAAAGAGAACTCTGTGATGTCACGGCTGTTGATATCGTCGTCTGTCCGCCTTTTACCGCGTTAACGGAAGTCAACGATGTTCTTCTGGAAACAAATATTGCGCTCGGTGCTCAAAATTTATATTGGGAAGATTCCGGGGCCTTCACGGGAGAAATTTCCGCTGCGATGATCAAAAGCGCAGGGGCCACGTATGTGATCATTGGTCACAGCGAGCGGCGGCAATTTTTTTATGAGACAAATGAAACGGTTCATAAAAAAATTGCCGCCGCCCTCACACACAACCTAACCCCCATTGTCTGCGTCGGCGAGAATCTGAAAGAACGAGAAGAAAATAAAACTTTCTCAGTCATTAAAAATCAATGCGAGGGATCGCTCAAGGGGTTTGCGCCTGAGGAAATGAAAAAAATGATTCTGGCCTATGAACCGGTGTGGGCGATCGGCACGGGGAAGACCGCGACTTCGGCTCAGGCGCAGGAAGTTCATCAGTACATCCGTAATCTTTTGACTCAAATGTATACGGAAGAGGTGGCCCAGGACGTGCGTATTCAGTACGGCGGAAGTGTCAAACTGGAAAATATTGCGGAGTTGGTTTCACAAAAAGATATCGACGGCGCTCTCGTGGGCGGCGCCAGCCTTCAAGCGGAATCTTTTGTCAAAATTGTTAAGAATTGCCATAAAACATAAGCGAGGTTCTTCATGATGACTTTTATTATTATTCTTCATACACTAGTTTGTATCCTTTTATCGATGGTCATTCTCATGCAGTCTGGACGAGGAGGTGGTTTGACCGAGACATTCGCCTCCGCCGAATCCGTCTTTGGGGCAAAGACCAATTCCTTGATGGTCAAAACGACGACTGTTTTAGCCTCGATGTTTCTGGTGACCTGTTTGACTCTGGCCTATCTTTCTTCTAGAAAAGAACGTTCTTTGATGAGTAATTCATCTCTTATGAAAAAAGAGTCAGCCCAGCCCAAAGGTATTCCGGTGGATAAGGTTAATTCCAATCCCTTAAAGAATGACAATCCGGTGGCTACGAATTCTATCCAATAATTTCTTGAAAAGAAATTTCCTCCTTTTCACAGCGTTTTTTCTTTTGAATAGTCATTCCGGCTTGGCGTATTTGCCCTCCGATAAATACGGTGGCGAGCTCGTTGTCTCCACGACCTCCGACCCAAAATCCTTCAACGACATCATCGCCAAAGAAACCTCCACAACCGAAATCACCGAATACATGTTCGAGGGCTTAACCCGCGTGAATGCCTTCACCTTGAAAGTCGAACCCCATTTAGCGCAGAGTTGGGAGGTTTCGGAAAATGGTTTGCAATGGACGTTTCATCTTCGTCGGGATGTTCAGTGGTTTGACGGCGTGCCTTTACGCGCCGATGATGTGGTTTTTACCTTTAATGACTTGATTTACAATTCCGACATCCCTTCCTCCTCCCGCGACATTTTTACGATCAACGATCAGCCCTTTAAAGTGGAAAAGCTCGACGACTACACGGTGCGCTTCACCCTGCCGGTTAAGTTTGCGCCGTTTTTGCGGGCGATGACGCAGGCGATTCTTCCGCGGCACAAACTACAAAAGGCCGTTCAAGAAGGAAAATTTAATCACACCTGGGGAATTGATTCTGACCCGAAAGAAATCATCGGCACCGGCCCTTTTCGATTGAAGGAATATGTCCCCGGCGAGCGGCTGATTTTAGAGAGAAATCCGCACTATTGGCGTAAATCCCCCGAGGGAGAGGCCCTGCCGTATCTTAATCGGGTGATTTATCTCATTGTGCAAAATTCCGACGTGGAGATGTTGAAATTTATGGAGGGCACCATCGATTATTACAGCCTGCGCGGGATGGATTTTTCATTGCTCAAGCCCTTGGAGAAGGAGAAGAATTTTACGATGTACGATTTGGGGCCGGCAACAACGAGTAATTTCCTGACCTTTAATTTGAATCCCGGGAAAAATCCGAAAACCGGTCAATTTTTTGTGGATCCAAAAAAGTTGAAGTGGTTTAGTAACGTGGAATTCCGACGAGCAGTGGCGCATGCGATCGATAAGGCTGAAATTATTCGCATCGTAAAAAACGGCTTGGGTTATCCGCAGGATTCATCTATGGCGGGCGCGGGATTTTTTGATAATCCAAATGTTTCGAAATATGAGTATGATCTTAATAAAGCTCGTCAGATTTTGGAATCTGCCGGATTTAAAGACCGCGACGGCGATGGTTTGATCGAAGACCCTCAAGGGAATAGGATTGAATTTAATCTCACCACGAACGCGGATAATACCGAACGCTTGGATACCGCAGCGATCATCCGTCATGATCTGGAGAAATTGGGCATGAAGATCAATTTTCAGGGGCTGGAATTTAATACGCTGGTTAGTAAATTGAATTCGACCTCTGAATGGGACGCGATCGTGCTGGGTTTAACCGGCGGGCAGGAGCCGCATTTTGGGAAAAATGTCTGGACCTCCTCAGGACAGCTGCATTTATGGAATCCCCGTCAGAAAACTCCGGCCACCGAATGGGAAAAAAGGATTGACGAAATTTTTGATCAAGGAGTGCAGGAGCTCAATGAGGATAAACGAAAAATCCTTTATGATGAATATCAGATGATCCTTTCGAAAAAACTTCCGTTGATTTATACAGTCCTCAGCGCGAAATTGTACGCGGTTCGAAATAAATTCGGGAATCTCAAACCCAGCAATTACGCCGGGGTGTTTCATAATCTTGAGGAGATTTATATTAAGAAATAATGCGCTACTACATCCTAAAAAGAATCCTGATTTCAATCCCGCTGATCCTAGCGATGGCGCTTTTGACTTTTCTTTTGATGCGTTTGTCGCCGGGAAATTTCCTCGATACGATCCGGATGGATCCGCAAATTTCGCAGGAAACAATCACCCGTTATCAAAAACTCTATCAGCTGGATAAAGGGCCCCTCGAGCAATATATCTATTGGGTCAAAAACCTCCTGCATCTGGAATTCGGTTATTCATTTTATTATAACGTTCCGGTTTCCAGAATCATTGGAGCGCGGTTATTCAATACGTTTATCCTGTCTTTCGCCAGTTTTCTTTTGACGTGGCTGGTTGCGCTTCCTCTAGGAATCTGGGCGGCCTTAAATCGCAATCGCTTCATTGATCAATGCGTTCAATTTTTTTCTTACATTTTTCTTTCTTTACCCAGTTTTTTTCTGGCCATGATTTTTTTGTATTGGGCCTCTCAAAGTGGCATTTTACCGCTCGGCGGGATGCACAGCCCCCAGGTTGATCAAATGAATTTTTTACAGAAAGCTTGGGATCTTTTGAAACATCTGGTGATCCCGACGCTGGCGCTTTCGATTGGATCAATCGGCTGGCTGCAAAAAATTATGCGTGGCAATTTGCTGGAAGTTTTGGGCCAGCAGTATATTTTATCGGCCCGGGCCAAGGGACTTTCCGAAAATAAAGTGATTTATCGCCACGCTTTACGTAATGCGGTGAATCCCTTAATTACACTTTTGGGCTACGAATTTTCCAGTTTATTAAGCGGCGCGGCGTTGATTGAAATCATCTGCAGCTGGCCCGGCCTTGGCTCGCTCATGCTGACCGCGGTGCGTTCGAAAGATATTTATCTCGTCATGGCCAGCATGCTGATGGGAGGGATCCTTTTTATTCTGGGAAATTTATTGGCCGACATTTTATTGGCGAAGGTGGATCCGAGGATACGGTATGGACGTTAAAAGGTTATCCGGGGCTAGAAAATGACGATACCAGCGGGTCCTGTCTCTGCGGCACCCTGCCGTCCTCGTAAACTGCGGGCGGCAGGGGACCCGCCTTCGAGCCACCCGCTGGTTAGCATACCAATTAGTAAACGGATATGATTTCAGTATGATGCACGATAAAAAATCTCTAAGTGAATTTCAAATCGCTCTGCGGAATTTCAAAAAAAATCGCCGGGCGCTTTTGAGCGTTTATGTTCTTTTCATTCTTTACGGGGCGGCCGTCTTTGCTGATTTCCTTTCTCCGTATTCCTTTAAGAACGAAGACCGCAGTTATTCCTATTGCCCGCCGACGAGGGTTCATTTTATGAAGGAAGGCAAGATTTCTTGGCCGTTTATTTATGGAATCCAATTAACCTTCGATGAATACCACAAGCGTGTTTATAAGATTAACGAGGCACAGAAATATCCTTTGCGTTTTTTTATGAAAGGCGATGAATATAAATTTTTGGGAATCATCCCCGGGTCCGTGCATCTTTTTGGCGTTGACTCATCCGGCCGTTTTTATTTGTTGGGAGCAGATTCAAGGGGGCGAGACCTTTTTTCCCGCATCCTTTACGGCGCGCGGATTTCGCTTTCCATTGGTTTGATCGGGGTTTTGATTTCCTTTACGATCGGTTTGATCGTCGGTGGGGTGGCCGGCTATTACGGCGGGGTCATGGATAATGTGCTGATGCGTTTGTGCGAGATGTTTATGATGATCCCGGGATTTTATCTTTTGCTGGCGCTTCGCTCGGCGGTGTCGGATAAATTCAATTCGCTCCAGGTTTATTTTGCCATTACCATTATTCTTTCCTTTATCGGCTGGGCGTCCTTGGCCCGCATCATCCGCGGGATGTGTCTTTCCTTAAGAGAAAGGGAATACGTCCTGGCCGCGAAAGCGATCGGCCTTTCGGATTTTAAAATTATTGTCCGGCACATCCTGCCGCACACGTTATCCTATTCAATCTTTGCGCTGATGCTTTCGATCCCCGGATACATTCTTGGAGAATCGGCGCTCAGTTTGATTGGCTTAGGGATCCAAGACCCTTATGCCAGCTGGGGTAATTTGTTGTCGGACGCGATGAGTATCGTGCGCATCACATTTGCCCCGTGGATTCTGTGGCCGGCTTTTTTTATTTTCTTGACCGTGATGTGCTTTAATGTGATCGGCGACGCGCTGCGGGATTGTTTGGATCCGTTGTTGAAAGTGGAAGGGAAGACCTAATGGCGGCACAAAATTTATTAACTTTAAAAAATTTGACGATTGCTATCCGCAACAACGTTTCAGAGGAAAGGATTTTGGTCGACGGGCTGAATTTAGAAGTTCCGCCTTTAAAGATCGTGGCGCTGGTGGGCGGCTCGGGAAGCGGAAAAACGACGACGGGTCTTTCTATCCTGCGGCTTCTGCCCTCGGCGCTAAGTGTTCGTCAGGGAGAAATTATTTTTAATGGTCAGAATCTTTTGGAATGTTCCCAAGTTCAGATGCGTTCTATTCGTGGAAAAGAAATCAGCATGGTTTTTCAGGAACCCTTAAATGCCTTCAACCCGGTTTTTACAATCGGTTATCAGATCACCGAGGTTCTAAAGACGCATACGAATTTTTCTCCTCAAGAAATCCCGGTGAGGATTCAACGGCTTTTGAAGATGTGTGGAATTGAAGATTCCTCCAGAATTGCGCAAAGTTATCCGCATAGTCTAAGCGGCGGTTTACGCCAGCGGGCGATGATTGCTCAGGTGATTGCTGCTGGCCCAAAGCTGATTATTGCCGATGAGCCGACGAGCAATCTTGATGTCACGTGGCAGGCGCACATCATGGAACTGTTTCGAACATTGAAAAATGAATTAAAGATTTCCATGCTTTTGATCACGCATGATCTGGGGATGGTTGCGCATTTAGCGGATCACGTGGCGGTTTTATGTGATGGAAAAATTGTTGAGTCCGGGGAAACGAAAAATGTTTTGGAACATCCTAAGCATCCTTTTACGATGGAATTGATGGAGGCGATGGCGCTGTGAGTACTCTTTTGGAGTTAAAGAATATAAAAAAATATTTTCGGGTTTCTCATGGTATCTTTGGTTTAGACGCTGAGGTTGTCCGAGCCGTGGATGGGGTTGATTTAATGATTTCTTCCGGCGAGAATCTCGGGCTGGTTGGAGAATCTGGTTCCGGCAAAACCACGCTGGGGCGGATCATTTTAAAATTACTTCCGATTGACTCGGGGAATATTATTTGGGAAGGGCAGGATATCACCCCTGTGAGGGGCCGAAGACTGCGTTTGATCCGGCGGAATTTTCAAATGGTCTTTCAGGATCCCTACAGCAGTTTGGATCCGCGTTTCACCGTCAGAAAGATTATTCAAGAAGCGATGATCTACGATGAAAAGAAAACAAAGGCCCAGAAAGAAGACCGCGTGCGGGAGCTCATCGAAGCGGTCCAACTCCCCGAAGATATTTTAAATCGTTTCCCTCATGAATTCTCCGGCGGCGAACGCCAGAGGATCGCGATCGCCCGGGCGTTGGCCATGAATCCGAAACTGCTTATTTTGGATGAAGCTGTTTCGTCTTTGGATGTCCTCATTCAGGGAGAGATTATTGATTTATTGAAAGAACTGCAGAGTAAATTTTCTTTGACTTATCTTTTTATTTCACATAATTTACGCGTGGTTAAAAAGATTTGTTCCCGCCTGGCGGTCATGTATAAAGGAAAGATCGTGGAGCTGGCCCCGACGCGGGAAATTTTTAGTCAGCCGCTTCATCCCTATACGCAAAGTTTATTGGCCGCGGCCATTCAATACAAAGCTTTCCCAATCAGCCCGGAAATTACGATCAACGACGATTCCAAACTAATGGATCGCGGCAACGGGCATTGGGTAAGGGAGTGATGGCTTTGGGCAATTTCCGCCCACGGGCGGAAATTAAGGAGTTCTTCTAATGGAACGATTCTGGAAAGCCATGAGTTATGTCGTCGGATTAATTTCCATCGGACTGATTTTTGCTCTGGCAACGTTTTTAACCAGTGTTGAAATCCAGGATTTGGATCTGTGGCTGCATCTGGCGATGGGAAAGTTTATCGTGCACAACGGTTATATCCCGGCCGCGGATGTTCTGTCGTGTTCCATTGCCGGCAGACCCTGGGTGAATCACGAATGGTTGTTTCAGGTTTTGGTTTACCTCATCTTCGATCATTCCGGCGCCGATGGATTGATTTTTATGCAGACGGTAGTCGTGGCCATGACCTTTTTGATCCTGCTGTTTTTGTGTTACCGCAAAGACAAACAGATGGCCGTGAGTTTTCTTTTACTTTTGGTTTTGTTGGTTTATCAGGCACGATTTACGATCCGTCCGGACATATTCAGCTTACTTTTTTTTGCGGTCTATATTTTTGTGCTCTCCTGGCATCTGGAAAAACGCTGGGCGATTTATGTCCTGTTTTTTACGCAGATTTTGTGGAGCAATATGCACGGGTTTTTCTTTTTAGGCCCATTCATTGTTTTACTGTCTTTGTTGAGTGAATTGATCAAGAGGCGTTTTAAACTGCCCTTTGAATGGAATGCCGCCGGCCGTTTAACCGACGAAGAATACGGCAGATTAAAAAGAATTTTTGGCCTGGTGATCCTTGCCTGTTTGGTCAATCCCTTGACCTTTGAAGGGGCGTGGTATCCGATCAAAGTGATGTTGCAGTTGTCCGGAGAATCAAAAATATTTTTTGAAAACATCCAAGAACTTCAGCGGCCCGTCAGCTGGCATACGTTATTTTCCATCAATGAATTCCCACATTATAAACTCTTGATTTATCTTTCCTTCATGAGTTTTGTCCTGAATTTTAAAAGAATAGATATCGGGAGTGCTGTGTTCTGGCTGTTTTTCCTTTTATTTTCTTTGGCCGCCAAACGCAATATCGTCTTTTTTGCCTTCGCCGGTTATCTGACTTGCATGAGTAATATTGTTCATCTGCGTCTTAAAGATGTTTTGCCCATTTCCTTTCTAAGGGAAAAATTCAACACGATGAGTGCGGTTTTGTTGAAAGTTTTATTGTGTTTGTGGATGCTCGATTATGCGACCGGTTTTATGGATCAGGGATATTATGATTTCGAAAAGTATGAACGCAAAAGCGCCTTTGGCGGGATTTCGCAGCGGAATTTTCCAGCCAAGGCGGCTGATTTCCTGGTTGAGCATCACGTGAAAGGGAACTTTTTTAATGATTTTAATTCCGGGGCGTATCTTTTGGGGCGGTGTTTTCCGAATATCAAAGTCTTTATTGACGGGCGCACCGAGGAATACGGCGCCGAATTTTTTAAACAGTATCAAAAGATGTGGAAAGACGGCGATCCCAAACTCCTCGATGACGCCCTTAAGCGTTATCATTTGACCGGGGCCTTATTGAATTCGGTTCAATCTCCGGTTCCTAAAAGTATTCTGAAATATTTTTATGACAAAGGTTGGGCTGTTGTGTATTTTGATTATGACGCGGTTATTTTTTTGAAGGATATTCCGCGGAATAAAAAGATTATTGATAAATTTCGAATTGATCTGGCGAAGTGGAAGGTCAAGCCGATGGACTTACGGCGATTAGGGGCGGTGCGGGTGAGCCCCTTTCAGCAGGTCAACCGGGCCTATACCTTGGAGTCGATGGGATTTGATGATGCCGCGATTGCCGAGTCGCAAGACGCGCTTAAAGTTTCCCCGGCGGTCGCCGAGCCCTATAAACTCCTGGGCAAGATTTATGGTCGACGGGACGAGCATGAAAAGGCTTTTGAGAATTTCCGGATCGCCGCCATGATCGCGCCGGAGGACACAGAAATTCGAGGCAACCTCGCGTTGGCTTACGAAAAACTGGGGGATTTTAAAGGAGCGATTGGTCAGTACGAAAAAATTTTGCATTACGATCCCAAGGGTCCGAGATGGTATTTTCAAATGAGCAAGGCTTACGCGCTCGACAAGCAGTACGAGAACGCGCTCAAAACTCTTAAGCAGGCCAGCCGTCTGGATCCCTCGGATGTCACGGATCTGCTGAAGATTGGCGATATCATTTATGACCAGAAAGAGTTTCAGACGGCGAAAGAAGTTTTTCAAATGGCGCTGTCTACCCATAAAAAGACTTCAGAGGTTCATCATAAATTAGGGCTGTGCTATCAGGCGGCGGGACAAAAAAATCTGGCGGAAGAAGAATTTAAGAAAGAAGTCCCTCTAAATTCTATGAATGCGAATTGAAAAAGTGTTTGTTCCCAAGTATACTTTAACACGATTCAAATCACGTGTCATTGCGAGCGACCGAAGGGAGCGAAGCATCTTTAAAGCGTTGAAAAGATTGCTTCGTCGCTGAGAATCGCTCCTCGCAATGACACAAGTATCAATTATTTTAGGACAAGACAATGCGCGAAGTTTTAACGTTTATTTTAGCTGGAGGAAAAGGGGAGCGGCTGGATCCTTTGACGCGGGACCGGGCCAAGCCGGCCGTGCCCTTTGGCGGGATTTACCGGATTATTGATTTTACCTTGAGCAATTGTATTAATTCGGGGATCCGTAGGATATTTGTCCTCATTCAATACAAATCTTTTTCGTTGCAAAAACATATTTTGGCCGGTTGGAATATTTTTTCCAACCAGCTGGGCGAATTTATTGATGTCATCCCTCCGCAGCAGCGCATCGGTTCGGACTGGTATAAAGGAACGGCGGATGCGATTTATCAAAACCTTTACGCCATTGCGGACTATGAACCGAAATACGTGCTGATCCTCGCTGGTGATCATATTTATAAAATGGATTACCGCCGGATGATTGATTATCATAAACAGATGAACGCGGATATGACTGTCGCCTGCATCCAGATGCCTGCGGAGAGTGCCGGCAATTTCGGAGTACTTGAGGTCGACGGTAAAAACCGGGTCTGCGGTTTTCAAGAAAAGCCGCAAAATCCTAAAACAGTTCCGGGGAAGCCCTCCCAAATCTTTGCCTCGATGGGAATTTATTTATTCAGCCGGGAAATTTTGAACCTTGAACTGGAATCGGATGCCCACGCAGCATCAGAACATGATTTCGGTAAAAATGTGATCCCGCAGATGCTGAAGAATAACCGCAAGATTTATATGCATAATTTCGTCGATGAAAATAATCAGCCCAAATACTGGCGGGATATTGGGACGAGGGATGCCTATTATCAGGCGAATATGGATTTAGTTCGTGTTCCTTCGGCCTTTGATCTTTACAACCGTCAGTGGCCGGTGCGCACGTATCACGAACAATATCCTCCTATTAAAATAGTAAGCATGGATCAACAGGGTGTCGTCAACCAGGGGGCGATTGTAGATTCATTGATTTCTGGTGGGTGTGTGATTAAGGGGGCGGAGGTTGTTCGGTCGGTTCTTTCCTCTAACGTGAATATCGAAAATAATGCGAGCATCACCGATTCTATTCTGATGGAAGGGGTGATCGTCGGCGCGCATGCCAAAATTAAAAACGCCATTATCGATAAACAGGTGATTATTCCGGCGCATGCGCAGATTGGTTATGACCTTAAATTGGAGCGCAAGCGTTTCGCCGTCACAACCTCAGGCATCGTGATTGTCGCCAAAAAAACTTCAGTGAAAGATTAGGAAAATTAAATCATGATCATTCAACCTAAAATCCGAGGATTCATTTGCACAACGGCGCATCCCATCGGGTGCGATGCCAATGTCCGGCAGCAAATCGAGTATGTGAAAAAGCAATCCCCCATTTTAAACGGGCCCAAAAAAGTCTTGGTGATCGGCGCGTCCACTGGTTACGGGTTGGCGTCAAGGATTGTGGCCGCTTTTGGAACAAAAGCGGCCACCGTCGGCGTTTTCTTTGAGAGGCCCTGTGAAAATAACAAACGTACCGCCACCGCCGGCTGGTACAATACCGCGGCCTTTGAGAAATACGCAAAGGCTGAAGGATTGTATGCCAGAAGTTTTAACGAAGACGCCTTCTCTGACGAAGCCAAGCGGAAAGTGATTGAGGCCGTCAAAAAAGATTTAGGCCCTGTTGATTTGATTATTTACAGTTTAGCATCGCCGCGCCGTACTCATCCCAAAACCGCTCAGGTGGCCAAGTCTGTTCTTCGCCCCATAGGTATTCCGTACACCAATAAATCCATTGATTTTGAAACAAACGAAGTTATCGAGGTCACGCTTCCAACGGCCACACAAGAAGAGATCACTCAAACTGTTTCAGTGATGGGAGGAGAGGACTGGGAGATGTGGATGGATGCCCTCGAGCAATCGAATCTTCTGGCCGACGGGGCCATGAGCATTGCCTATTCTTATATTGGCCCGGAGATCACCAATGCTGTTTACCGCCGGGGAACGATCGGGGCCGCCAAGGGTCATCTGGAGCAAACCGCGAAAAAATTAGATGAATGCCTCAAACAAAAAAAAGGCAGGGCCTTTGTCTCAGTGAACAAGGCGCTGGTGACCCAGTCCAGTTCAGCCATTCCTTTTATTCCGCTGTATTTTGTTTTATTGATGAAGGTGATGAAACAAAAGGGCGTGCATGAAAATTGCATTGAACAGATCTATCGTCTTTTTTCCAAGCGGCTTTATACTGGAAATCCTATTTCCTTGGATCCTGAAGGAAGAATCCGTATCGATGATTTCGAAATGCGCCAGGACATTCAGGCAGAGGTGATGCAGCTTTGGGAAAAAGTGAACAGTCAGAACGTTAAAGACATCGCGGATGTGCAGGGATATGAAGAGGATTTTCTAAAACTTTTTGGTTTCGGCTTTCCCGGAGTAAATTATAACGAAGATGTCAATCCTGATGTGAATTTTTCTTAAATAACCGTTGACACCGAGGAGTTAGTATAATACATTTAGAACCTAAAGTCTTTCATCAATAATGGTTACAATTCAACACAGCTTTAGTCAAAGGAGGCTTTGTGTATGGCTGAGGGAGCAAGCAACATCAATGTGGAGAAAGACATCCGGGCAATTATAGCCGAAGTTTTGGAAGAAGACGAGCCGGAGAAGATCGACGGTGCCGCGCACTTTGTCAAAGATTTAGGGATGGATTCGATGATGGCCTTGGAAATCCTGGCGGCGATAGAAAAGAAATATCGGATCGTCCTTCCCGAAGACACGCTTCCGAAATTCACCAGCTTAAATCAAACAGTGAAAATCGTCCAACAGGTTTTAGACAAAAGATAATTCATTTTCATTCGGAATTTCTGCTTGGAATTGATTACTGATTTTTACTAAATGAATTTAATGAATTTCTTATATATCACTTCAACAAACCAGTCCTTCAACAAAAAGTCATCCCTTTTAAAGTTACCTTTCCTAATTTACTGGCAATCACATCTACCCTTAAGAGAGGATTAATCCGTGTATTTTAAGAGATTAGAAATTTTTGGTTTTAAATCATTCGCCGATAAGACGGTTTTGAATTTTGAACCCGGGATTACGGCCGTCGTCGGGCCAAACGGCTGCGGGAAGAGTAATATTTTTGATTCCATCCGCTGGGTTTTGGGCGAGCAGAGTGTCAAGGAACTGCGCGGTTCAGCCATGGAAGATGTCATCTTTAACGGAACAGATAAAAAACCCGCCTTAGGTTTTGCCGAGGTGAGTTTGACGTTCTGCAATGAATCCAGAATGCTGCCGATCGAATACGACGAAGTCACCGTGACCCGTCGGTTGTTTCGCTCCGGAGAAAGCGAATATCTTTTGAATAAGACCGTGGTGCGACTTAAGGATATTCTGGAATTATTTATGGGAACGGGAATCGGGGCTGAGGCTTATTCGTTGGTTCAACAGGGAAAAATTGATCTCGTGGTGAGTGCCCGCCCGGAGGACCGCCGTGTCCTTTTGGATGAGGCTTCCGGCATCACCAAATATAAATCTAAAAAACGCGAAGCTTTAAATAAATTAAAAGAGACCGAAAACAATCTTTTGCGGATCAACGATATTATTTTGGAAGTCAAACGACAGATCGGGTCAATCGAACGCCAGGCCAATAAAGCCCGTCGGTACAAGGAAGAATTTGAGAAATTAAAAGATCTCGAGATCAAATTAACCCAAAAGCAGTTAGAAGGTTTTGTTTCCCAGAAAAACGAGATCGCCCGTTTTCTGGAAGAATTGAAAAGTCAGGAATCGAAATTCCTCGGGCAAATCGAAGAGTTTAAAATTCTCGTCAGTTATGAAACGGATAACTTAAATGATTTGGAACAAAAGATCGCGGACATCGCTGCGCAAGAATTGAAATTAGATAATTCGATTGAAATCAACGCTCGTCAGATCGAATTCAATGAGGAGCGTTTAGAAAATCTTCGTTTGAATGAGGTCCGATTAAATCAGCAAAAGACCCAGGTGATGGAGCGCTCCAACCAGCAGCAGGAAAAAATAACCGAACTGAATGGAGCTTTGCAGTCTTTGAGTGATCAGTTACGCAATAATACCGAGGGCCTTATTCAGAAAAAAGAAAATCTTAAAAACCTCCTCGATAATCTTAACGCTGAACAAGCATCCATCCGCCGGGATGAAGAAAAGATTTTGGATTTGAACTCTGGGCAGGTGCGTGTCAAGAACGAATTGACCGAAATTATTAAAGAATCTCAAGGGTGCCTCGCCAAAAAAAGGCGCCTTGAATTGGAGAATGTCAAAGTCACCGGAGAAAAAGACGAAGTCGACCAGAAATTTAACACCATTTGTAGCGACATGAATTCTTCTTTGCAGAAGATCGAAGCCTTGAGGAAGGAACAGGATTCAAAGAAAGAGACCTTTAATCAACTGCAAGGACAATTGAAACAGCTTGAAGAAGAATTGGCGCAGACCGAGAGAAAAAAAGTTTTTCTGATTTCTCAGAAGGCCTTTATTGAAGAATTGCGGGTGCAGTATCAAGACATCCCGGATCCCGTTGTGGAGGGGCGTCTGATCACCTGGAATCCTCCGTTGGAAAAGCACAGCGGGATGATCGGGAAAGTCAAAGAAGTAAAGGTGGTTGACCCGCAGAAATATTTAGATTTTCAAAACAACAGTCTTTCGGCGACTTCGGTTTTGTATGAGATTGTCTGCGAAACAAAATTTATTGAGTTGGATCCACAGGAAATGACCGCAAAAATTTTCGAACTTGATCAAAAAATTGAATCATTCAACGTGCAGAAATCAGATTTGAAAACAAAATCACAACAAGAAGAGCAGCATCTCAATGAGATGGAACAGTCGATTCTCTTGGAAGAAAGAAAATTTTCGATTCTCGAGGCTCAAAAAAATGACATTTTGGAAAATTCCAGCAAACTTTTGGATGAGCTTCAAGTTGTGTCCAGCGAAATGAAAGAAGCGCAGGATTCTTTGATCGCTTTGAAACAGAGAGAAGACGACTTAAGCCAGAGGTTAAATGCCAGTCATCAGGAGTTGCTTTCCATTCAGACGCAGATTAAAGAAAAACAAAACACGATCAGTCTGAAATCTCAAGAAAAGGAACAGACCACCGTAGCTATTGCCCAGCTGGAAGCGGAATTAGAATCTATTAAGGATAAAGAAAAAAGTCTGCGGGAAAATTTGAAGATGTTTTGTGAATCTTTAGAGGGGAGTTGCGAAGAGATTAAGCATCTTGAAGAAGAGCAGGCCCAGCACGCCTTGAAGAAAGAAAAACTTGAAGAGGAAATTGTTGAAGTCAGAAATCAGATTGGTTTTATTAAAGAAAAAAGGGAATCCTTGAAAAAGATTATCGAGGATGATGAAAAACGAAAAAACGAAATTTCCCAGAGATTAAACAGCATCCGGGGCGAGATTTCATCCATTGAGAAAGATTCGCAAGAAATCAAGAATCAACTGCACCAGCAGCAATTGCGCGCTCAAGAGATTGCTTTTCAGGAGAAAGCAATCAAAGACCGGTTGTTGCAAATTTATAAAATTGATCTCGAGAGTGTCGTGTCGCCCATCGGGCAGGATTCTGCGGCTGAACAATTCCCCGAGAATCCCGAGGAGACGACCGCTGAAATTGAACGGCTGAAGAAACGCTGCGAGTCGTACGGAGCGGTGAATCTGGTGGCGATCGAGGAGTTTGAAGAACTGCGCCAGCGATTTGAATTCTTAACTAAGCAGCAAAGTGATCTTTTAACCGCGAAAGAATCTCTGCATCAAACGATCAGTAAAATCAATCGCACCACCCGAGAGATGTTTATGGAAACGTTTACGAAAGTCAGCGAAGAATTCCGGGTGTATTTCCGGATGTTATTCGGGGGCGGGGAGGCCCAGCTGGTTTTGCTCGACCCGGAGAACGTTCTGGAATCGGGGATTGAAATCATCGCGCGCCCGCCGGGTAAAAAACTTCAGAGTATCAGCTTGCTTTCTGGAGGAGAAAAAACTTTAACGGCCATCGCGCTTATCTTTGGAGTTTTTAAAGTCCGTCCCAGTCCGTTTTGTATTTTAGATGAAATTGATGCGGCGCTGGATGAATCAAACGTGGGCCGTTTTGGTTTTCTTCTGAAGGATTTTGCGAAGATTGCCCAGTTCATTGTGATTACGCATAACAAAAAGACCATCAGCCACGCCGATATCATGTATGGGATCACCATGCAAGAAACGGGTGTTTCCAAAATTGTTTCAGTAAAGTTCTTTGATGAGAAGAAAGCACTCAGCCCCGAGCTGGAGGCCGTGGCTATTTAGACGGGATCTTTTTCAGTGACACATGTCCGGTTTTTTCCACCGAATTTCGCCGCATACATGGATTTATCGGCTTTGGCAATAAGATCTTCTTGGGTTTTGGCGTCGTCTGGAAAAACTGCCAAGCCAATACTGACGGTGACGGTCAGTTGAGTGAACATGGAAAATTTTTGGAAATCATTAAGGGCAATCTGTTTACGAATTTTTTCTGCAATCACAAATCCTTGTTCCTTGTTTGTTCGAGGTAAGATGATCGAAAATTCTTCCCCTCCGTATCGACACACATAATTTTTATCTCGAGCAGAATCTTTTAAAACCGTGGCTAACTCTAAAAGGATAATATCGCCGTTTCGATGTCCGTATTGATCATTGAGTTTTTTGAAGTCATCAATGTCGATCATGAATAGGCAAAGATGAGATTTTTCTTCTCTAGCCTTCCTCAGCTCTGTCGCTAAGGTATGTTGAAAGAAACCATGATTCCACAGATTGGTCAAAGAATCGGTATGGCTTTTGTGAACCACCATTTCATAGAGTTGAGAGTTTTCAATCGCCAGGCCGGCCTGGTTGGTGAGCATCGTAAAAATTTTTAAATCTTCCTCGGTGATGGGTTTCTGAGTGTAAAGGTTGTCAGCGACGATTAAACCATTCACCCTGTCTTTGGCCTTGAGGGGTATAATGATCAATTCATTGGTATGAAAGACTTGTAAGAGGGGATCATTGCTATACTGGGCAATATTGTGGCGGTCAAGATGGATAGGAATTCCCTGATGATACGCCGTGCACAATAAAGTGCCATCATCACAGTTTGAGGGAATTTTTAATTGTTGAATCGCTCGGAAAAGTTTGGACTTCATTGTTTGTTGTGAAATCGCGTCGGTGGTGATTAAATCTTCTAAATTCTGTTTAGTTTCTTTGATATACGTCCATATCTCCTCGGCGTCTTCTTTTGAGTCCGGCCCAATCACCATTTTCCCTTCTAAGCACCGTTCTTTTTTGTTGACGAGAAAGAGAATGGCCCGGTTAAATCCTAGGCCGGTGTGTGCGGTTACGCCAGTCAGGATAATATAGAGAATATGATTTAATTCGAGGGTGGTGCGCATGGCGTTGCTGATGTTGTAGAGAATGGATAATTCCTTTTGGGCTCGGTTGAGCTCTTCTTGAAGGTCTTTTTCGTTTTGGGCGGTGGTATCATTCATATGGTGGGAAAGATAACACTTCCTTTAAATATTGTCAAGGCAAGTTTGAATTCCGATTATCTGTTAAATTATAACCTAAATAATATCATTGAGTTACAGATTATTTTATACTTTTAAGACGGAAAGCGCTTTCTTGACACACCATAAATGCCATGTTATACTTTGGCGACTTTCAAAAATAAGGTCTCTAAAAAATGTTCCTAAATCTCATCAGCAGTATTAATTGGATAGATCTCCTAATCATCGGATTCGGTGTTCGGATCATTTATATTGGTATCAAAAATGGTTTTATCGCCGAACTATTTAAATTAGCCGGGGTTTTATGCGCGATCTTTATTACGTTTCATTATTACACGGGTTTGGCCAAACTCTTGCATAATCATATCTCCGTGTCCGAGTCGTTACTCGGGGTTTTATGTTTTGGTGTTCTATTAACCCTTGTCCTTTTGTTGTTTAAGCTGATCAGAGAAGGAACGATGTCGATCTTTAAAATTCAAGCGCATCCGCTCTTAGACCAATGGGGTGGTTTCGTTATTTCTGTTCTGCGTAGTTTATTGGTGGGAAGTTTGATATTAATTTCGCTGCAACTCTTGGAAATAGAATATTTCCAGAAAAATGGTAGAAAATCATTCTTTCACCCGTATCTTTTTGACCTTTCACCAAAATTTTATGAGGGTTGCTATAAAGGGTTCGTCAGTAAATTTTTTCCGAACGAAAAATTAAACCCGGCGGTGTTTAAGCTGAATATTCCTAAGACATGAGTTTTATTCCAGAAGACATTATTGCGCAGGTGTTAGACCGATCGGATATCGTGGAGGTCATCTCGGAGTATGTCCCTTTGAAACGCGCCGGCAGAAATTTTAAAGCCAATTGTCCGTTCCATAACGAAAAGACTCCATCGTTTGTGGTGAATCCTGATAAACGGATCTTTCATTGTTTTGGCTGCGGGGTGGGAGGAAATGTGATGACGTTCGTTATGAATCAAGAGCACATGGAATTCCCGGAAGCTGTCCGTTTTTTGGCGCAGAAGGCGGGGATCGTTATTCCTACATCCGATGAAAACCAATCGAGAGGAAGTCAGGTCAGGCAAAATATTTTTCAGATGAATGATGTCGCGGCGGAGTTTTTTCATCAGATCTTGATTTCCGACCGGTCGGCGTCGGTTCAGGCGGCGAGAGAATATTTGAAAAACCGCGGTGTCAGTTTGGAGATGGTCAAAAAGTTTAAGATGGGTTTTGCCTTGGATCAATGGGACAGTCTGATGAGTTTTTTAAGAAAGAAAGATTTCGGCCTGAATGTGATGGAAAAAGCCGGATTGATTATTGCCAAAGAAAGCCGTGATGGATTTTATGACCGTTTCAGAAACAGAATTATGTTCCCGATTTTTGATGTAAGAAATCAGTGCTTGGGTTTTGGCGCGCGGGCCTTGACGGATGGCGTTGCGAAGTACATCAATTCTCCGGAGACGCCTGTTTATACCAAGGGGCAGCATTTGTATGGATTTCATCTGGCGAAAGAAGCGGTTGGCCGACGGGATGGCGTGGTTGTGGTGGAAGGGTACATGGATTTTATCCTTCCTTTTCAAGCCGGGGTGGATAATCTCGTGGCTTCTTTAGGGACGGCTTTGACCGTTGAACAGGTTCGGTTGTTACGTCGGTATACGCGAAATGTCACTATGCTCTTTGATGCCGATCAAGCCGGAGAGTCGGCCATGGCCCGAAGCCTGGATGTATTGATTGAAGAAGGAATGAATGTGAAGGTGGCCGGCTTAAAAGAAGGAGAAGATCCTGATTCGTTTGTACGTAAGTGGGGGGCCGAGGCATTTCAGGAAAAAATCCGTCAGGCTCGATCTTTTTTTGATTTCAAACTGGAGCATTTGATGTCTTTGCAGGACTGCAAAACGATTGAAGGCCGGGCCCGTGTATCAACAGAAATGTTATCCATGGTCGATAAATTTGATAACGAAGTGATCAGGTTTGGTTATGTAAGACGGCTTTCCGATGTCTTGTCTATCCCTGAACAGGCTTTGTTGCTGGAAATGCAAAAGATCGCTCAACTCTCCCAGAAATCCTTCGGCGTCAACAACCGGATCTCTGAGAACCAGGCGTTACAAACGACAACGGGGCAGGGGCAGGCGTCGGGCGCACAAACGGGCTGGATGAAATGGGGATCGAGAACAGCGGAGTACAGCCTCTTAAAATTAATCTTGGAGGAAGAAGAGTTGGTTCCTCTGACCCACGAGGTCAGTCTCGATGATTTTCAAGACAAAGACATCCGTGGCATCATGACAAAGATTTTTGATTTAACGCATCATGGGAAAGAAGTGAATGTTTCAAACTTAATGAATTGTTTCGAGGATCGAGAGATTCTTCAAAAAATATCTCAGCTGATGGCCTCTGATTCTTTTCCCGCAGCTGATAAAATAAAAATGTTTCGTGATTGCGTCAAACGTCTTAAAACTGATCGAGTTAAACTCCAGCGGCAGGATTTAAGCCAGCAAATAAGACTGGCCGAGGTTTCTGGAAATGACCATCGGGTGGATGAACTCAAAGAGCAATTTAACCAGCTAATTAAAGAGGCGATATGAAAAATAGAGAAAACAGAGAACTCAAAACAGACGTCGACAAATTGGTATTGTTAGGAAAAAGAAAAGGATTTTTGACCTACGATGAAGTCAATTCAACGTTGTCGAATACGGTTGATTCCTCTGAGGAGATTGATCAGGTGTTTGAAATTCTCGATGGTAAAGATATTAAAATCGTCGAAGCCAAAGACGAAGGCCTGGAGACAGCTCCGTCCCCGGAGGGAGAACCCGAAGAAGAAAGCAGGGAACAAGAGGTCCGACGGATCAGGGAAGAACAAAGCCGTGAAGAAAATATCTATTCCGATAAATTTATTCCTTTGGATGATCCGGTTAAGATGTATTTAAAACAGATGGGTTCCATTCCATTGTTATCCAGGGAAAATGAGATCAGTCTGGCCAAAAGAATCGAAGAGGCTGAAATTAAATTTGCCGAAGCCCTTTTTAAAACATCGCTGGCGCGTAAAGAAGCATTGGAAATCATCAACAAAGTTTTGAAAGGCGAAATCAACGTCGAGGACGTGATCAAGGACGAACTGGAACGCCGGCCAAAACTTATTAAAGATCTTCATAAAATAATTCAGATTGTCCGGCACACCCGGGTTGGTTCAGATAAAGCGGCCAAGGTCATTGCTGAATTCAAGTTGACATCGACAGTGAATGAAGAGATGGTCGCTAAGATCAACGACCTTGTTGACCAAATTGATCGTATTTCCAGAACCTTGGAAGGGAAAAGGAAGGTTCCTAATTCCGCGGCGCTGCGCAAACAAAGAGAGGAATTATTAAAAGAGCTCAACGAACCGCTCTCGGTGGTTAAAGAGCAGGTGCGCATCATTAAGATCCGTCAGTCGAAATTCAATAAGGCTAAAAAACTTTTGGTGGAAGCGAATTTACGGTTGGTGGTGAGTATCGCCAAGAAATATATCAACCGCGGATTGTCTTTCCTGGATCTCATTCAAGAAGGAAACATGGGGCTCATCCGCGCCGTCGAGAAATTTGAATATAAAAGAGGATATAAGTTTTCGACGTATGCCACGTGGTGGATCCGCCAAGCCATCACCCGTTCGATTGCGGATCAGGCCAGGACGATTCGGATTCCAGTGCACATGACCGAAACGATCAATAAAATTATACGGGTCTCACGTTTATTTGTTCAGCAGTACGGACGGGAACCGGCCGCGCAGGAGATCGCCAAACAAATGCGCATCCCAATCAGTAAAGTGAAAGAAATTCTCAAAATTTCTCAGGTCCCCATATCTCTTCAAACTCCTATCGGCGATGAGGGAGACACTCATTTTGGGGATTTCATTGAGGATAAAAAAGCTGTTTCTCCCGCCAACGCTACTCTACATTCGATGTTAAAAGATGAAATCGCCGCTGTCTTAGAGACGCTCGATGCTAGGGAAAGAAAAATCCTGGAACTCCGTTTCGGGATTCATGACGGGACGAGCCGGACGCTGGAAGAGGTTGGAAGCGAGTTTCGCGTCACCCGCGAAAGGGTTCGACAGATCGAATCCAAGGCCCTTCGAAAGTTACGGCATCCGACGCGTTCCAGACGGATTAAGACATTTCTGGATATGACGGCAAAAGAGGGGGAAGGGACATTTTGATACCGAAGTTTGCTCCTCGTCATTCTGTCCGCCCCGGCGTTCGTGAATTGCGGGCCGGGGAGTCGAGCGATAGATCGACGAAGCCATGCCTGCCTCGCTGGCAGGCGGGCTTCGCTTCGCTCAGAATGACGATAATTGTCGGGTTTTTCAGTATTAACTGCTTGAATTTTTTATCTCCCTTATCCTATGCCCAAGAGATTCATCCGGTGGATTCGGCCAGCTCACCACGAGATGATGCAACCAAAGAAGTCTGTAATCAGGTGATTCGTAATATCTATGATGAAATCCTGAAATCAAAGGGTAAATATCAAGAATTGTCAGATTTTGACGAACGTGTTCTCTTCAAAAATCAGTACGGAATCACTTCCATAGTCTATCAATACAAAGATCCCCGCACCAAAACCCAGGATCCCTACGAATTTCGAATAATGATCGTCGGGATGGATGATAAACCTTATCAATATCCTGGATTCGAAGACCAGCATTATGGATTTCCTGTCTTAAATCTGAGGACTTCCAGTTTTATCCGTCGAAACAGAAGAATTCAGCGTTTTAATATTGATAAACCCATCAATAAGAATAATGAGATCCTCTATGAATACCAGCAGCAATTCCTTCCTTTTCAAGTGGTCTTAAAATCAGGAAAAGATACCTTCAAAGTAGGAGAGAGAATCGAATTCGACGTGATCATAAAAAACCGGACTCAGAAGAGTTTTAAAGTGAAAAATTTAGGCGAAGAATCATTGTTTTTTACGATCGATAATAAGGAATGGGGAACCAACCCAACCGTTTCTTCGCAAAACAGCAGCAAAGAAGTGGTCATTGATCCGCAGGGCACCATTAGCCGTGGGTTCAAAGGAGACAGTTTCGAAACTCCCCTCGATGTCGAAATATTTTGTACGTATAATGCCGCCTATAAAGGCATTCTGCCGTTTGGTTCTTTAAAGATCAAGATTGTGAAGTAGAATCCTCAGATTTCCAGTTTCCCTTCTCTAAATTTCCCTTGACAGTCTTTTAAAAAGAAGGCACAATAGCGACTAAACTATCTACTTGGAGAGTAAATGCGCAATATTTATCTCTTGAAAGATTTATCCCGCCGAAGCGGCCTCTCAACCCATACCTTAAAATATTATCTGCGATTAGGATTGTTTGAAGAAATCGGACGCAGTCCCGAGACGAGTTTCCGTTATTTCGACGATTCAACGCTCAAAAGGTTAGAAAAGATCAAAGCCCTTCGCGCCCGAGATTTTTCTTTGAATGAAATTTTAAATGGGTTGGGAAAATCTAAATGAGTATCTATTATCAAGAAGCAGGTTGGGAGGAAAATCGTAATCTAGAGAAAAATGTTTTGAAAGCTTTGCGGTTATCGTTTATTCTATTGTCCTCGATTGCGGCCGTTTATATGCTTTATCAAATATTTTTTATAAAAAACGTTGATCCAGTTTATGAGGCTCCTCTAAAAAAAAGTTTGAAAGCTGACGATCCGGTGTTGATCCCTCAATTGAAGCCCGTGCGGTCTTTTGAGGAGTATGCGTCGCAGATCCAAGGGCGCAAGGTCTTTCAGTCCCCTTTGGAAAGAGAAAAAACACAGATGCTTTCTGCGGCTGTTAATGTTTCAGAGGTAACGAAGAACTTAAAATTAACAGGGATCGTCTTAGACAAAGACCCGCAGGCCATCATCAAAGATGTACAGGTGAATCAAAATGTGTTTGTCCACCGGGGAGATCAGATCAACGGCGCAGTTGTGGAAGATATTTTAGAAGGCAAGGTTATTTTAAATGTTCAAAATCAAAGGGTAGAACTTTTACAATGATTAAACAGCCATCTATATTATTCTTCAGCTTTCTAGTTGCGGTGTGTTTGCTGGGGAATTTTCAAAATCAAGAACTGAAGGCCGATACGGATTCAGGCTTGAATATGATTATCAATGCGATTGGCCCCGAGGCTGTTTCGCAAATGGATGGGCAGCAGCCAAAAGAAATTAAAAAAGATTCCAATATAATCGATGTCCTCGAGCTCAAGGACATGGAAATTATTGATGTTCTTAAACTGATCGCTCAAAAAAGCGGATTGAATATTGTGGCGGGACAAAATGTTCAAGGGAAGGTGACGATCTATCTCAAAGGCATTGAGGCGCAAGATGCCCTGCGGATTATTCTGGATTCCAATGATCTCGCTTATATCGAGGATAACGGGGTCATCCGGGTGATGACCGCCCGGGATTTTGAAACCAAATATGGTCACCGTTTCGGAGAAAATATTCAGACCACGATCATTCAATTAAAAAATTCTCAAGTCCTGGATTTAAGCAGTGTTCTGAATCAAATGAAAACGCCGAGCGGCAAAGTGATCATCGACGAAAAATCCAATACCCTGATTTTGATGGAGACCCCCGATAAGCTGCTGGCCATGGAAAAGTTGATTAAGGATATTGATGTCCCATGGGAAACCGAGGTGTTTGATTTAAGTTATGCCAAGGCCGAGGATCTCGCGACCAAGATCAGCGAAGTCTTGACGAACAACGTCGGGAAATTAAAGTTTGATAAGCGTTCGAACAAGATTGTGGTGACCGACACCGCTCACAAAATTGAGGAGATCAGAAAAATCGTCAAGGCCTTCGATCAAAAAGAACCGGAGGTCCTGATTGAAGCAAAAATTGTTCAGATTGTCTTAAGCGATGAACATAAAATGGGAGTGGACTGGGAGGCGATTGTTTCGGATTACCACAGTTTGAATTTCAAGAACAGTCTTAGTATTTTAAACAGCGCAGAGAAAAGCGGAAGGCTGAGTATCGGAACGATCTCGCCGGACGATTACGCTGTTTTATTGGAAGCGTTGGATACCGTCGGTAAAACCAATATCCTTTCCAGCCCTCGGGTCACGACCCTCAATAATCAAGAGGCGAAAATTTTGGTTGGTTCAACCGAGCCGTACGTGACCACCACCACCACCACCCCTTCTTCGGGGCCGGCCACGACGGCGGAGAGTGTCAATTTTATTGAAGTCGGAATCAAATTGTTTGTGACTCCCATGATCCATCAGGACAACTTCATCACCATGAAAATAAAGCCGGAGGTGAGTTCCGTCACCCGCAACATCACAACCGGAAAAAACAATACCATCCCCGTTGTCGAAACATCCGAAGCCGAGACCACCGTCTCGGTCAAAAACGGGATCACGATTGTGATCGGTGGATTGATTAAAGATGAGAAGATTGATTCCATCAAAAAAATTCCATTGCTAGGTGATCTTCCTTTGGTTGGGTTTGCTTTTCGAAACGAAGGCAAATTGATCCGGAAAACAGAATTGGTCATCTTTCTGACGCCTAAGATTATTACCGGAGATGTGCAAACGGATGAAGAGAGTGAGGTAAGATGAAGTTAAAATCCATAATCTTTCTGTCTTTGTTCTTATTCTTCGCCGGCTGCGCTCATCCTCCATCGACGGAATTTGCCGAAAGTGAAGCGGATCTTCAAGAATTATGCCTGCGTTATGCCGTTTCCTGGCAATTGGATAGCGTGACTCAGGTGGTGACCTTAAGCAAAGGAGACATCCGGGCTAAGGCTTTGATCGGGAGTAATGTTGTGGTTTTAAACGACAACAAATTCACCCTCAGTGCGCCCTTAAAAAAGGGAAGAGGTTCCATCATCGTCCCGGGTGATTTCAAAAGAAAGGTCATTGATCCACTTCTGCAATCGGGCGCACTCTCAAGTAAAAATTTTAGAGAAATCGTTCTTGATCCCGGGCATGGAGGAAAAGATCCCGGCGCCCGCGGGAAATTGGGAACGGAAGAAAAAACAATTGTGCTCGACATTGCCCAGCGCCTGCGCCGGAATTTAGAAAAAAGTGGAATCAAGATCATCATGACAAGAAGTAAAGACGAGTTTATTTCACTGGAGAAGCGTACCGAGATGGCCAGCCAATCGCGGGCGGATTTGTTTGTGAGCATCCACGCCAACGCGAGCCGTTTTAGAAATGCTCATGGGATGGAAATTTATTATTTGCGGGAATTGGATTTTACTGAAAAAAATGAGGATCAATTGAAAGAAAACAAAAAAGATCTTTTTAAACTGTACTCAATCGAGAGGAATTCCCCCGACGTTGAAAATATTGTTTCAGATCTCATGTACAACTATAAACGGTCCGAATCGCAGTCGCTGGCCGGTTTTGTCACCAGAAAAACCAGCGGCACCATGAATGCCTTAAACCGCGGGAGTAAAACCGCAGGATTTTTTGTTTTAAGAAATACATTGATCCCGGCCATTTTGGTCGAGGTGGGATTTATTTCCAACACAAACGAAGAAAGACTTCTTAAATCCCCAACCTATCGGCAAAAAATCGCCGACGGATTGAGTCGAAGTATCCTGGAATACGCCCATGATTGATGATCGAAATAACGCAATCGGAGTTTTTGATTCCGGCTTGGGAGGTTTAACAGTTGTGAAAGAAATCATGCGCGAACTTCCTCATGAGGAAGTGGTTTATTTCGGCGATACGGCGCGTGTCCCTTACGGGACAAAATCGAAAGAATCGATCGTGCGGTTTTCCAAGGAAAATGTCGCCATCCTTCTAAAACATAAAGTCAAGATGGTGGTGGTGGCCTGCAATACGGCTTCGAGTTTGGCGTTGTCTGCTTTAAGAGAAACTTTTCCCGTGCCCATTATCGGTGTGATTAAACCGGGGGCGCGCAAGGCCGTTGAAATCACCCGCAATAAACGCGTCGGGATTATTGCGACCGCGGCCACGATCAACAGCAATGAATATACTAAAGAAATCCATCGTCTCGACCCCGCGATCAAAGCAACCTCTGCGATATGTCCGCTTTTTGTGCCGCTCGTGGAAGAAGGATGGTTTGATAAAAAAGTAACGTTGAAAATCGCGCAAGAATATTTGGATCCCATCCAGAAAGCGAAAGTCGACACATTGATTTTGGGCTGTACTCATTATCCTTTGCTTAAGGCGGTTTTAAAAAAGGTCATGGGAAAAGATGTTGTTTTGGTTGATTCCGCCCAGGAAGTGGCTTTGGAGGTGAAGCAGCTTCTTGAGGTCACTCAAAAAAATCGCCTGTTGAATAAAAAATCACAGTCGGTTTTTCTAGTCAGTGATGAACCTAAACATTTTAGCCGTCTGGCCAAGAGGTTTTTGGGCTTTTCCATCGATTGTGTCCGGAGGTACGACCATGTTTGAGGTATCCATCAAAGGGGATTTCGCCTCCGCGCATCAGCTTCATGGTTATGAGGGAAATTGTAAAGATCTGCACGGCCACACCTGGAAGGTGGAGGCGACAATGGAAGGCGATCAACTCGATTCCATCGGGATGCTGATGGATTTCAAAGCGGCAAAAATGAAATTGAAAAATGTCCTTAACAGCATGGATCACGTTTTTCTCAATAACCTCCCGGCCTTCCAAAAAAACAACCCCACCACCGAGCATCTGGCCAAATATATTTTTGAAGAATTTTCCAAAGTCTGCCATCCGCTCAAAGTCAAACGCGTGCAGGTTTGGGAATCTGAGACGGCGAGCGTGGTTTATCATCTATGAACAAAGCGATTATCCTCCTCTCCGGCGGGCTGGACTCTGCCACGACTCTTTTTGATGCTTTAACGAAAGGTTATCGATGTTCTTGTTTGATCTTTGACTACGGACAGCGTCACCGTAAAGAAATCAATCAGGCTAAAGAAATTGCCAAGTTTGCTGGATGTGATTATCAGATCGTGAAAATTTCTTTCCCATGGGAAGGTTCCTCTTTGCTCAACAAAAAAATTGCGCTTCCTAAAAATCGCGATTTGAACACGAAGGAAATCCCCTCCACGTATGTCCCGGCGAGAAATATTATTTTTTTAAGCTTCGCGGTTTCTTACGCAGAGGCAATCGGGGCACAGAAAGTTTTTATTGGCGCTAACTCAATCGATTACTCCGGCTATCCCGACTGCCGGCCGGAATTTTATAAAGCTTTTCATCAAGTCTTAAAAACTGGACTCAAATCCGGTACAGAAGGCCGCGCAATCAAAATAGAAACACCGCTTATTCGTAAAACCAAAGCGCAAATCATTCAACTTGGGAATAAGCTTAACGTGCCGTATCACTTGACTTGGTCGTGCTACAGCGGCGGGAGAAAACTATGCGGGAGTTGCGATAGCTGTGTGTTAAGGCAGAAGGGGTTTAAAGAAATTGGTCAGAAAGACCCGCTCTGCGCGGAAAGAAGGGGTTGATGGAGTGAAGTCCGGACACAATTTCATCAATACATTTTTAGAAAAATTGGGTTCGTCTGAACGGAATCAGCCCCTTCTTTCCGCGCGAAAGTATATAATATAAGTTGTTCCTAAAAATGAACGCCAAAATCCTCGAAATTTTTCACTCTATCCAAGGCGAAGGCAAATATGCCGGCGTGCCGCAGGTTTTTGTGCGTTTTTTTGAATGCAACATGCACTGCGTCTGGTGCGACACGCCGAATTCGATCGGCGATGGGAAAAGAGAATATAAAGAGTATTCGCTTTCGGAACTTTTTGATACAATAAAAACCTTGTTGCCCGGGACTCATTCGGTAAGCTTGACCGGCGGGGAACCGCTTTTACAAAAAGATTTTATTAAAGAATTTATTCTATTCTTAAAGAAGGCGGGGATGCGGATTTATCTGGAAACGAACGGCATTTTCTACCATGAATTAAATGACGTGATCGATAGTATCGATTTTGTTGCCATGGACATCAAACTTCCCAGTTCAACAAAATGCCGTGCGTATTGGCAGGAGCATAAAGAATTTTTGAAAGTCGCGAGACAAAAAGATGTTTTTATCAAGACGGTGATCACCAGTGATACAAAAGAGGAAGACCTTAAAATCGCCGTTGATCTCGTCGCTGGAATTGATCCATCGATTGTATTTTTTTTGCAGCCCAATCATTTTGAAATCCGAAACGGCGCGTTGCCAAAGTGCCTGGCTTTTCAAAATTATTGCAGCCGGTATTTAAAAGACGTCAGGGTGCTTCCACAGGTACATAAATTTATTAAAATGCGTTAAGAAAGGATGAAGCAAAATGGAAAATCAACCCACTTCAGATGTCATCTGCGGCCAGTGCGGGGAAACAATGGCAATGCGCGAGGTCACGCCCTGTTTGGATTGCGGCGGATTGCAAGGAGAGATGGCTGAGTTTAAGAATGGGAAGCGCACTTTTTTTAAAGTGGGATTTTTAAATAACGAAATCGTTTGTGATTTTTGTCTGGCCGATATTTCTCATTATGATCCGCCGTATTATGGATTTCCCGAAGGGTTCAGCTGGGCGCAGACGCTTAAAGATTCAAATTTGACCAAAACCGAGGAGGGTGAAACCAAAATGGAATTGGCCTGCTCTAATCCCAGATGCGAAAATACCCTCCGACGGCAGGAATTTATTAAGGAAAATGCAAAGAAGAATAAAGTTTCTCTCCCCCAAGCCTTTTGGCCGTTTGTTTGAAAGAGGTTTTAATTTATGCCAAAGAAAAATTCTTACGAAGGTTTACAAAAAAATATCCGGAACTTAAAAACTCCCAAGATCGATGTCTGGCGTAACCAATACGCCAATCGGGAATATTCCATTTATTTAAGCGTGCCGGAATTTACCTGCATCTGCCCCAAGACAGGGCTGCCGGATTTTGCGACGATCAACGTCACGTACTCGCCGGAGAAAACCTGTCTGGAGCTGAAGTCTTTTAAATATTATATTATTTCTTACCGTGATGTCGGAATCTTTCATGAACATTTAGTGAATAAAATCCTCGATGATATTGTGAAAACCTGCGATCCCCGCTGGGCCAAGGTTGAAGGCATCGTCAATAGCCGCGGAGGGATTCATACGACCGTTATAGCGGAGTATAAGAAGGAGAGTAATTAAATTTCAAGGAGTTACATTGTGGGTCTAATTCATGCCAAAATAACTTTAAAGAACCCCCGTAACGCAAAGGTTAAACCGGTTGAAGTTGAGGCCTTGGCGGATTCCGGGGCGTTGCATTTATGTATACCGGCGCATCTTCAAATCCAGTTGAAGCTGGAAGAAATTGATAAAAAAGAAGTCACGCTCGCCGACGGCAGTAAAAAGATGGTTCCTTACGTCGGGCCGTTAGAAGTGAGATTTAAAAATCGTGTTGTTTTCGTCGGTGCTTTGGTGATGGGAGATGAGCCGCTCTTGGGTGCCATTGCGATGGAAGACATGGATCTGGTTGTGATTCCGGCCAAACGGGTTTTGGACGTCAATCCCGACAGCCCGAATGTTCCTTGCACTATTGCGAAGAAGATATAGAATTTTAAAACGAAAGGAACAAAATGACTCGACTTGAGAACCGTGGCGTTGATCAACTTAGAAAAATTAAAGTTACACAAAATTATACCAAGTACGCCGAGGGGTCGTGCCTGATTGAATTCGGCGACACGCGGGTTGTCTGTACCGCCAGCGTCGAGGAAAACGTCCCGCCGTTTTTAAGAAATTCCGGCACCGGCTGGGTGACGGCTGAATATGGAATGCTCCCGCGCTCCTGCGACACACGGCTTTCGAGAGAAAAGGCCGCCGGTTCAGGACGCACTTTTGAAATTCAACGTCTGATCGGCCGGGCGCTGCGAAGCGTTGTGGACATGAAAAAACTCGGCGAGCGTACCATCAAAATCGACTGCGATGTGATCCAGGCCGATGGAGGAACCCGAACCGCGGCCATCACCGGAGGATTTATCGCGCTTGGCGACGCGCTTTTAAAGATTAAAAAAAACGGCCTCCTCACGGCAATTCCTCTGAGTGATTATGTGGCGGCCATCAGTGTCGGGATCTTAAACGGGCAGCTGCTTTTAGATTTAAGTTACGCGGAAGATTCTAAGGCGGATATGGATATGAATATCGTCATGGTGGGTCGTGGCAATTTTGTCGAAATCCAAGGCACCGCCGAGGGAAAGACTTTTTCGAAAAAAGAAATTGATGAACTTCTGGTTTTAGCTGAAAAAGGAATTAAAGAGCTTTTTACCATTCAAAAAGAATCATTAAAAGGGCTGACACTCTAGCGATGCAAGAACTTTTGGTTGCCACCCGCAACAAAAAGAAATTAGAAGAGATCAAAGATCTTTTGAAAGATTTGAATCTTAAAATCACCTCGTTGGCTGATTATCCTCATTGCCCTGAAATAGAGGAAGACGGAAAAACCTTCAGCGCCAACGCCCTCAAAAAAGCCGCCACGATCGCCCTCTACACCAAAAAGCTCACCCTCGGAGAGGACTCTGGCCTACAAGTCAAAGCTCTAAGAAATAAGCCCGGCATTTATTCGGCCCGTTTTTCCGGACCCGGCGCCACAGACCAAAAGAATAACGCCAAACTCTTGAAGCTTTTGAAAAACGTTCCTTTAAAGAAAAGACAGGCGCGTTACCGCTGTTATGCGGCGTTGGTTGATGGGAAACGAATTGTGGATGTGGTGAGCGGGAGCTGCAACGGGGTTATTGCGTTAAAAGCTAAAGGGAAAAACGGATTTGGTTATGATCCGCTTTTTTTAATTCCACGCTATGGAAAAACTTTTGGGGAACTTTTCCCTGAGATCAAATTTAAAATCAGCCACCGCGCCCGCGCTTTGAAAAAATTTAAGGTCATCCTTAAAGCGCATCTTTTACGCCTTCGAAGAGCAGCTTGATTCCTTTTTCGAGGATTCTTCCGGGTGCCGGAACCGGCGTGAACTTAGGATCACTCAAAGCGCCGGTGATTTTGATATTTAAAATGGAACCGAATTGCGTGGCGAGAAAAGAGATTTTTTCCTGATAAGATTCCGTCCCGGTCGGGAGCCTTTCCTCAAATTGGGTATTGAGGTTGAAATTAAGCTGATTTTCAAAATTGACCCAGCCTTTTCCCGAGATCGTAAAAACTGGACTTTTTATGGTGAGATTTTCCGTTGAAACTTTTTGATTTTGGATATTAAAATTTGCGCTTACTTCTTGAATCGGAATGTTTTCAAAATCCGATGTGAAAATAATTTTTCCAAGACCTTTGAACAAATTCAACTGCCAGATATTTCCATCGTGAATCAAAACGGTTCCATCGCCTTTGATCGCTTTCCAATCCGTTAAAGCCCCTTTCAATTGAGCCGTCCCCGAGAGAAACCCCGAGACATCCTTATCTTTCCAGATCGTTACTGTTTTAAGTTTTTGTAAGTTTGTGCTTTGTAAATCGATGTTGATTTGATAGGGCATTTCTTGATCCGCCAGGCTTAAAGCCCCCTCGGTTGTCAGTTTGCCGTCGTAAATGTCGGCACTCAGGTCAAAGTGTTTGACCCATTGATTGTTTTCCACGGCTTTCAAAGAAATGTCTTTGATGGTGTAACCTGCAATAATGATCTGCGGACTTTGGGCACTCAAAGTTAGTTCCCATTTATGCCAATCGAGGAGCATCCCTTTGAGATTTCCATCCAAGTTGATGATTCCATCGGGTTTTAAGGGTTCTAAGGTTTTCCCTAGTGCCGGCTGAATCGCGCTGATATCTTTCAAATCAAATCTCACCTGACCTTTTAAATCCGCCAGCGGTTCTTTATACTTCATCAATGAAATTTTTCCAGTAACATCAAAAAAGGAATTTTGAAATCTTCCTTTTAAAGAATCGATGTCCAAAGTTTTATCCATTAATTTTGCCTGGGCGGATAAATTTAGACTTAAGTTTTTTGAACTTAAAGTTCCTTGGATTTCTGGACTGGAGAAATTATTGTATTGTCCGTTAGAGAAGAAGTCTTTGCCTTGAAAATCGGCTTGAAGATTTTTCCACGAGAGAGTATCGGGGGCGTAGATGATTTCGCCGTTGATGCCGCTGACGGGGCTGAGGAAGATTTCGCCTTTTAAAACGGTGTCTTTTAAGAGGACGGTGGCATGCAGGTTGGCCTGGGCAATGCCGGCGGCACTCAGATGATTGATTTTATCTTTTAACCGCAGGGAAATTTTTGCTTCTCCGGTCGGCTTGATTTTCATTTGTTGAAGCATCTCGGACGCTAAGAGAGAAATTTTTTCCAAGTCGAATTTATCCGTGGAGGCGTTGATATCCAGGAGGGGATCGGAAAAATTGCTGACGCTGCCGGATAATTCGATTGCTGTATCTAGGGCGGATAAGTTTAAGGTCTCGACGTTGATTTGGTCAGTTGCAAAATTGATTTTTCCTGAAATATTCTTAATCTCCTGGACGAGGGGAATGCCGCTTACAACGGTCAAGTCGGGAGTGAGGCTTCCATCGTAAGTCAGAGGGATTTTATCATCTGGATTGAAAGCGAGATCTAATCTGAGCTTTAGACTCCCTGCCGCAGCCTTCTCCGAGAGGAGGGCGTTGACATCGTTTAAAATAACATCAGTGTTGGTTTTAAGATGAATTTTTTTACCCTCCATGGAAGCGGTGATGTCCGCAGCCTCAAGGTTTCCCTGAATTTTTTGATCAGCCCCGAATTTAATATCGGCAGTCTTAAGGGAAAGAGCGCTTTGTACGACGATGTTTTTTTCATTCACCGAAAGGGAGGTGGCCGCCGTCAGTTGTCCTTTGATTTCTTGATCCGGGCCCAAAAGAAGATCGGCATCAGCGAGCTGTAGATTTCCTTTCAAACTGTACGTTCCATTTTGATTGATCGTCAGAGCGCATTCGGAGGCCTGCAGCTGCCCGCTGACTTTCTTTTCTCGATCCAGTTGGATCTGTGCGTTGGTCAGTTGTAAATTTCCAGCTCCATTGATCCCTTCTTTGTGAATCGCGAGCGTTATAGGGCCCGCCTGCAGTTGTCCGCGGATGGATTGCTGGTCGCTCAGATGGAAAAAGAAATTATTCGCTTTAATAAGATTACTGGCCAAATTTGTTTGACCGTCTGGATTTAAGATTAAGGAGAAATCTCGCGCCTCTATTTGGCCGCTTAAGGACTGCTCTTCGTTTAATCGCAGATTTGCATTATTGATGGTGAATGAACCTTGGACTTGGGTTTTATCCGGCTGCCAGGCGAAATAAAGATTTTTTGTTTTGAAATCTCCTCGTAATCTTTCTTCTTCCCCAAGTTTAATGTCCGCCGAGAGAATTTCGAGAGAGCTTTTGAGCGTAGCATTTTTGCCAAGATCTAACGCCAGAGTTAGTTCTGGGATTTTGATTTGCCCCCGGAATTCCTTATTAGGAAATACTTTTAGGTTGAGATCATTGAGTTCCAACTGTGCTTTAGCGTGGAAGATGTTTCCTTGACGATCAAAAGTCGCCTCTGCCGTTTTGAATGTGCCGTTTATGAAATTTAGATCATCATTTTTGTAGTACATGGCAAGATATGCCCCTAGTTTCATATTGGTTGTGTGAAGATGGGCGTTTATTTTTTGCAAAGAAAAATCTGATGTGCCTTGCAGTTTGAGGGTGGAAGCGCTTTTGGGGAGGATGGCCTCACCAGAGAACTTGATCCCTTTTTGGGGAGAGAGGGAAACTTTAAGATTGATGTCTTCCAGTGTTTCGAAGAACGCAGGCTCAACGCTTTTATCTAAAATTGTTAAATCCCCATCGATGATGGAAACGCCTCCCAGAAAAAGTCCTAAGGGGTTTTTAGTTGTCGATGAAGTTTGATTTTGTGTGCTTGGGGGTTTGTTGGAATTTAAAAGATCGCTAAAATTCCATTCAGCGGCTGAATTCCGTTTCAAGGAGATAACCGGTTTTACAATGGCGAGATGAGGAATAATAACTTTTTTATCGCGAAAGATCGGAGCGTATAAAACGCTTGCCGAGAGTTCATCCACATGAACGAAGGGAGTCTCGGGGGAATCTTTGTCGAAGATGTTGAGATTGGTGATCACGATTCCCTTAATGGGATGAAAGCGGATCGAATCAAAATTGACGGTGCGGTTTAAGAATTCTTCTGCTTTTTGAATGACAATCTGTTTGAATTGAACCGGAAAGAAAAAGTTATTGACGTAAATAATCAGGATGGTCATCAGCATGACCAGCGTTAAAAAGATAAAAAGAATTTTCTTTCGCATAGGCGCCTATTATAGAGGAAGACAAAGAAATCTTCAATTGACATTCCAATTGTTCCTGATATAGAATGTGATTTCTTTCAAAGTCCTATTGCCGAGATAGCTCAGGTAGTAGAGCGCAGGCCTGAAAAGCCTGGCGTCCCCAGTGCAAGTCTGGGTCTCGGCACTCTACTTCGTTCATAGGAGTAGAACATTCGTTCCTTTCTTCCATCTAAAAATTTTGTGAAACAAAAAGAATTAATGCCGACGTAGCTCAGTTGGTAGAGCAACGGTTTCGTAAATCGTGGGCCACCAGTTCAATTCTGGTCGTCGGCTTAATATTTTTTTCTTCCATCAATCCTCCTATTTGGTTTTCCCTCTTATTGCCGATCTGATATCTATGGTTTATAAAGGTCAATAAAATATTTACAGAAACCTTCACTGACGTTAATATGAATGCCATGAAAACGTCGTTTCCAAAAATCGTGTGGATGTTGGCGTTGATCGCGGCCTTGGAGGTGACGGCGTATAGTTTTATGCTCTCCTCGCCCTTTAAAACGATGGACGATGAATTTTCGATCGTCAATAATTCTGATATTAAAAGCTACGATAATACCGTAAAGATCCTGGGCAGTTCTTTTTTTAATGGCAATTCTTACTATCGGCCGCTCGTTTCATTAAGTTATATGCTGGAGTATTATTTTTTTGATTTGAATCCGTTTTTTTATAATTTCGACAACCTCATTTTGCATCTGTTGACGACGATCAGCGTATTTTTTATTATTCTTGTCACTTTTCAAAACCTTTGGATCAGTTTTTTTACGGCGTTGTTGTTTGCTATCCATCCGGTTCATTGGGAAGCGGTCTCCAACATCTCTGGCCGGGCGATTCTTTTGTGCGCCTTCTTTAATCTGAATGCGTTTCTTTTTTTCTGTTTGTCTCGTAGAGACGAAGCATTGCCTCGTCTCTACACATATGGTCTTTATGTTTTATCGCTGATCTTTTTTTCGTTGGCATTGTTATGTAAAGAATCCGCCGTTGTTTTACCGTTAATTTTATGCAGTTATCAGTTTTTTTTAAGAAAAGAAAAAGAATCTTCGTTTGTTCGCTCCTTGGTGGATGTCCTGCCATTTTTTGTCATTCTGGGAATTTATCTATTCCTTCGGCAGCATCTTCAGATGACGCATTTCTTTTACTGGCGCTCGCCCGAGGAATCGATTTTAGGATTTATAAGTTTTTTGCACGGCGTTATAACGTATCTGAGGATATTGGTCTGGCCGGTGGATCTTCATTTTGACCGCATGCAGTATCTCTTCACAAATTTTAAGGACTTTGAATTTCTGGGGACTTTGTTTTTTTTCTTGGGCAGCGGCTTACTGATTTTTAAATTTTGGCATAAATTTTCTAAAGAGGTCCTGTTTTTGATCTCTTGGTTTTTTATCGAACTGTCGCCGGTTTCTCAGATTCTGGTGCAGATCGGGGTGCGCCCGGGCTATATTTCAGCCGCCGAACATTTTCTGTATACACCTTCCATCGCTATTTTTGTTTTGATCGTCTTGTTGCTACGGTGGATTTATGAGATGAATGAAAAGGTTCGTTGGATTTCGAGGGGAATGTTTAAATTTGTCGTTTCGGGATTTTTGATTTTCTTTTGGTTGATTAATGTTCAACAAAATATTTACGCCAGTAATGAGCTGGCCATGCTTCGCCAGACATTAGAATACGATCCAAAGAACACTCGGGTCCGTAATTCTTTGGCTTTGGTGTATGCGCAAAAAAGGCTTTTTAAAGAAGCGGAGATGGAATTTAGAAAGGCTCTGTCCGATGATCCATCGAATGCGACGGCCATAACCGGACTTGGGAAATCTCTATGTGATCAGGGGAAATTTTTAGAAGGGATTACCGAATATGAAAGGATTTCACAGCTGTTGCCCTCAGATCAAACGCTGCAGAACAATCTGAGGCTTACCTACCGCATCTTGATTCAAAAATATAATGACATCGTTAAAAAAGAACCCAATAATGCCCAGGCTTATTACAGCTTGGGTGTTATGTACTCGAAAATAAAAGAGATCAACGCTGCCCTCAAAGCCTACATCCAAGCGCTGGAAATTCAGCCTGAACTCCGCAATGCCCTGTTTAATCTGGCATCTATTGAGGAGGCAACGGGAAAGTTAGATCAGGCTTCTTTTTATTATCAAAAGTTTTTATCTTTGCCTCCGAAAAATGATGATTTGTTTAAATATGCCGGGGATCATTTAAAGTTGATCAATCAAAGGAACAATGCAGAAGTTCATCGATAATTTAAAGAACAAGAATTTTCTTTGCCTCTGGCTCGCGCAGATTATTTCGCAGTTTGGCGACCGGATCAATCAGATGGCTTTGATCGGGCTGATTGCCAGCCGTACTCCCGGCTCGGCGTGGGGGCTGGCGAAGCTTTTGAGTTTTACGATCATTCCGGTTTTTATCGTCGGGCCGGTGGCCGGGGTATATGTGGACCGATGGGAGAAGAAAAACATTCTCATTGTTTGTGATTTTTTAAGGGGGCTCTTGGTCTTAACCATCCCGTTTGTTTTTATGAAACAGGATTCGATGATTCCTATTTACGCGGTTGTTTTTCTGACTTTTTGTTTAAGCCGGTTTTATGTCCCGGCAAAAATGTCGATTATTCCGGATCTGGTGGGAGAGAAGGATCTGGTGGTGGCGAATTCTTTGGTGTCGCTGACGGGGATGATTGCCTTTGTTTTGGGATGTGCCGGCGGGGGATTTTTGGTGGAAAAGATCGGCTCGGCCGGAGGATTTATCTGGGATGGGATTACTTTTTTTATTTCTGGAATCCTAGTTCTTTTCATCAGCCCGCGGATTAAATTGCACGTTGATACGAAAAAAATCATGACCACCGGCAAAGAGATGATCACTGTTTTTCGAAAATCAGTGGGGGAAGAAATTCAAGAGGGTATCAGTTATCTCATCCATCATCGGGATATTCGTTTTATTGTTAATACGCTTTTTATTTTGTTCGCGGCGTCGGGGGCGATTTATGTGGTGATCATTCTTTTTATTCAAAAATCTTTTCACAGCGTGACACAGGATTTAGGCGTTCTGGCGGTATTTTTAGGTATTGGACTTTTTATCGGCGCGCTTTTGTATGGAAGGTGGGGGGAGAAGGCCTCGCAGTTTAAGACGATCTTTGTCTGCCTGATTTTGGGTGGGGTTATGCTTATTTTATTTTCATTGGTCGTGCAAAGGACGCAGAATTTATTTTTGGCTGGGATCCTCTCTTTTATGTTAGGCTTGATTGTGGGGCCGATTATCATCGCGGCCAATACCGTCATTCATCAAGTCAGCGACGATCGGATGCGCGGGAAAGTTTTTAGCGGCATGGAGGTGGTGATTCATTTTGCGTTTCTTTCCGCCATGCTTTTAAGTTCTTTGTTGTCGGAGCATCTGGATCGGTTTTGGATTTTGGTTGGAGTCGGGGGTATTTTTTCGGTCGTGGGATGCGTGGGATTACTGAAATGCCGAACAACATTTGAAGATCAAAGGAGAATTTCATCATGAACTTCGCGGTATTCGTATCTGGCAATGGATCCAATCTGCAGGCAATCATTCACTCTGTTCAAAAAGGAGAAATCAAAGCCAATTTGTCTTTGGTCTTCTCCAATAATCTAAAGGCCTTTGCGCTCGAGCGGGCGAATCGAGCCGGGATTAAAACGCTGGTCCTCAATCCCAACGATTATATGAACCGCCAGAGTTTTGACCGGGAAATCATGGTTCACTTAAAAGAAGAGAACATTGATTTTATCGTTCTCGCCGGATATATGCTTCTTTTAAGTCCATTTTTTATAAAAAAATTCCCCCATAAAATTCTCAACGTCCATCCAAGTCTTTTGCCCGCCTTTAAAGGAACGCGCGCCATCAAAGATGCTTTTCTGTATGGGGCCAAGGTCACCGGCGTGACCATCCACTTTGTCGATGAGAAAATGGATCACGGCCAGATCATCATGCAGGAAGCCATCAGGATCAAAGAAACAGATACGCTCGAAATTCTGGAACAGAAAATTCACAGCGTCGAACATCGCCTTTATCCCAAGACAATCGATTTGTTTTTACAGGGGAAACTGAAGGTGGAGGGGAGGAAGGTTATTTCGCAAACGTAGCCACTTGCGTTTGTTCGAAGATGACCTTTTTCTGAGCCGCCAGATTGTTCAATTCAACGGATTTGAAATCTTGAAAATGATAAGCTCGTAGTGTTTCAGCGATGAGCGTAATCATTTCTTCCTCGGTATTGTCACCGGGTTTAAAATCACTTTGTTGATATTTAAACCGAATCCTGTTTAAAGCCTGCTTCGTTAAGAATTCCGGCCAGGTGATGTCGTGGTAATCGAGGTGTTTTCCTTCGAAATCTCCGATCATTGATTCTCGCCCTTGAACATCAGAAATATCCCGTTTAACAAATTCCTCCGGTGGTAAAAAACCAACTTGGACTTGTTTGAAATCCTCAAGGTTAAAAAGGGATGTGAGTTCGACCCCTTTTTTAATATTGGAGATGACCAGCATAAAGAATTCGGGAGCGGTTTCAGTTTTTGTGTCCGTCAAATCACAATATGCCCGAAAAATTGCGCTTAAGATGCGACTTTGTTTTTTCTGATATTCTTCGGTATAAGCACTTTTGTAACCGTAATCAACCGTGTAATTCATTGTTTTGGTTACAGCATATTCGAAATAAAACGTCCCATTGTCAAAATGGCCATCGAGGTATTGCAGAGAATTTTTTTCTGAACCTTGATTAGATTTCTTAGGGCCCTCCTTCGTCCCTTTATAATCAATGATGGGATCTTCGATCGGAACGTAAATCCAAAGGGTGTGTTTTAAAGAGTTTGTGAGGACGTTGAGCTTGTACTCTTCTTTGCAGATTTTTAAGAATTTTTCGTTGGCTTCTTTTCGGCTCGTGGCAGGAGGGACGACTTTAAAACACCCAATGAAGGCAGTTAAAAGAAAGCATATAATGATGAATTTGAATAGCCGCATTTAGAGGGAAGGATTATTCGTTTGGGTGGCGGGTTTTAATCCGAATTTATTAAAAATAGCGACTATCTCGTCATATTCGAGGTCGCCTTTTTTAAGAAGTTCTTGAGCGAAATATTCCAGGACATCGTGGTGGTTGGTTAAGATTTCGGTTGTTTCTTTGAGGCTAACTTGCAGGATGTCCTGAACATCGTTATCTAATATTTCTTTGGTTTTCTCGGAAATAAAAGGATCTCCAGATTGATTTCTGACCGCTCGAATTCCTCCTAATATCCCGGATTTTCCCATCCCACACGACCAAACCATTTGGTGAGCAAGTTCATAAACTTTTTCAAAGTCTCCAATAACCCCTGCCGCCGTTGTTCCCATTGTGATTTTTTCAGCGGCGTATCCTGCCAAAGCAATTTTAATAAGCGAAAGTAAATGTTCTTTGCTGGGAGCGCCGGTTTGCAGTTCTTCGATGGAACGGGAATAAATAAAACCCAAGGCATTTTTCCTTGGCCTGATAGTCGCTTTAATCACTTCATCCGTCGGGTGAGTCAAGTAAGTCAAAATGGCGTGACCGGCTTCATGATAAGCAGTTTTGGTAATCGATTTCTTGCTGTATTGTTCTTTTGAAGGAGCACCCAAAGTGATTCGATCATAAGCTTCCGAGAGATCTTTATGCGTTATCGTATTGCGATCATGACGCATGGCGATGAGACCAGCTTCGCGGATCATGTTATCGATGTCCGAAGGAGTAAATCCGACGGTCGTACGGGCTAAGACGTTGGCATCCACCGATTCCTCAACGCTGACTTTCGCAAGATAAAATTTAAAAATATCTCTTCTCTCCTGAACATTCGGGAGCGTGATATATATCTTACGCTCAAGACGTCCCGCTCGGGTAATAGCCGGATCAAGATCTTGTTCTCGAACGTTCGTGGCCGCCAGAACCACGATATTGTTTTCTTGCTGTCTTAGTCCATCGAGTTCGGTGAGGAATTGATTGACCGTCGCGTTATGCATAATACCTCCACCCCAACCTCGATCAGCAAAACGAGGGGTGGCAAACGAATCAATTTCATCAAAAAAGATAATGCATCCGCCTTCAGCCTTGGCTAAAGCGCGCGCTTCCTTAAAGATGTCTTTCATTTTTTTTGCACCTTCTCCAATATAAATGCCAACTAAATCACTTCCAACCGCAGACATAAAAGGGAAGCCTGATTCCGTTGCCATCGCCTTTGCTAAATAAGTTTTACCGCATCCCGGCGGGCCGAACATCACAACACCTTTGACAATTTTTCCGCCAATGGCCTTCAGCAAATTCCGATCTTTTAATAGTTTCACGATTTCCCAGGCTTCGGCTTTGGCATCGGTCATGCCGATCACTTCACTCCATTTGATATTGACTTTCCCACCGAGTATTTTATTTTCTCCCATTACCTCAACCGAAGCCATGACGCGTTCCAGCGCTTTTAAAAGATCATCCATTGAAATGATTTCTCGTTTTTCGCGTAAGGCAAGAATGCCGGACTCACGAACCATATTGCTAATGTCCGCGGCCGAAAACCATTTGGCTTTATCGGCAAGCAATTCGATGTTGATATTCTCATCGGTCTTAATTTTTGCCAGATAATATTTGAGTAGGGCTTGACGATCCTTGGAAGAAGGTTTTTGGAGGTATATTTTTCGATCAAAACGGCCGGAGCGCAGGACTGCAGGATCGAGGTTTTCCTCGGGAACATTAGTGGCAGCCAAGATGACGATATTATTGTTTTCTCCCTTTAAGCCGTCTAATTCAGCGAGGAATTGATTAATATTAGCATTGTAGTAAACACCTCCTCCACCGACTCTAGAAAAAGGGTCCGGATCCCGAGGACGAATAAAGGCATCAATCTCATCAATAAATATAATGCAACCGCCTTCTGCTTTGGCCATTTCACGCGCTTCTTTAAAAACTTTTTTTAGTTTTAGGGCCCCTGTGCCAACCCCAGGATCATTATTTATAAAATCACTTCCTGTGGTAGAAACAAATGGAAAACCTGCTTCGGTAGCGACCGCCTTGGCTAAGTAAGTCTTGCCGCATCCAGGAGGGCCTATCAACATAACACCTTTAATGATTTGTCCCCCCATGACTTTAAGCCGGTTGCGATCCCTTAAAAGTTCAACGATCTCCCAAGCATCTTTTTTGGTTTCGTCCATGCCGATTAAGTCATCCCATTTGACGTTGACCCTGGCGCTTAAAATTTTATCTTCTCCCATTTTTTCGATGGAAGAGATAATACTATTGAGGGCTTTTAGAATATCCGATTGGGTCGTGATGGGCCTTTGCTCTCTTAAAGCAAGGATGCTGGCTTCCCTCACCATATTGTTAATATCTGCAGGAGAGAACCATTGGCATTTCTCGGCGATCAGTTCCACATTGATTTCCGGCTCGGCTTTTACTTTGCTTAGATAAAATTTAATCAATTGTTCTCGTTCTTTCGCTGTGGGTTTTTCAACAAAGATCTTGCGATCGAACCGGCCGGAGCGCATGATGGCGGGATCCAGCTGATCGGGCGGAACGTTGGTGGCGGCCAAGACGACGATATTGTTTTCTTTTTTTCGAAGGCCGTCTAATTCAGTTAGAAATTGATTGACGGTTGCGTTCTGACTCATCGCCCCACCAAACCCTCGATCTTCCGTGCGAGGACGGGCAAAGGAGTCTATCTCATCGATAAAAATAATGCATCCGCCTTCAGCTTTAGCTAGTTTTCTTGCGTGTTTAAAAAGAGATTTTATTCGGGCGGCACCTAAGCCCACAATTATTCCAACGAATTCACTTCCAACCGCCGAGAGAAAAGGAAGCCCGGCTTCCGTAGCCATGGCCTTTGCAAGATAGGTTTTGCCGCAGCCGGGGGGACCGATCATCATGACCCCCTTGATCATGGATCCTCCGATGGCTTTTATTTTGTTGCTATCTTTTATGAATTGAACGATTTCCCAGGCATCTCTTTTGGCGTTTTCCATGCCGATGACTTCATTCCACTTAACATCGGCCTTAGCTTTTTCGGCAGAATCCGAGCCTAGCAATTTCGAAATTCCTCCTCCTTGGAGAAAGTAATACTGCATTCCTAAAAATATAGGTAACTGAATAAGAGCGGAGAGGATACCGATAAAAAAGAAGAAGGCCATCTGGGCAGAAAGCTGTTTACGGGAGAATGTTTCGAGGGAGAAATAGCTTTGAAAGCCAGAGGATAAAAAGAGGATAACAACGGACAGAAAAAAGGAGATGAAGAAAAAAAGTAAGATTTTGATCCAGTTTAACCGCAGTAAAAGAAGAAATTTTTTCATGTTCAAAGGCTAGCATAATCATTTAGTTTAGTAAACGATAAATTTGAACTTTGAATCAGGGCTTTTGGTTGACTATCAAAAACTTTTATGTTACTTTGTTACCCCATGGTTACCATCCAAGAAAATATTTTACGTGTTCGTGAGGAGATTGCCCGGGTCTGTCAGAAAATAGGGCGGGATCCGAAGGAAATCACTTTGGTCGGCGTGACCAAGTTTGCGCCGGTGGAGGCAATTCAAGAGGCCATCAACACCGGGGTGACTGATATAGCCGAGAACAAAGTTCAGGAGGGATTAAAGAAATATCCCGGGCTTCAAAGTCCATCAGGTCACGGCGCGTTAAAACGTCATCTCATCGGCCATCTGCAGACCAACAAAGTCAAAGACGCTTTGAAGATTTTTGATTTGATCCAATCGATTGATTCTCTAAAGCTCGCTCAAGAAGTTGAAAAACAAGCCCTCAAGCTAAACCGCTCCATCGATATTTTGGTTCAGGTGAATATTGCGGGGGAAGAACAAAAATTCGGCGCCGATACACAGGGGGCATTGAATCTTATTTCGAATATTCTGAAATTGAAAAACGTTCGTATCCTGGGCTTAATGACGATGGCGCCGTTTACGGAAGATCAAAAAATTGTCCGAGATTGTTTCAAAGGTTTACAGGAACTTCGCGATCAAGTGGTTCGGGATTTTAAAGGGAATTCCAACATGGAAATGAAATATCTTTCCATGGGAATGTCCGGAGATTTTAGGATTGCGCTTGAAGAAGGTTCGAATATGATTCGCGTTGGAAGCGCAATTTTCAGGAGCACTCATGCATAAAATTGGAATCATCGGCGGCGGAAACATGGGTGAGGCGATCATCAGCAGTGTGCGCCGCAAATTTTTTGTGTCTGTCGCGGAAAAAGATAAAACTCGCAGCGATTATCTCCGTTTTAAATATAAAATAAAAATCTTTGATCTTGAAAACCTCATTTCCTCCTCGGATATTATTGTCCTGGCGGTTAAGCCTCAAGATATCGAGGATGTCCTTCGACGAATTAGAGACCATCTTGAAAATTTGTCATTCCCGAATGCTTCTGTCGGGAATCTAGATAAAGCTATAAGTGGACCCCCGACTAAAACATTCGGGGGTGACAGCTCTAAGCTTATCATCTCCATTGCCGCCGGCATCACCACCTCGTACATTGAAAAAATCCTCGGCAAAAAAATCAAAGTCATCCGCACCATGCCCAACATGCCGGCGATGATTGGGGAAGGAATCACGGCGGTGTGCGCCGGCAAATACGCCATAGCCCCGGATATAAATGTTGCTTGCAAAATATTTGATCATTTAGGAAAGACCGTTGTCGTCAAGGAAGAGTTTATGGACACGATCACCGCCGTCTCCGGCAGCGGCCCGGCGTATGTTTTTTTCTTCATGGAATGTTTGGTGAAAGCCTCCGAGGCCCTCGGACTAAAATCAGATTTGAGCAAGGAACTTGTGATGGCCACGTTTTTGGGAAGTATTCATCTTTTAGAAAAACAGAAAATCGAACCGGGAACCCTGCGTGCGAAAGTCACTTCTAAAGGGGGAACAACTGCGGCGGCGTTGGAGGTTTTTTTAAAAGGCAAGTTTGATCATCTGGTTCAGCAGGCATTGTTAGCGGCAAAGAAAAGGGCGAAGGAATTGGCAAAATAGGAGGGGGACGGCCCCTTTGGGGCCGGCCCATACACAGGAGAAAATAATATGGCCATCATCGGCGTTATCGGTGGCAGCGGTTTGTATCAGATCGAAGGGATTGAGGGGGTTAAAGAAGTGGCGGTCAAGACACCTTTCGGCAATCCTTCGGATCAATTTACAACGGGAACTCTCGAAGGAATCGAAGTCGTTTTTCTCCCTCGTCACGGCAAAGGTCATCGCATCTCACCGAGTGAGATCAATTTCAGGGCCAATATTTTCGGGATGAAAAAGTTCGGAGTCAATGCGATTATCTCGGTTTCTGCCTGCGGCAGTCTGAAGGATGAATTAAAACCCATGGACTTCGTGATTCCCGATCAATTCGTCGATCGAACCAATAAAGCGCGTGAATCGAGTTTTTTCACCGGCGGCATTGTAGGACACGTGGCGTTTGCCGATCCGGTCAGCCCCGAGGTTGCGGATATTCTTTATCAAAGCGCCAAGAAGCTCAAGCTTCCGGTTCATAAAGGTGGAACCTACATCAATATGGAAGGCCCGCAATTCTCGACGAAGGCTGAATCGAATCTTTACCGCAGCTGGGGCATGGATATTATCGGGATGACGAATATGGCGGAAGCAAAACTAGCTCGCGAAGCAGAAATTTCTTATGCGACGCTCGCCGCCGTGACCGATTATGACTGCTGGCATCCGTCGCATGAATCGGTGACGATCGAAATGATCATTGAAAATCTCAATAACAATGTTTCCAATGCCAAGAAAATTTTGAAGGCAGCCATTGCCGAGCTCAGCAAATTAACCAAATTCAGCGCCGAGGGAGCTTTAAAGTACGCGATCATGACTCAGCGAGACGCCATCCCGCCAAAGCTCATCAAAGAGCTTGAGGTGATTATTGGGAAGTATGTGAAGTGATCAAGATGAGTGTGTTTTCTCAGTTGCAGAAATGGTATATTGCGCAATCTTTCTAAAACCAAAAGTGAGTAGGCATGTTTTATTACGAAGAAGTTTTTAGCGCGCTTAATAAAGCCAAAGTGGATTATGTTGTTTTTGGAGGAGTGGCGGTCATTCTTTACGGAGTGCATCGAACCACCATGGATCTTGATATCATGATTAAAATGTCTCCAGAAAATATAGATAAATTATTTCTGACTCTAAAAAAAATTGGATATATTCCGAAAGTTCCTGTTACGGCAGAGGATTTTAAGAAAGAGGAAAATAGAAAACGATGGCAAAAAGAAAAAAACATGGAAGTTTTTTCTTTTGTGCATCTCAAAGATAGTTTGAAGATCGTCGATATTTTTATTAAAGACTATATTAAATATGAGCAAGTTAAGAAGAAATTTATTAAAGTTGATCGTCAGAGAATTCCTGTTATAGATATGCGGCAATTAAATAAGTTAAAAAAAATCGCTGGCCGTCCTAAAGATATCGTTGATTTAGACGAATTGAAACGATTAAAGAGGATGACGGGATGAGAGCTATCAGCAAACCTTGGCCGCACTTATCTAACGTAACGGATGAGATGCTTCTCGTGTGGTACAAAACTTCAGCTTTAAAAAAATTGCAGTGGCTTGAGGATGTCCGGCAATTTTATATTAAGGCTGTGCCTAAGAGGAAACGATTGGCCTATGTGGACTCGATTAGAAAAAGATATCGTTAAAAATTTTTGATCATGGATTACCAAAAAACCCTCAACCTCCCCAACACCAACTTCTCCATGAAAGCCAATCTGGCGCAAAAGGAGCCGGAGGTTTTGAAGGTTTGGGAAACGAACGGGCTTTACAGCCAAATCCGTCGGAAAAGTGAAGGCAGAAAGAAATTTGTTCTCCACGACGGCCCGCCTTACGCCAACGGTAATATCCACATCGGCCACGCCCTCAATAAGATTCTCAAAGACATGGTGGTCAAATATAAAACCATGACCGGCTTCGACAGCCCGTACACGCCCGGCTGGGACTGCCATGGTTTGCCCATCGAGCATCAGCTTTTCAAAGAGCTTAACACACACAAATCAAAAGTGGAGTGTGTCGAATTCCGCAAGAAAGCCCACGACTACGCGATGAAGTACATCGACATTCAGCGCGAACAGTTTAAACGGTTGGGAGTTTTTGGGGATTGGAACAACCCGTATCTGACGTTAACCCCCGAATACGAATACTGGATTTTAAAAAGCCTGGCGGTTCTAACCGAAAAAAATTTTATTTATCGAGGCTTGAAACCCGTCAACTGGTGCTTCGAGTGCGAAACCGCGCTGGCCGAGGCCGAGGTCGAATACGAAGACCATGTCTCGCCATCGGTCTTTTTGAAATTTCGGGTGAACAATCCGCAGGTGATGGCGCTGGATAAAGACCAGAAATTATTTTTGCTGGTGTGGACCACGACGCCGTGGACGCTTTTGGCTAATGTGGCGGTGGCGGTCAATCCCGCGTTTACGTATGTTTTAGCAAAGTGCGGCGAGGAGATATTCATCGTCGAATACTCATTGGCATCAAAGGTTCTGGCCAAAAAAGGTCTGGTTCCGGAATTCATCAAAGAAGTCAAAGGGATTGAATTAAAAAAATTAGCCTACACGCATCCTTTCAACTTAAGAGAAAATTGTCCGGTTGTAACCGCCGAGTACGTAACCAAAGAAGACGGGACAGGTCTCGTCCATATCGCGCCGGGACACGGGCAGGAAGATTTTCAAACCGGAGTGGCGAATCGCTTGGAAGTTATTATGCCCGTCGACAGCCGGGGGATTTTCACCTCCGAGGCCAAACAATTTGCCGGCGAGCATGTCTTTAAAGCGAATGAAAAAATTATAGCGGCTTTAATGGGTATTCCCCAAGATGCCGAGGGGCAATCCTCGGGGAACTCTCCTAAAAGACGTGCATCTGATTTAACGGATCGCCAGATCCTTTTTGCGCGGGAAGATATCAATCACACGTATCCGCATTGCTGGAGATGCAAAAAGCCGATTATCTTTCGGGCGACCGAGCAGTGGTTTTTGAAGATCGACCACGAAAATTTAAGAGAACAATTAAAAGAGGTGATCAAAACGAAGGTTCAATGGATCCCTCCAGCGGGGCAGGAGAGGATTTTGGGGATGGTCACCACCCGTCCCGATTGGTGTTTATCCCGCCAGCGTTACTGGGGCGTTCCAATTCCTGCGGTTGCCTGCCGCGGATGCAAAGGGGAGCATAAATTATTTCCGGAAGTCATTGAATATTTTTCCGAAATTGTCTGCCGGGAAGGATCGAATGCCTGGTTTGAAAAAAAGATAGAGGATCTTGTTCCTGTGGGGTTCGTGTGTCCCAAATGTAAGAAAAATGATTTTGAAAAAACCCATGATATTTTGGACGTCTGGTTTGATTCCGGCGTCAGCCATCAGGCTGTTGTTAAATCCATGTTGAATCTTCCGTTGCCCGCGGATCTTTATCTGGAAGGATCCGACCAGCACCGCGGATGGTTTCAATCTTCTTTGATCCCGGCGATGGCGATCGAGGGCAAACCGCCTTTTGCCGGAGTTTTGACGCATGGTTTTGTCATGGACGGTCAAGGACGCAAGATGTCGAAATCTTTAGGCAATGTGATTTCTCCTCAGGACATCATTAAAAATAATGGTGCTGATATCTTGCGATTATGGGTGGCTGCGAGCAACTATAGCGACGATATTCGAATTTCAAAAGAAATTTTGGAACGCCTCATTGATGCCTACCGAAAGATTCGCAATACCATCCGGTTTATTTTGGGAAATCTGGACGGCTTTGATCCGTCCCAAAATTTGGTGCGTTACGACGAATTGATGGAGATCGACCAGTGGGCATTGGGCCGTTTAAGGCAGTTATTAGAGAACGTTCACAAAGCTTATGAGGCGTATGACTTCGCCGGGGTTTATAAGTCGATTTATTCGTTTTGTAACGAAGATCTCTCCAGCATTTATCTTGACATTATAAAAGATCGATTATATACTTCTCCCGCTCAATCGCCGAAAAGACGCTCGGCGCAGACCGTTCTTTATAAAATAGTGAACAGCCTCGTCAGAATTGCGGCGCCGATTTTGAGTTTTACGGCGGAAGAAATTTTTTCTTTGATGCCAAAAGACCAAAACACACAGAATGTTTCAAGCGTTCATCTTTTAGAGTGGCCGAAGATAGAAGAAGCTTGGAAATCTTCAGCGGCCGAAAAATGTTTTGAGATTTTGATGGCGTTACGTCCTCAAGTTTTAAAGGCCTTGGAAGAAAAACGCCGTTTAGGTGAGATCGGAAGTTCGCTTCAAGCCAAAGTGATTTTTGAATGCGAAAGTGCCAGGGATTTAGAGTATCTGAATGGATTGAAAGAAATTTTACCGTCGATCTTTATTGTTTCTCAGGTTGAGATTCATCAAAAAGATAGTATTGTTCAAACAAATATTGTGATTCAACATGCGGATGGCCAAAAATGCAGCCGCTGCTGGAACTACAGGACATCGGTCGGTCAAGACAAAGATCACCCAACCATTTGTGATCGATGTGTATCCAATGTGAAGGAGATTATGAATGCCAGTTAAAAAAACAGTTTCTAAAAATTCTAAAAATAAAAAGTGGGAACCTTACAAAAAATCACTTTTAAAAATAAAAGAAGAAACCGTCAATGACATCAAACAGATGTCATCGACGAACTCGCAGTCCCAGAAAGATTCCTCGGGAGATGTTTCGGGGCATGCCCTCCATATGGCGGATGTGGCGACCGATATGTATGACCGTGAATTTAACCTAGGCTTAGCCTCCAATGACCGGGAATTGCTTTATAAAGTGGGTGAGGCCTTAGGCCGCATTGCGGAGAATACCTACGGGATCTGTCAGTCCTGCGAAAAACCGATTGCCATTGCCCGCCTTAAAGCCATTCCTTATGTGGAAACCTGTCTGAAATGTCAGGAAAAAATTGAACAGGGGAAATGACGCGCGACCCGGTTCGATCTCAAATTGATATTTTTTTTGCCCTCATCACCGTCACCACCATCGTTTTCCTCGATCGTTTTTTGAAGATCTATTTTTCCAATTCACTTTCGCTGGGTGAATCCTGGCCGGTCCTGCGAGGGATATTTCATATCACTTTAGTGCATAACACTGGAATTGCTTTTGGGTTATTCAAAAACAAGGGAATCGTTTTCATCATCATTCCCTTGATCGCGATTATCCTTTTGATTTTTAACATTTATTATTATCGCAATAATCAAGAAGAGTTGAGTCGCACGTATATTGTGGCTTTTTCTTTGATTCTAGGTGGTGCTATTGGAAATCTGATCGACCGGATTTATTTTGGGTACGTTATTGATTTTCTGGATTTTCGTGTCTGGCCGGTTTTTAATGTGGCGGATTCGGCCATCACAATCGGCGCCGCTATTATTTTATTAAAATGCATCCCATTATCTGCAAAATAGGACCGTTAACCGTCTATTCCTACGGTGTCATGATGGCGTTGGCAGTCATTGTCTGCGCGTCGTTAATGAGTAAAGATGCCTTCCTCAAGTTGAAGATTAAACAAGAGATCATTTTTGATTTGGTTTTCTGGGTGGTTTGTGCCGGCATTTTGGGTGCGAGGACCTTTTATGTTTTTTTGAATCTTGATTATTTTTTAGGAAATCCTCTTGAAATTATCCAGATTCAAAAAGGCGGCCTCGCATGGCAGGGGGGACTCCTCGCGGGAGTAACGACGGGAATTCTTTATATTCGCAAACATGCCCTTCCTTTCGGAAAGACCTTAGATCTGGCCGCTCCATACATCGCGCTGGGACATTCAATTGGCCGGATCGGCTGCTTTTTAAACGGCTGTTGTTACGGCAAAGAAGTTGCGTGGGGAATCTATTTTCCCATTTATCACGCCCGATTGCATCCCACTCAGCTTTATGAATCAGCCAGTTTGTTTTTTATTTTTTTGATTTTGAAAAAATATCAGAAATTTAACCAAATCCCTGGCCATGTGTTTATTGCTTATTTGTTTCTGGCCTCTTTGGAGCGGTTTGTCGTGGAATTTTTCCGGGCAGATCATGGTACAACATGGCTGGGTTTAAGTATTTTTCAATGGGTGAGTTTAATCGTGATGTCGTTGGCATTCTATGCACACACAGTCATTCAAAGTCGATTCCGAAAATAATCAGCTGCGTCTGGATGTTTTTTTGACGAAAAATTGTACAGACATTTCTTCCCGTAGTTTCATCAAGCGTTTGATTGAAGACAAAAGTGTGCGGGTCAACGGCAAAAACGTCAAAGCCCACACCAAGGTGATGGAGGGGGATGAAATCACAATCGACATCCCCGAAGAAATTCCCGCCGACGAACGAATTCAGCCAGAAAACATTTCTCTAGATATCCTCTACGAGGACCAAAATCTTTTGGTCGTCAACAAACCCTCCGGCATGCTGGTTCATCCGGCCTCCGGGAATTATTCTGGAACTCTTGTCAACGCACTGCTGTATCACTCGCAGCATCTCTCCGAGGGAGGCGGTTTTTTGCGTCCGGGCATCGTTCACCGTTTGGATCAGGAAACATCAGGGCTTCTCGTCGTAGCCAAGGACAATACGACACACATGAATCTGTCCCGGCAGTTTGAAAAACATTTAGTGAAAAAACGTTATGTGGCTTTAGTGGAAGGTCTTGTTGAATTTGATGAAGGATTGATCGATGCGGGTCTGGGCCGTCATCCCAAATATTTCGATAAAAAAAAGGTTTCCTTTGATGATTCGGCCCGGAAAGCAAAAACCTTTTATCGTGTTTTGAAAAGGTTTAAAACCGCCTCGTATGTCGCGTGTTTCCCCAAAACCGGACGAACGCATCAGCTGCGTGTCCATCTGGCTTATCTGGGGCATCCGATTTTGGGCGATAGTAAGTATGGCAAGAAAAATTTATTTTCCCGTCTGGCGCTGCACGCTCAAACGCTCGGCTTTTTTCATCCTCGAACTACAAAATTTATAGAATTCTCGGTCGTGCCTCCGGAAGAATTCCTTTCCTTTCATTAGGATTTAAACAGTTCCTAAATATTTTTTCAAGAATAGACTTTACTTGCATAAATTTTTTCTTATAATACCTATAAATCCTCAAGAATATTAATTTTTAAATCAAAAGGAGGTGGATGGATATGCATAGGAATAATTCTGGAAAGACCCTTACGATTTTTCTGGTGATCATGTTGATTATCTCTGTTTGCCTTGCCAGCATCGCCTTGTATTATTATCAGAATGAAAGCGTTTTAAGAAAGTCCGCTGAAACCAGCCTGGCGCAGTTAAAAAAGGTCGAGGCTAAGCTTCGAGGGGATTTAATGGAATCCAAGAAACAGCTTTCTCTTCTTGAGGAAAAAAACAAGGAAATGGATGATAAGATCAATGATTTGTCAGAAAGTTTGGACTTAGAGAAGAGTTTGAAAGAAGCGCAGAAAAAAGAAAATCAGGATCTGCGCGAGGTCTTAGAAAATGAAAATCAATCGAAAGAAAAGTTGCGTACCGAAATGAGCAAAGAGTTGACCTCGGCTCAAGAAAAGGTCGTTGCCCTGGAGTCTCAATTAACCAGTGCTCAAGGCCGCGTGAAAGAATTGGAAAGTCAAAACCAAGGTTTAGAGGATAAAATTAAACAAACGAAATCCGAATCTCAGACCAAAATAGAAAAGCCGGCTTCAGCTGTTCCGCCTCCGGCGATAACCGAAACCGAATCTCCCATCTCAAAAGAATCGGTCATTCCACCAGAAAAGAAAGTTAAAGAGGTTGCGAAAGAAGAGGGCAAAGAAGTTGAATTAGAGCCGATTGTGGTTTCTTCGAGTGAAACCCATTCGGGGCGAGTATTAAGCGTGGATAAAGAAAACAACTTTTTAATTCTTAACTTGGGTGAGAAAGATGGTGTTCAGCCCGGTTTTTTGATGTCTATTTATCGAGGGAATGATTATTTAGGTGATGTGAAAGTTTCGCGTGTCCAGCCGGAGATGTCCGCCGCTGATTTTATCCCGCCTTTTTCCAGCCAGAATGTTCGTAAAGACGATCAGGTCGTTGCCAAAAAATGATTCAAATAGTTAATCCGGTGAATGTTTTTAAGGGCGAGATCTTTCTCCCGTCCTCAAAGTCTTATTCTATCCGTGCGTTTATGGTCGCTGCGTGCGGAGGAAATTCTTCGATCATCCATCCATCGGATTGCGATGACGCGGTTGTCGCAATGAATACCACCCGGGCCTTGGGGGCACAGATAGAACGTATTGGTAAAAATATTTTTAAAATTAAAGCCTCAAAAACATTCGGGGGTGACAGTTTGAAAATAAATTTAAGGATCAACGTTAAAGAATCAGGAACGGTTTTGCGTTTTCTTTTACCGCTGATTTCTTTAGACGACGAGAGCGTGGTCGTGACGGGAGAGGGGACTCTTTGCAAAAGACCCAACCGTCATTTGATGGAAGCCTTAAGAAAGATGGGGGTTGCGATCAAAGGAAGCGGTAAACAGGAAACGGTTCCTATTTATAAAAAAACCGGGCATCTAAATGCTGGAGATATCGAAATCAACGGGTCGCTCAGTTCTCAGTTTATTTCGGCGTTGCTCATTGCCTGTCCGCGTCTGCCCCGAGACACTCGGATTAAAGTGTTGGGAAAAAAATTTGTTTCACAAACCTACATCACCATGACCCGGCAAATTTTGGCCAGAAGTAAAGTCACAATTGAAGAAAAATCTCCTCGATTGTTTTCTATCAAAGGGAATCAAAAATACAGAGGATTAAAGAATTTCAAAGTGCCGGCGGATTACGGATTGGCGGCCTTTTTTCTGGCGGCAGGGGCATTGATTTCCTCGAAAATCGTTTTACGCGGGTATTTTCCCAAAGACCTTATTCAAGCGGATGCGCAGATTCTAAAATTTTTAAAACAGATGGGAGTCAAATTTGACCAACCGAAGGACGCTATAAAAATCTCGGGGCCGTTTCCATTAAAAGGGGGCAATTTTTCTTTGAAAAATTGCCCCGATTTGGTCCCGATCATGGCGGTTCTGGGCCTTTTTGCCAAAGGCCCGACACGTCTTTATGATATCGGGCATGCCCGGGCCAAGGAATCGGATCGGATTGGAGACTTGAAAAATGAACTTTTGAAAATTGGAGCAAACTTGACCGATACCTCTGATGAATTGGTAATCCATCCTAAAGAACACTATAGAAATAATTGTCTTTTAGACCCGCATCACGACCACCGCCTCGCGATGGCCTTTTCTATTTTAGGTCTAAAAATCGGTGCGCACGTTAAAGATATAGAGTGTACCCATAAATCCTATCCGGGTTTTGTGAAAGATTTTAAAAACATGATTGTCCGCTAGAAATTATTAATATTTCGGATTGACAATTCTTCACAAAAGATTAATAGGGCTACTTTAAAGTTATCCTAAATTTAATTCTACCATCTGCCGAAAGGCCAAGACGGCAATCAGATAAATAATCCCTCCCATTAATAAAATCATATGAAATCCCAAAAATTGGGCCAATATAATTGCCAAGATGGAACCAAGAACACTAAATCCGGCATTAATACCCCAAGCCCAAGCGATAGTTTCCTGATAATTCTTACTGACAAGTTCCAATCCCGATGGGAAGAAAACTCCAAGTAAAATCCCCAGTGGTAGTAATATGCTCGCCACGATCATAATCTGTTTTGCCAATGGTAATCCGACAAAAGGATCAAGGCTTCTGACACCGGACAGCACAAAAATGGCAAGCATCAAGACGATTAACAAACCTACGATTGATAAAGAATCTTTTTTATTTTTACCTAATTTTTGTAACTGAGGCAAAAGAAGACTGCCAAGTCCCGTACCTAGTAACAAAAAAGTTAACGTCACCGATAACGAATAAATGGGACTGCCTAAGAGCAAAACAAACCGTTGCATGAGCGGGATTTCAATAAACATAAATCCTACCCCCAAACAGCTAAAAAAAACAATAAATGAGGGGATGGCTTTCAAAGGTAAAATTTTAATGACATTCTTCTTAAAGATTACAAGTGGCACGAAGATAAAGAGCAATATAAAAATAAGCGCCTGAATAAATACCAATCCCTGTGTCATAAAAATCACTGTACCTGTATGATGATAAGCAAAAACTTTAAGTGGATTAAACGAAGATAGCTTGTAATATTTATAAAAAAATGGGTTGTTGTCGGTAACAACGGAAACATCATAGCGATAAATCTTGGAGAAGAAACCCTCGTTATTTTGTTTAAAATTCTCGAGATACAAGTTATAAAAGTCCGAAGGGTTTTTGAGAACTTCTGGAATACCGACCTGGCCGGTTGGATAAATCAGACTGGTATCATGTGTTGCGAAATAGTTTTTAATGATGGTTCTCTCCTTGTCAGTGAAGGGTGTTTTCTTAATTAGCATCAAAGCCCAGCGTTGATGACTACCGATTATGATATGATCTCCGGGATTTTTAACGTTAATCGTGCGAAGCGCATCCAAAGCAATCGCAAAAAGCCGCAAATCCTCCCGAGGATAAGGATCAAACCAGCGATTGAAATTGATCATCCCGTCATTATTTAAAACCCTCAAATAATCAATCATGGCCTCTTTTGTATATAAATAGCTTTCAGCATAAGCATAAGCACCCGTTGATAAACCCGAAAACGTATCTACGCCGTTAAGGATAATTAAATCAATTGTGTTGGTAGGTTGGCGCTTAACTAACTGGCGTCCATCCAGATTAAAAATACGGGTTGCATCCAGAGTATAAACCCTGCCGGAATATAGATAAAACGCACCGCCCGCAGACATTTCCGTATAAACTCCGGGATTAATTTCTGCACCTATAATTTCCTTAACGCCATGACTTTTTGCCATAAAGATATCCCGCCCGCCCCCAGCACCAATAATTAAAACTTTGTTTTTGCCAGAGACGGTATATGGAAATTCCATAGCTACGCTAAAAGGAATAATATGTGAATTTTTTTCAGCTAAACCTTCAGAAGATAATTTATAGATAGGTGTTCCTGATAAAAAATTGGTGGAAACATAGGAAAATTCGGGTAGAGGGCTGACATTAAGCTCAAAGGTTCCGACGGAATCATGATAAATTTTCTGGGCTGCTTCCACTCCAACAATACGAAAGATATCTGTTCGGCCCATAGGATGCCATCGGGAGACAATTTGCTGATATTGATCATTTTGGAAATGACCGGGAATCCATTCCCAGCCTTTTGCTTTATCGATGGTGTAGTCCTTCGGCTCTGGGATTGTCGTAAAAGCCAGCCAAACTAAACATATGACACAGGAAACCATCAATATTCTTAAACGATTTCTCAAGAAAATCAAACCACAGATCAGCGTCATCGAACAAAGCAAAATTAAAGAATGAAAAATCTGCATGGAATTGATGAGTGGATAAAAAAGAAAGGCTCCCAAACTTGCCCCTAGCAGATCAAAAAAATAAAGTTTATGACTGACTTCTGGAGTTCTTAAGAATACATAAACCACGACAAATCCAATAAACACAAATGGAATCATAAGAATAGTGTAAGCTAAAAGGAGCATACCCATAGCCTTGGCATTGACTAAAAAATTCAGCAGAAAAGAAATATTGATGGGCAAATTGACGAGGATAAGGCTGCAGGCAAGAGATAAAAATGAAATGATTACTAAAGAAAAACCAATCAGATTATGGTCTTTCCATTTGTTGAGAAAATAATTACGGAAGACCAAACAGATATTGGCTCCTATACCATATCCGAGTATGGCAAAAGGGATAATAACGTAAACCACATGATTCCAAGCCTTAAGATTTAATATACGCGTAAGAAATAATTCTAGACTAATACATAAAAGAGAAACGATAAAGACCACAATATAATCCATTCACCGTACCCCCCTTGATTTTAATGAGTGTATGGTTTCAATTATATGGAAAGACCATCACCTTGTCAAGACACAGGGATTCTTCCCTCAGGGATTCTTCCACTCGGGATTCTTCCGTTAGAAATCGTTTGACAGCAATTTTCTTTTCATATATCATGGGGCATATTTTACTTAAGGAATTTCAATGATCAAGAAAATAACCGCATTGTTTCGACAAGCCGTTGATTTTGTGACTGGATTTTTCTCGTATGACATGGGAATTGATTTAGGAACTGCAACGACCCTCATCTATATCAAAGGTGAGGGTATTGTTTTGTGTGAGCCCTCCGTTGTGGCGATTCATAAAGACACCAATCAGGTGATTGCCGTTGGGGATGATGCCAAAAAAATGCTGGGCCGCACCCCGGGCAACATCGTCGCCATCCGTCCGATGAAAGACGGGGTCATTTCGGATTTTGAGATTGTGGAACAAATGTTGCGCCGTTTTATTGAAAAAGCCCGGCCGCATCGTTTTTTTATCCGTCCGGCGGTCGTGATCGCTGTCCCATCCGGAATTACCGAAGTTGAAAAGAGAGCTGTACGTGATTCCGCCGAACGCGCCAATGCCCGTTCGGTTGTTTTGATTGAAGAACCCAAAGCCGCCGCGATTGGCGTCGGGTTACCGGTCGAGGAACCGGCCGGCAACATGATTGTGGATATCGGCGGCGGGACAACTGAGATCGCCGTGATTTCTTTAGGCGGCATTGTTTGTGCCAAATCTATCAAGATCGCCGGCGATGAGATGGATATGGCGATCATTGAATATCTGCGAAAGACATATAATTTGATGATTGGGGAACGAACCGCGGAAGAAATTAAAATTAGAATCGGTTCGGCGTATCCTTTGGAAGAAGAATTGTCGATGGATGTGCGCGGCCGCGATCTGATCGCCGGGCTGCCCAAGACCGTCACCGTTACCTCGGTTGAAATACGCGAGGCCCTGCATGACCCTATTCAGGCGATCGTCAACGCCTCGAAAGAAACCCTGGAACATACACCCCCGGAATTGGCGTCGGACTTGATCGATCGAGGAATCGTTATGGCCGGCGGCGGTTCTCTTTTACGCGGTTTGGACAAACGGATTGCGGAGGAGACCGGACTGCCGGTTCACATCGCCGATGATCCTTTAACCGCGGTCGTCATGGGAACGGGGCAGGTCCTCAATATCCCCAGCCGCATCCGAAAACGTCTACTCGTCCCGACGAAATTAGATTTTTAGTGCCTCTACAATTTTCTGGCGTTTACCAGGAAAGGGGCACTTATGCCGCCGTTTGTAACTAACTTCGGGGAAGTTAGTTACGGCGGTGCTAACCCTATTAATGTGCTCAAGAGAAATCAAAAGTTATTAGTTTATTCTCTTATCCTGTTTGTCCCTTTCTTTTTTCTCTTCTCTAAATCCCCAGCCGTTGTCCCTTTTAAACTGAAGCTGTTTGAGACGGTAAGTTTTCCTCTTAAGATCGTTTCGATTCCCTTCCAGGAAATCAAAAAATTTTTTCTTTATCATTACACGTATGATCAATATCAAAAATTGAAAAAAGATTATGCAGCCTTGAGGGCGCGTTTGATCGGGTTGGATGAGGTTTTCATTGAAAATAAACGTTATGAAAAACTTTTGGAATTTAAACGGAATTTGGTCTTCTCCTCGGTTGCGGCGAATGTCATTGGACGCGATCCGTCGAATTGGAACGCGGTTGTCTTAATCGATAAAGGCGAACGGGATGGTTTGACGCCGGGAATGCCGGTTGTCAATGCTTTGGGTGTTGTCGGAAAAATTTCTGAAGTCACCTCGAAATCCAGTAAAGTGATTCTTTTAAATGATCCTGGTTTCAGTGTCGCGGCCGTGGTGCAAAGGTCTCGTGAGGGTGGCTTAATCTCGGGAACTCTGCAGGGGCTTTGCCGGATGCGGTATCTTTCGGCGGGAGCGGATATTAAAACAGGGGATATTGTGGTGACTTCCCGCTTGAGTTCTTCTTTTCCCGAAGGATTGCTGATCGGTAAAGTGATCTCCCTCGAAGAGAGCCAAAGTTCTCCCGGAGCAGAATGTTTGATCCAGCCGGCAGTTTCCTCGTCGCAATTTGAGGAAGTTTTGGTGATTAAGAAGTAATCGAAAAACAGGGATCTGGTCATCGCAGTCCCGGATTGCCTGATTCTCGGATCTCCTAGTCCCGGATTCCAGGATAAGCGGATATTCACTTTAAGATCGGTCATGCGTAAACTTTTTTTATTGACGAGCCTTTCCCTTCTTTTTTTTACAATCGAATTCCTCTGGGTTAATCTATTAGGAGGCTGGTTTAAACCAGATTTATTGCTTTTGTTGATCATTTTTTTCAATCTGTCTTTGGGCATTCGTTATGGCCTGGCAGCGGCTTTTTTCGCCGGTGTATTAAAAGATAGTTTTGGCGCTTCGGTCTTTGGTGTTCATATTTTATCTTTTGTCGTCTGCGCCTTTATGATGATTGTGGCCCGGCGGTATCTTTTTCATACAAGCGTTTATTCTCTTCGGATCTTTTTGGCGTTCTTGATGAGCCTGCTGAATGTTTTGGTTGTATTTACGCTGAATTCTTTTTTTCTTCCGCTTGACTTCAAAGAAGCTTTTTGTTTTGTGATGGTCCCTGAAGTTTTGGCAACGACGTTGGCGGCCGGATTTACCTTCCGTCAGTTACGAACATGCGTATTAAAATTTTCCGTTTAATTGTTGTTATTTCATTTTTGCTCATCACGATGGACTTAGTCTATATCCAAGTGATTCGAGGGTCTTATTTTTATAATTTAAGCAAGAATAATCGAATCCGGGCGGTCGCAATCGAAGGGGAACGGGGGCGTATTTTCGATCGTCACGGCGTTGTCTTGGCGGATAATCGTCGGGCATTTGATGTGATGGTGGTGCCGCAGGGGATCGAAGATCAAGACGAGCTCTTTGATTTTTTAAGTAAAATTTTAGAGATCGATAAAAAGAAACTGCAGAAAATTTATCGCCAGAAAGCGTTTGGTCCTTTTGCGCCGATTGCGGTGGCTGAGGATATCTCGAGGGAAAAGACCATTGTTCTAGAGGAAAATAAATTTCGTTTCCCGGGATTATACGTGCAGGAAAGTTTTCGCCGATTTTATCCTCCTATGGACGCCAGCAGCCATGTCCTGGGATATGTTAGAAAAATCAGTCCGGAAAAATTGGAGGCGTTAAGAGACTATGGATATACTCCCCAAAGTGTCGCGGGTGAGACGGGAGTGGAGGAATCGTACGATCGTTATTTAAGAGGCCAGCCCGGGGGCCTTCAGCTTGAGGTTAACAGCCGGGGTGAGCAGGTGCGATTATTGAGTATGAAAGAACCTTTGAAAGGCCAGGACATCACTCTGACGATCGACCATCGAATCCAGCAGATCGCCGCGGAATTATTAGCGGACCGCACTGGCGCCATCATCGTGATGGACATGAATTCCGGAGAAATTTTAGGGCTGGTGAGTAGCCCAAGTTTTGATCCAAATATTTTTATCGAGAATAATAAAAGATCGACGCAGGATATTTTTGCCGATCGTCGATCACCCTTTTTAAACCGGGCCATCAGCGGTCAATATCCGCCGGGATCGGCTTTTAAGATTCCGGTGGCGTTATGCGCGTTAGACGCCAGAAAAATCAATTCCGCCACCACCTTTAATTGTCCTGGTTATTTCAAATTGGGAGAAAAAGAGTTTCAATGCAGTCATACGCATGGAGATCAAAATTTAATTGAAGCGATCACTCATTCCTGCAATGTTTATTTCTTTCATGTGGGTTTAATGGTTGGTTCTGAAATGATTCAGCATTACGCCCGATTGCTCGGGTTGGGATCTTCCACGGGAATTGATCTTCCATCCGAAGGGAAGGGTTTTATTCCAAGCCGGCAGCAGAGAAAAATTCAGCGCCATCAGGGTTGGTATGCCGGCGACACCTTAAATCTCGCCATCGGCCAAGGGGAGGTGTTGGCCACACCTTTGCAGCTTGTCCGGATGATGTCTATTGTGGCCCAGAATGGCCGGGATGTTCATCCGCACGTCGTTAAGGCGGTCGGCTCTTTAGATCGTCCTTTCCCAGAGCCTTTTTCGCTCGAGGATATCACGGATCCACAGATGAAGATCAATGAATATTTGCGACCCAGATTTATCCATATCAACGATGGAAAATTTTTTGAAACGGTCCAAACGGGTTTGAGAGCGACCGTGACCGATCCATCGGGAACGGCGAGTGTTTTAAATATTCCGAATCTTTTGGTTTCCGGAAAAACCGGAACAGCGCAGACAACAAAAAACCGTGACCACCATGCCTGGTTTATAGGTTTTTGTCCTTCCTCAAAAGTGAACATCGCGTTTTGTGTTTTTCTCGAATACGGCGGTTCGAGTTATAACGCCTGCGTTGTGGCCCGGGATTTGTTGCTGCGCATGCAAGCGGAAGGGATCTTGTAGATGGATCGTCAATTACCGAAAAAGATTTGGGTCTTTACTATTTTAATTATGCTGATGGGACTGGCGGCGCTTTACAGCGCGTCGTTTCAAAATGTTCGGGTCAGCAATGATGTTTTTTATGATCAGCTTCGTTGTGCGTTCGTCGGATTAGTTTTGATGGCTATTTTGGGACGAATGGATTACCGAAAATTTTTTGAAGCGGCTTATCCGTTTTATATCATCAATGTCCTTTTATTGATCGCTGTTCTGGTCGGAGGCCGTCATGCTTTGGGCGCGCAGCGCTGGATTGAATGTGGGTTTTTAAGTTTTCAACCCTCGGAGATGATGAAGTTGTCGGTGATTTTGATGCTGGGCCGTTACTTCAGCAGCCGCCGGCCATCGTTATCATTCACGTTGGGAAGCTGGTTTCAAAATATCTTTCGAGATTTATTATTTCCATTTTTCTTGACGTTGTTATCCGTTATTTTGATTTTTAAGCAGCCGGATTTAGGAACAGCTCTTTTGATTTTGGGAATATTTTTTGTGATGCTTTTTGTCAGCGGGATTGAGATGAAATATTTTTTCGGGTTTTTGGTTTTTTGTTTGAGTTGCGTTCCTTTCGGCTGGCATTTTCTTAAACAGTATCAAAAAGACCGCCTCTTGGTTTTCTTAAATCCCAATATTGATCCTCTAGGGGCGGGCTATACGATTATTCAGTCGAAGATCGCGATCGGTTCCGGAGGATTCTTCGGAAAAGGATGGCTGGCCGGTACACAAAATCAACTTAATTTTCTCCCCGAACGGCATACGGACTTTATTTTTTCAGTCATCGGCGAAGAAGGAGGATTGATCGGAACGATTTTCATGCTTTCTTGTTTTTTTGCTTTGATTCATTGCGGTTTAACCATCGCCGAACAACTGAAAGATAAATTCGGTACACTGGTCACAACGGGTATTGTGACGATTCTAGCCTTTCAAGTGACCATTAATGTGGGAATGGCTTTGGGGCTTTGTCCGGTTGTTGGAATCACCTTGCCTTTGATCAGTTATGGGCGTACTTCGTTTATGATTTTTGTCATTATGATGGGATTTTTGATTAATTTAAGTAAAAGGAGAACGATTTTTTAAGAAAAAGGTCGATAATAATCCCTTTCGAAATTGACAAAGAGTTAATTGTTAAGTATATTTAAAATATATAGCTATATATCCTTATAATAAAAGGGGGGGCGGTCAATGACGATTATCTTCAAAAAAATATTTTTGAGTTCCCGGCGTGTCCGAAGCGAACTTGCTATCGCCTTTGGACTGATCCTTCTGGTTGTTTTGGTCTTCCTCGGATATCTTTTGCCAGGAGCCTCTTCCTGGTTTGAAACAAAAACTTTTCTGCATATCATTCTCGTGATCGTGTTTTTTATTTTGATCCTCGGGTTCACGATCATTGTGCAGATGCTTGAATCGGTTATTAAAATGAGCCGGGACGCGCAAATGATTGCCGAAGGAGATTTAAACCGGGAGATCGAATTTTCCCGGGAAGATGAAATCGGCCAGCTGGGCGCGGCGCTTAACCGGATGACCCTGCGGATGAAAGAGAATGTCGAAGAATTAAAAAGTTTCAGTAAAATGTCGGAGACGATCAATCTCGAAATCAATAAACGGATTCTCATCCTTTCCAACCTGATGCAAATCAGCAACCTGATCGCGCAAAATGCCGAACTCATGCAAGTGGCCGAAATGGCGATTGACAAATGCCTGTCTTTAGGGGCGATGACGCTGGCGGTTTTTATATTTAAAGATCAGGACAATGGCGATTATTCCGTCCATTGCATCAGCGGCAGAAACAGCCCGCAGCTTTTGGATCAAGGTATTAAAAATTTGCGGATTAAATTGGGTGAAGGTTTCTTGGGAAAAACAATTCTTAAGAAAGAAGTCGTGGTGATCGATCAAACATCGTCCTTAAGTGAAGAGATGAAAGAATTCCTGCGTCAATTTTCTTTGCGCAATGCCGTGATCATTCCCATCATTTTGAAAGGGAATGTTCATGGATTGCTCCTGTCTGGGAATGAAGAGGAGAGTTTTCGTTGTTCATCGGCGGAACGAGAGCTGTTGGAATTGATTGCCAAGCAAATTGCCATTGCCAAGGGCAATGAATTATTAAATCGCGGGATCGAAAAGCTCGAGGTCACCGACCGTCTGACCGGATTATTTAATGGACCGTATGTGCGCAATTATTTGAATGAAGAAATCAAGAAATCGGTTAATTTTAAGACCGCCTGTTCTTTTGTCCTGCTGACGATTGACCGTTTTAAAGAATATCATGAATCCTTCGGGCATATTGAGGCGGAAAATATTTTAGCCAAAATGGGATCGTTAATCAAAGCCAATATCAGTTCATCGGATAAAGCGGCCCGTTTTACGGATCATGAATTTGCTATTGTTTTATCAGGAAAAAATAAACGCCAGGCCATTGACGTTGCCGAGACGATCCGCCAGAAAATTGCGGACAGTTTTTCTGATGAACAGGACACGGGGAAGCGCTTAACCTGCAGAGTGGCTGTGACGGAAAACCCGATTGATGGAGTCCGGGCCCAGGATTTGATTTTAAAAGCCGAACAGATCTTGAAAAAAGACAAATAACAAGGAGAGAAATAAAGTTCGCTATAAAATTTAATCATGAAACCCTTTAAAAAAATAATCAACAAGCACATTGGAGATCTTCTCATCGAAAGAGGAGCCATCCATCGTGAGAACTTGAATATGGCGGTGGATTATCAGAAAGAAAAGGGCGGGCTTTTAGGAGAGATTTTAGTCGAGTTAAAATTTGCGACCGAAGAAGATATCGCCCACGCCTTAACCTGCCAGTATGGATTTCCTTATCTGCCTTTGGCCAATTACGAAATCGATGCTGAAGTGATCACCTCTGTTCCAGAGAACGTCTGCCGGCAATTTTGCCTGATCCCGATTGATAAAATTGGAAAGAGCCTTACCTTGGCCATGGCTGACCCCCTCAATGTTCAGGCCATCGAAGACGTCGAACTCTTGAGCGATTGTTCAGTTCAGACCTTTGTGGGTACGGCAACCGATATCAAAAATTCCATTAACAAATACTATAAAGCAAAATAATGTTCTCTTTAAAAAAGCGCTTGACCGAAATACTGATCCGTGACGGCGTCATTAAACAAGAGGATTTTGATCTTGCCCTTGCCGAACACCGCAAGAACGGCGGCGAATTAAGCAAGATCCTGGTGAAACTCAAATTGGTTCAGGAAGACGAATTAACGATTCTGTTGAGTGAAAGCCTGAGCCTGCCTCCGATGGACATTCATCGCCTCAAGATCGATCCCGAAGCCCTCCGCTTGATCCCTCAAAAAGTAGCGCTCCGTTATCTGATGATGCCGGTTTCTAAAATAGGCGACCATCTCACCCTTGCCCTGGCGGACCCGCTGAATATTTTTATCTTTGATCACTTAAAGATTTTAACCGATATCAAAATTACGCCGATCCTCAGTCATTCTAAAGATATCCTCAAGGCCATCCAAACGCATTACATTGGCGATACTTCTTCCAAGATGGAAGAGATTATCAAAGATATTAAAGACGCGGAAGAGCTGGAGTTGATCAAAGATTCCAGCGGGAATACGGATCGCGCCCATATTGAAAATTTGACTCAAGAAGCCCCCATTATTAAATTAACAGAGGCCATCATCAAACAATCGGTATCGGCGAAGGCCAGCGACATTTTTATTGAACCCATGGAGACGACGTTAAGGATTCGTTATCGGATCGACGGTGTCATCCGGGAAATTGACCAGATGTCTAAAGTCCTGCATTTTCCTATCGTTTCTCGTATTAAAGTCATTTCGAATCTAGATATCTCCGAGCATCGTCTGCCTCAGGACGGCCGGTTTAAAATCGTGCTGGAAGGAGAGAAAGAAGTGGATTTCAGGGTGAATGTTTTGCCGACCGCTTTGGGAGAGAAAGTGGTTTTAAGAGTCCTGGATAAAAATACGGCGATGCTGGATGTTTCTAAATTAGGATTCGAACAAAAAGCTCTGGAGCGCCTTAAAGAGTGCGCGATGCGCCCTCACGGAATGATTTTGACTTGCGGCCCGACGGGATCTGGAAAAACAACGACCCTTTATTCCATCTTGAAATTTATTGATTCCCCCGGAAGAAATATTATCACCGTGGAAGACCCCGTGGAATATCAGATGAAAGGCATCAATCAAGTGAATGTCAAGCCGGGTACGGGATTGTCTTTTACCTCAGCGCTGCGCTCGATCTTAAGACAGGATCCGGATGTGATCCTGATTGGCGAGATCAGAGATTCTGAGACGCTGGATATTGCCATCAAGGCCGCTTTAACCGGGCATCTTGTTTTAAGTTCTTTGCATACCACAACGGCCGCGGGTTCTATTATTCGGATTATGAATATGGGGGTTGAACCGTTTCTCATTTGTTCCTCGGTCATTGCCGTTGTCGCTCAGAGGCTTTTGAGGAAATTGTGCCTGTATTGTAAAGAGGTTTATGAAATCCCGTCGGTTTTGGTAAAAAAAGTTGGGTTAGAGAAAATGGTCGGCAATAAGAGCGTCAAAATGTACCGGGGTAAGGGCTGTAAACTTTGTTTCAATACAGGATACAGCGGGCGGGTGGGGATTACCGAAATCCTGGTTCTCACGCCGAAAGTGAAAGAATTGATTTTAGCCCGCGCCGGAGAGGCCGAAATCAAACAGGCCGGCCGTCAGGAGGGAATGAGTACCATGCGCGAAGACGGCCTGCGAAAGGCGCTGGAGGAATTGACTTCTTTAGAGGAAGTCCTACGGGTCACGGCTGCCGATGAGAAATTATAACCATGAGTGAAACCTTAAAAGATAAAATGATCAAGGCCTTGGTTGATTTGAAACACATCACAAAAGAAGACCTCGACTCCGCCATTCACCTGCAGAAGCAAAAAGGTTTAAGCCTTGATAAGATTTTGATTGAAAAAGGTTTGATCCTGGAAAAGGAGTTGATGGTTTTCTTAATTAAAGAATTACATATTCCCTCGATCAATTTAGCAAAGTATAAAATTGACCCGGGACTCAAGGAGATCATCTCCGAGAAAATTGCGCGTCAATACCGGATTATCCCTTTTTCCCAGCTGGGAGACACGATTACGATTGCCTTATCCGACCCTTTGAATATTTTCATGATTGATGATTTGAAAAGTATAACGGGTAAAGAAATCGATGTCATTATGAGCGCGGAGAGCGACATCTTGAAAGCGATTGACGGTTATTACGGCGTCAAAACGATTTCGAGCGTGACAGAAATCAGCAAAGACATGCCGATCGAAGAATTTGAAATTATTTCTGAACAGGAAAGCGGCATGGTCGCTCCTTTCGGCGATGAAAGCGACCAAGCCCCGATTATCCGGATGGTGGACTTGATCATTAAAGAAGCTTTGAAGCAAAGAGCGTCCGACATTCACATTGAACCGATGAGCGAACACATGCGGGTGCGTTACCGCATCGATGGTGTTTTGCAGAATATTCTGAATATCCCTAAAGAGAATCAAAATGCCGTTACCGTAAGGATTAAAATCATGGCCCGTTTAGATATCACCTCAAATCGGGTTCCGCAGGACGGCCGGTTTAAATTACGCCTGGCGGCGCAGGAGGTGGATTTTCGGGTCTCGTTATTACCGACGACGCACGGGGAAAAAATTGTGTTAAGAGTTTTGGATAAAAAGAAATTGTCGATCGGCTTGGAGACTTTGGGGTTTTCAAAACAGGCCATCGAAAGTCTTCAGGAATCCGTCCAGCGGCCTTTTGGGATGATTCTAATCACCGGCCCGACGGGCAGCGGAAAATCAACGACGCTTTATTCCATTTTAAATCAATTCAATACAGCAGATAGAAATGTGATTACCGTGGAAGATCCCGTCGAGTATTTGATTGAAGGCTTGACCCAGATTCAAGTCCACCCGGAGATCGGGCTGACGTTTGCCTCTGGCCTGCGCTCCATCCTGCGGCAAAGCCCGGATATTGTGATGGTGGGAGAAATTCGAGACGCGGAAACGGCGGATATCGCCATCAAGGCCTCATTGACCGGACAGATGGTTTTTTCTACGTTGCACACCAATGACGCGGCCGGCGCCTTGACTCGCCTCGTGGACATGGGGATTGAATCGTTTTTGGTTGCCTCAAGTTTGGTCGCGGTCTGCGCCCAGCGTTTGTGCCGTCAGATTTGTCAACACTGTAAAAAGCCCGTTGATATTCCTCCCAAGGTCATTCAAGATTTGGGGATTAAAATTTTATCCGGAACAATATTCTATCGCGGGGAAGGATGTGAACTTTGCCGCAATACGGGATATCTGGGAAGACTTGGGGTCACCGAGCTTTTGAATGTGGATGACACCATTCGAGAGATGCTCCTCAAAGGCTCTTCCTGCGATGAAATCAAAGAGTACGCTCGAAAACATAACGGCATGATTACGTTAAGAGAAGATATTTTGCAAAAAGCGATGGATGGCCAAACGACACTGGAAGAAGTTTTTCGTATCACAACGATTGATTTATAAGGAGTATGTTCATGGAAAGACAACTGATTGGAGAAATATTGGTGAAACGAAATATCATCACCCAAAAACAATTGGAAGAAGCCTTGAAACTGCAGAAGGAGGAGAAAGATTTCCTCGGGGAGATTTTGGTTAGATTAGGATACTTACAAGAAAGAGACATTGTGGTTGCCCTGATGGTTCAATGCGGTCTTCCCTATATTGCCGTCAACAAATATACGATTGACCCGGAAGTCCTTAAATTGATTCCCGAAGAATTAGCCCGGAGTATGCGTCTCGTCCCTCTAGATAAGGTGGGAGGCGTTTTAAGTGTTGTGATGATTAATCCTTTAACTTTAGCGATGAAAGAACAATTAGAGAAAATAACCAAATGCCGAATCGCGACGTTCATTGCTACGAAAACGGAGATTGATGAAGCGATTGCTCGATGGTATGGAAAGGAAAAAACCGATGATAACGTTTAAGTACGTGGCCAGAGATGCAAACGCGCGGACCATCACGGGAAAAATTTCCGCGGAAACTCAGCTTTCTGTTTTGGAAGAACTCCGTAAACGCAAACTCACCGTCATTTCCATCAATCCCATTAAGGAATCTCCTTTAAGCAAAATATCTTTTCAAAGCAAGAAGGTTAAAGTGGATGATATCGTTATTTTTTCTCGTCAGTTAGCGACGATGGTCGATGCGGGTATTCCGATTTTGCAGGGGTTGGAGGCTTTGCAGGAACAGATGACGCAGCCGTACTTTCAAAGTGTTATTAAGTCTGTTCACGACGATATTCAAACGGGCAGCAGTCTTTTCGCCGCGTTCGCGAAACACCCGAGAGTCTTTGATTCCCTTTTTGTCAATATGATTAAGGTGGGAGAAACCGGCGGAATTTTGGGCACGGTTCTGGATCGGGTTTCCAGTTATATGGAAAAGAGCGTTAAGCTGAAAAGAAAAGTACAATCCGCCATGATTTATCCGATGGTCGTTGTTAGTATGGCCATCATCATTACCATTATCCTTTTGGTCAAAGTGGTCCCGACGTTTGCCTCCATTTATGCCTCTTTTGATCAAGAGCTGCCGGCCATAACCAAAATACTGATCAATCTTAGCAATATCGTCAAAACACAATTGCTATGGTATATCGGGGGGGGCGTTGTTGCGGGATTCATTTTAAACCGCTGGGGTCGTACCCAAAAAGGCGCTTTAGCGATTGACCGGGCGAAATTATGGATGCCGGTCTTTGGTGAACTTATTCGTAAAGTGGCGATCAGCCGTTTCAGCCGGACTCTCTCCACTTTGATTCAAAGCGGTGTTCCCATTCTGGAGTCATTGGAGATCGTTGGAAAGACCTCCGGAAATAAAGTTTTGGAAGTGGTGGTTGAGAATGTCAAAAATACCGTACGAGAAGGAGAAAGTATCGCGGTTCCGTTGGTTAAAAGCGGTGTTTTTCCTTCCATGGTGACCAGGATGATTGCGATCGGAGAGAAATCCGGCCAGATGACGAAAATGCTCAATAAGATCGCTGAATTTTACGACGAGCAGGTGGACGCGGCTGTGGCGGGATTAACCAGTCTTATTGAGCCGCTGATCATTGGATTTCTGGGTATTGTAGTTGGTTTCATTGTGATCGCTCTATTTTTGCCGATCATGAGCATAACGCAGTTTATTAAATGAACCAATTTAAGAAGGGATGGGATGGTAAGTGAATAAGAAGTTCGATTATGATCAGCTTTTAAACCAGTATCTTTTTATGAAAGATTTCTTGGAAAATATCCCTGAGGCTGTCTATTGTAAAGATATTGAGGGCAGGCTGACCTTGGCTAATAAGGCGTATCGAAAAATTTTTAGAATCAAATCCCAAGAGGTCATCGGGAAAACAGATTTTGAGTTGTTTCCTGCCGAGTGGGCACAAAGGATGTTTCAGGATGATCAATCTGTTTTTAAGACCGGAAAGCCAATTATTGACAAGATCGAACGGATTTCTCAGTCCAAGGGCGCAGATCAATTCGCCTCGATGACAAGGGCCCCCCGTTATAGTGATCAAAGAAAAATCATTGGCTTAATTGGGATCACCAGGGATGTGACCAAGCGCGTTTATTTTGATTATTTAAAGGAAGAACGACTGCAGATGGAGAAAAAACTAGAAATGCTGGAGGAGTTAAATCGCAGTAAATCCGAATTCATTTCTGCTGTCTCTCATGAACTGCGTACGCCGCTGGCTATCATTAAACAATTATTCCTGCTTATTTATGATGAGATCGTTGGGCCCGTCAATGATAAACAAAGAGAAATTCTGGTTAAAGTCCGACATAATATCGAACGCCAGAGGATGATGCTTGATCAACTGCTTGACATGTCTCGGATTGATAGAAAAAAGTTGAGCCTACATTATTCTTTGGTTAATCTGCCTGATTTGCTTAAAGATTCAGAAGATTTTTTTGAGGAACTGGCCAGTGAGAAAAATATTCGTTTAACGTATCATTTCCCTAAACAAGAAATCATTATTTTTATTGATGCCGAGAGAATTATTCAGGTCATGACGAATCTCATTATAAATGCCATTAAATTTACGAAAGATAAGGGTTCAATCAAAATAGAGATCAAGATACTGGAAACCAAAGTACGGGTGGAAGTCATTGACACAGGGATTGGGATTGCTAAATCTGATTTGTCAAAATTATTTGGAAAATTTGTGCAGGTTTCCAAAATGGAGAGCGTTGAAAGGAAAGGAATTGGCCTCGGCCTTTCCATTGTCAAGGAATTGATTGAGAAACACGGAGGAGAAATCTGGGTTGAGTCTCAATTGGGGGTGGGAAGCAAATTTTATTTTACTTTGCCTCGTTTTTATACGGCTAATATATTGGAGAAGGAGATTAGAGGTAGAATCAATCAATTGGGAGCAAAAAATAGGATAGTCTATCTGATAAATTTTTTAATCGTTAACTATGAGGAATTTAAGAAAAAGATTGATTCAAGAGAAAAAAAATTGCTGGAGGCTTTAAAAAACATTATGCATGCAACGTTTAATGACATGTTCCCCGCCAGGATAAAAAAGCAGCGGGTCTTTATCAATGATTTATCACGGGGAAAGTTCAGCATTATTTTACCGGAGGGTAGCGCTCAAAAGGTATCTCGGTACTGTGAATTACTCAGAGGAAATACCAAAAATTATTTTATAAAAAACAAGATAGACAATATTTTTATCGCTATAGGGATTCTTTCTTATTCTGCTAAAGTAAGGGCTGAGGCCTCAAAGAAAAGTGCAGATAATTTTATTATCAAAGAATTATATATCGGGTCGGAGATTAGGCGGCATAAGAGGATCAATTATAAGACAAATGTGGAGGTTTCTTTGAAAGATCAAAAAAAATATTATTGGGAGTCGATGGATCTTTCTCTGGGAGGGATTTGTCTCTTAGGGGAGATCCCTTTGAAAACGGATGAAAAAGTGAGGACATCTATGACCCTTCTTAAAAAGAAAGAGCCTTTTCATGCAATGACTCGAGTTGCCTGGATAAAACAAATTGAACCCGATGCGACTCCAGTTGTGGGTAAGTATAAAATAGGTTTGGAGTTTACGCATATCGATGATAAAGATAAGGAGATTCTTTCTCAAGAATTAAAACTTTATTATGACTAAGAAAAAAATTCTTTTAGTGGATGATGAAAAGGATATGGTGTTTGCGGTCAAGATGCAGTTAGAAGCTCAGGATTTTGAGGTTTTAACGGCCACAGATGGGCAAGAGGCTTTGGATAAAGTTCATCGGGATAAACCGGATCTTATTATTTTGGATGTCATGTTGCCTAAGATCGACGGTTATAAAGTTTGCCGGATGTTGAAGTTTGATAAAAAGTATAAAAATATTCCAATCATTATGTTCACAGCCCGCATCCAAGAAACCGATAAAAAGGTAGGTTATGAGGTGGGAGCGGATGCATACTTGACTAAACCTTTTGAACCCAAGGCTCTTATAGAGCAGATGAATCAATTACTGAAAGAATAAACGAAAAGGCCGTCATTTGAAATTAAAATGACGAGCCTCGTCATTTCTTAAAGAAATGATGAAAAATGACGGGAAAATCGTATGAATAAACAATCATTTGGACGCCGCCAGCGAGAACTGGTTGACCTGTTATTAAAAGAAGGTTTAATAACCGAGGAAATGCTTAAAAAAGGCAGAGAAGAAACAAAGCGAACCGGGTTTACTATCGAGAAGGCTTTAGAAAAGTTGGGTTTTATTCTTCCTGAAGATATTGTACGGGTTCGTGCTGTTGCGTTAGGTCTTCCTTATATGGATTTAACAGATTATATCGTTGACACGGAACTTATCAAATTAATACCAGAAACTTTCGCTAAGAAATATAATGTCGTCCCTCTTTTTAAAATCAGCAATAGTCTTAGCGTTGGGATGGTGGATCCTCAGGATGTCCTTGTGATCGATCAAATACGACGGATTACCAAAATGGAAATGGTGGAGCCTGTCTTGGTCTCCGGCAAAGGGATTCAGCGGATTTTAGACCTTTGCTACGGGCTTCCGGGATCCGTTGAAGAAGCTGATGAATCTATTCATAAAGACAAGGGTACTTCTGTTGTTGGAGAGGGGAAAGTTGAAGTCGCCCAGGATGCTACCCAACTTGTGAATAGTATCATCACCCAGGCCATGAAGGACCGCGCCTCGGATATCCATATAGAGCCGGTCGAAGATATCTTAAGGGTTCGCTCCCGGATTGACGGTGTACTGCATGAGGTTATTAATGTTCCTAAAAAATTGCAAAATGCCATTATTTCTAGAATTAAGATCCTTTCTGAAATGGATATTGCGGAAAATAGAAAACCGCAAGATGGAAGAATCCGCCTCTCCATTGAAAACAAACAGCTGGATATCAGAGTTTCTACTTTTCCGACGCTCTATGGAGAAAATGTGGTGATGCGCCTGCTGGATAGATCGACTGTTCTTCTGGGATTAAAAGAGGTGGGGTTCTCGAAAGACAACCTGGAAATTTTTGAAAATTTGATCAGGCGCCCCAATGGCATTATTCTCATCACCGGTCCAACCGGAAGCGGTAAGACCTCGACCCTTTATTCGGCATTAACGACCATCAACTCTATTGAAAAAAATATTATCACGATCGAAGATCCTGTGGAATATGAACTGCCTTTGATCCGCCAGACGCAGATTAACCCTAAGGCCGGTTTGACTTTTGCCAGTGGCCTAAGAAGCATCCTGCGCCAAGATCCGGATATCATTATGGTTGGTGAAATCCGTGATAAAGAAACCGTGGATGTCGCTATACAAGCTGCTTTAACCGGTCATATGGTGTTTGCCACTTTACACACCAACGATGCCCCTTCCAGCATTGCCCGATTAGTTGATATGGGGGTTGAGCCGTTTCTCATTTCAAGTTCAATCATTGGGATTCTGGCTCAGAGATTGATACGGTTGATCTGTAACAAATGCAAAGAAAAATATACCCCGGCTGATGACATTTTAAAGAATTTGAATATAAAATTGGGCACTGAGTTTTATCATGGCAAAGGCTGCGATCAGTGTAAAGGAACAGGATTTATGGGAAGATCAGGTATCTTTGAATTGCTCGTTATTAATGAGGAAATTAGAAAGATGATCGATCGTAAGTGTTCAGCAGATGAAATCAAAAAGAAGGCCGTTGAATATGGGATGAGGACGCTACGTGACAATGGATTGATGAAGGCACAACAGGGGATAACGACGCTGGAGGAAGTCTTACGATTGACGGAGTTAGCACAATGAGTTTTTTAGGATTCTGGAAATGGTGAATTATCAATACAAAGCGCGTGATAAAGCCGGCAAACTGATGCAGGGCGCACTCGCAGCCGATTCAGAGTCAGCGGTAGCTATTAAGCTTGGAGAGATGGGGTATTTTCCTGTTGTTATTAAGGAAGCCGGCGGGGAATTATTACAGCTCAAAAAAATATTTAAAAAATTCCGACGCATCAAATTTGCTGATTTAAATATGTTCACCCGGCAGCTTTATACATTGCAGAAGGCCGGTCTTCCGCTTTTAGCCAGTTTACGAGCCCTGACGGTTCAAAGTCAAAAGCCGATTTTTAAAAGTGCTATTGAACAGATCACCCATGACATCGAAGGCGGTTCGAATTTATCTTCCGCCTTGGCACGGCACCCGTTGATTTTTAATGCTTTATATGTGAACATGATAAAATCCGGGGAAATTTCTGGACAGATCGTTGAGGTTTTGCAGAGACTGGCAATTTTAGGTGAACATGAAGAAAAGATCCGTATGCGTATCTTGGCAGCTATGCGGTATCCTCTCATGGTGGTTGCATCATTGATCATTGGGTTCTTGATCCTTATCACCCTCGTTGTCCCGCGTTTTGCCGATCTGTACAGTAGGTCTACGACTGCCTTACCATTGCCTACCCGGATTTTGATCGGAATCAATTTTGTCGTCACCAAGTTTTGGTGGCTGATGATCATTGCGGGAGGAATAGTCGTTTGGGGATTGCGAAAGTTTATTAATACTAAGAAAGGGCTGCTATGGAAGGATTCTTTGATCTTAAAGCTCCCGATCTTTGGTCCTCTTATGTTAAAGCTTATTATGTCAAGGTTCTGTCGGATCACTTCCACCATGATGCGTAGCGGTGTTCCCATCCTGCAGATTTTAGAGCTGGTCTCACAGACGACAGATAATGTCGTTGTTGCCAAAACTATTGATAACATAAAGATAAGTGTCAATGAAGGTAAGGGGATGCTGGACCCTATGAA
>Ga0209515_10000255_pt1 | contig 101986 bp, 93 predicted proteins | sample Subgroupgradi54m_FD_187454 | JGI IMG/M metagenome (GOLD analysis project Ga0209515, IMG submission 187454) | Subsurface groundwater microbial communities from S. Glens Falls, New York, USA - GMW60B uncontaminated upgradient, 5.4 m (SPAdes)... ... | reverse complement strand
TGGCGGCTTCGAGCTTGCCCGAGTGGCCCACCATGTCGGCGTTGGCGAAGTTCATCACGATGGCGTCGAAAGCGCCTTTTTCAATGGCTTGGACCACGTTTTCGGTGATTCCCGCGGCGCTCATCTCCGGCTTCAGGTCGTAGGTGGCTACCTTGGGCGAGGGCACCAGGATGCGCTCCTCGCCGGCAAAGGGTTTTTCCACGCCGCCGTTGAAAAAGTAGGTGACGTGGGCGTACTTCTCCGTTTCGGCCACGCGCAGATTCCGGAAATTCATCTCCGCGAACACCTGCGCCAAAATGTGCTCCACTTTTTCGGGGCCCAGCACGTACGGCAGCCAGGTAAAAGTCTTGTCGTATTGCGTCATGGCCACCAGGAAAAGGTCTTTCGGGCGCTTGGGGTCGGTGAATTTGTCGAAATTCGGCTCGACGAGCGCCCGAGTGGTCTGCCGGGCGCGGTCGGCGCGAAAGTTGAAGAAGACCAACGCATCGGAGTCGCGGATCGGCCCGACGGGCTGCGCCCTCGCCCCGAGCGAAGACGAAGGGGCCGCGTCTGACCCGGCGGTGATGACCACGGGCACGACAAATTCGTCGGTGACGCCTTGCGCGTAACTGCGGCGAAGTGCCTCGACCGGGTCGCTCGATTTGTAGTCGGCTTCGCCGTGCACCATGGCGCGATAAGCTCGCTCGATGCGCTCCCAGCGGTTGTCGCGGTCCATGGCGTAGTAGCGGCCCATGACCGTGGCGATCTTTCCGACGCCGTATTCGCGCATTTTTTGCTGAAGTTGTTGAAGGTAGTCAATGCCGCTGGTGGGCGGGGTGTCGCGGCCGTCCATAAAGCAATGCACAAAGACGCGCTCGACTTTGGCTTCCCGGGCCATGCGCAGCAGGGCGAACAGGTGGTTGATGTGCGAGTGCACGCCGCCGTCGCTCAGCAGACCAAGCAGGTGCAACTGCCGCTCGCGCCCGCGCTGCATGGCCTTGAGCAGAAGTTGGTTGCGGAAGAATTCGCCGGTCGCGATGGCGCGGTCGAGTCGAGTGATGTCCATGTGCACGATGCGCCCCGCGCCGATATTCAAGTGGCCGACCTCGCTATTGCCCATCTGGCCGTCGGGCAGGCCCACGTAAGGCCCCGAGGTGTGGATCAGCGTGTTGGGAAACCTGCCAAGCAGCTCGTCGTAGTTGGGCTTCCGCGCCAGAAAGATGGCGTTGCCGTTGGTCTCCGGCGAATAGCCCCAGCCGTCGAGCACGGTCAGCACAATCGGCTTGGGTCGCTTGGACATAGCGCGTCAGAATACAAGAACTGGAAGATGGGAAGCTATCTTCTGCGTTACCTCATCGGCAGCGCCTGGAAATGGCCGGGGGAGCCTTCCCCTGCGCTCACGGCGAGTGCCCGCACTGCGGTGGGCCGATCCCCCCACCCCTTCTTTTTTGGAAGAGTGTGATTCCACGAAACTTTAAGTCCAATGAATTTGTAAGTGTGCATTCTAAAGGAGTTACACAGGCATTTTTCGCAAGAGTGCATTCTAAAGAACTTACGGGTGCGAGCATGGTCAGACGGTCCATTCTCGAAAGATAGAGACAGCGCGTTTAAGCGCGCCGCTTCACGTCTTCGCTTGCTGATATCTGCAAAGCTCTTGGTGGGCTCTGCGATCTATTATACCGCGACGGTCAAGGTGTCTGATGTAGGGGCGGCTTCTGGGTGGACATCTTCGCCCTTCGTTTCGTGCGAATAGCCCTACCCGTCGAGCACCGTTACGACCAGGGCCGTTGAGACGCGACGCGCGGCTTTGAATGCTTGAACAAACTCCTGCATTGTCCGAATCATGCAATTCATCCTTCAGCGAAAAGTCAGACTTCGTGGGCGACGACGGTGGCTGCTACTGGTCAGGGCCTCTATCAGCCCGGGGCCGAACCGAGCGGGCAGGTCGACCAGCGTCCCGCCGAGCTATGATGCTGGGATTACTCCGGGACTCGCCTTCGCTCAGATTCGCGCCCCAATCTGCACGCCGGGCGACGATTGAAACCATCATGTGGTCAAACCGAGATGCCGAGCGGTGAGGGGCTGACCAGCAGATGCTACAATCCACTCAATCGAGGTCACGTCTGAGTGCCATGGAAGCCGCGCGCAATCGCGACCAAGCGAACGAGGGGGTCTCTTGTCCGCGCGGAAGGGAGAGGAGCGGATGCGTTTCCTCGTGCCTGTGGTCCTGTGGGTTCTAGTGTTCTTCGCAACAGGGTGGGCGTTCTGGGTATTCCTCGTGCTTGCGTGTTTGGCAACTTACTTCATTGTCGGGCGCTGGGTTTATCGCAACGCGACGCCATGGCGGCGCCTCTATTTCCCACTGATCGACCGGTATGCGATCTTGAGCGGTGCTCATCTCGCGATTGCCGACCGAACGGGAGAAGCGTTCTCTCCCAAGAAACCGCTTGCCGTTCTTCTTAACGAATTTGAACCTGGACACACAGACGAAGAAACCCAGTTCGCGCTGGACAAATGGGAACTGGATTTCGAGTCAGGGAGAACAGACGAGCTCTTTGTGACTCTCCTGCGCGAACGTGGGGCGTCAGCGGACCGGGCAGTAGCCATGTCGGAGGAATTGGGGAAACGTATGCGACACGGCGACGGTAGGAACGGTTTTTTCGTTAGGTACGTAATTGGAGAAGTCATCGAAGCGAGACTCGGCGTCGCCCAAAAAAAAGCCTACTGGCGTGCGATCTTATCTGGGCGCCTCGAGTGACCAGCGGACCTGCGTTGCGGCGGGCGAGCGGCCTTCTGCACCTAGTAAAGGTGGCTGTATCGACTGACGGGCTATACGACGACACTGCCGTAGACAGTAGGGTTGCGCCCGCTGTAGACTCCGCGGAGCCGAGCCGCTATGATCCCAGGAAGTGAACCCGGTCACTCTTACAAGTGGGGCAAGTTCCAGGGAGTTGTCTCACTTCTTCTGGGTTGCTTCCTCCTGTTTGCCGGCGGCCTCGTCGCAAGGGAGGAAGGAGCGACGAAGACGGTTGCACTGTGGATGTCCGGCATGCTTTTGTCAGCGACTGGAATTGGGCTGGTCGGAAGGCGATGTTTCGGTGCGGTCTTAGTTTATGCTCTCTGCGCACTCACACTGCTCGAACCGCTCAGAGGACAGCGGCCGGAACATCGGGAAGGGTACCTATTCCACGCTCTTAGTCTTGGGTTCTGGGGTTTTCCTGCTGTTTTCTATTATCCCAAGCGCTGGAAAGAGCTTCGCTAAGACTGGTAGATGGACAGGAGCTCTCAGGAGTCTCACGAACCGGGTCTCCGTTGTATCCACGTGTCCCAGGTAAGATCCGTGCTCTCCTCCGGCTTCGGGTACTTTGCCCTGAGTTCGGCTAAGGTCGGCAGTTTGTCGACGTTTATCGGCTGGGTGCGCCGAAACTCATCGAGCGCCTTCTGGATGATGTGCGCGGGTTCGGCGATGCTGATATTCGTATTTAGTGAGTAGGCTAAACTTGCCTCGGCCGACCGTGCGATCCTCCATTCAGGGACGCCACTGCTCATCATTCCAACTACGAGGCCATCGACAGTGCGCAACACGGGGGACCCGCTTGATCCCCCTTGTTGCATTATGTCCATGGTGAAGCCGTGTGGCATCGCCGTAGGGAATGGAAACACGCTGCTGACGATACCGTGTCGGATGAAGGGACTTACTTGGTTTAGTTTCCCAAGTGCCGTCAGAGGCAGGGTTCCCATCGGATAGCCTATGGTCGCAACATCCATCCCAATCCTCAGGTAGAATTCCTCAGTGGCCAATTTGAGAGCCGGAACCTCGCGCACGCCCAATTGGACGAAACCGATGTCCGGTACCGTCTGCCCGTACCACTTATCCGAGGAAGAAAACTGGTCAAGCGCATTCCAAGCCACCACGTCTAGGCGTAGCATTTGCCAGCTTGCTTCATCATCCCCCGGCAAGAACAAAACAGCAGCGACCGGAGATTCGCCAGTCTCAGGATGAACCCGGAGCCGGGCGAAAACGTCAATCACGTGCCCGTTGGTCGCCGCCAGACCGGAAGAATCTACAAAGAAACCTGTCCCGAATATCTCCGGAAAGTGAGGCTTGGGACCAACACTGAGCCTAGTAATGAAGCCAAGCACACACGAGCTGGTGTTCGAGAACAGCTTCAGGAGGTCCACTGGCCGCCTCTCCCTGCCGGGCCGATCATAGCATTTGAGCTAAAGCTCTGAACGCAATCCAATGCGGTTATGGAGCTTTGTATTTTCTGCTTTGCTCTCTATTTTGCTGTCCACTGGTCAGGCGGTATTTTTGATTCCTTCACCGCATCCGCTAGAACACCATAGAGAGACACTACCTCTTGTATCAGCGAAACGGTGTCACCTAGCTGGGAGCAGGCAGCCTCATAGTTTGCCTGCTGACCCAGCATGACCATGTTGATTTCGTCCACTGTTTTCCTTAGGCCTCCTACGCCAATTTGACTGTGGCGCGGGCGGGGAAGCGGGCGGAGGAACCCAATTCCTCTTCGATACGCAACAACTGGTTGTACTTGGCGACGCGGTCGGTGCGCGAGGCCGAGCCGGTCTTGATCTGACCGGTGCCCATGGCCACCACAAAATCGGCGATGAAGGTGTCTTCGGTTTCGCCCGAGCGGTGCGACACGATGGAGGCGTAGCCCGCCTGGCGCGCCATTTCGATGGCAGCGATGGTTTCCGTTACGGTGCCGATCTGGTTGAGCTTGATGAGGACGGCGTTGGCAACTTTTTCGGAAATTCCGCGCCGCAGCCGCTGGGTATTGGTCACAAAGAGATCATCGCCGACAAGCTGCACTTTGCCGCCCAGCTCCCGCGTCATCAGCTTCCACCCGGCCCAGTCGTCTTCGGCCAGGCCATCTTCGATGGAGACGATGGGATACTGCCGCACCCAGTGGGCCCAGAATTCCACCATTTTCTCCGACGTTCGAGCGGATTGATCCGACTTCTTGAAGACGTATTTCCCGCTGGGCTTGTCGTAGAACTCGCTGGCGGCAGGGTCGAGCGCAAGGGCGGCCTGCGCGCCAGGCTTGTAGCCTGCGGCAGCGATGGCTTCGAGCACGACTTCGATGGCTTCTTCATTCGACTTCAGGTTCGGCGCAAAGCCGCCTTCATCGCCCACGGCAGTGGAATAGCCGCGCTTTTTGAGCACGGCTTTGAGGTGATGAAAAATCTCGACGCCCATGCGCAAGGCATCATCGAAATTCCCGGCGCCGACGGGCATGACCATGAATTCCTGCGCGTCCACGGAATTATCCGCGTGGGCCCCGCCGTTCAGAATGTTCATCATTGGGACGGGCAGCGTCGCGGCGCCGGGCACGCTGGAATAGCGCGCCAGATAGCGGTAAAGGGGCAGGCCAAGACCGGCCGCGGCGGCACGCGCCGCGGCCATGGACACGGCGAGAATGGCGTTGGCGCCGAGCTTGCTTTTGTTTGGCGTGCCGTCGGCTTCGAGCATGCGGCGATCGAGCGCGCGCTGGTCGGCGGCGTCCATGCCCGCGACGGCCTGGGCCAGCGCGGCGTTGACATTGGCGACGGCCTTCAGCACGCCCTTGCCGAGGTAGCGGGACTTATCGCCATCGCGCAGCTCGAGCGCCTCGTGCTCGCCGGTGGAGGCCCCGGAAGGCACCGCGGCGCGGCCCAGCGCGCCGTCTTCGAGCACCACGTCGGCTTCCACGGTGGGGTTGCCGCGGGAATCGAGGATCTGCCGGGCGCGGACGCGGGCGATGCGGGTGGACATGCCTCCCCCGGGGAAGAATTTGCGGCGGAATTCTAACCCAAGTCGAGAGCCGGGAGTGGATCGTCGAGAGTCACCAGACTCCTTGCTTGCAAGGCGTAACGGTTACGTTCCGGCTTTCGGCTCTACTCCGGCTCTTCCAGCATGGACTCTTCACGGACGACGATCACCACACCGTTTTCGGTCACCTGGTAGCGCTTGCGGTCGGCCTCGAGGCTGTAGCCGATCGTAGTGTGTTCGGGCAGGCTGACGTGGCGGTCAATGATAGCGTTGCGGATGCGCGAGTAGCGGCCGATGTTCACGTGGTTGAAGATGATCGAGGTCGCGACCTCGCAGTAGCTGTTGACGCGCACATCGTAGCCAAGTACGGAGCGCTTCACCCGCCCGCCCGAGACGATCGAGCCGCCGGCGACGATCGAATCCACCGCCACGCCCATGCGGTCCGGGTCGGCGAAGACGAACTTCGCCGGGGGGTGCTGCTGCTGCCAGGTGCGCAGCGGCCAGCTCTTGTCGTAGAGGTTGAAGACCGGCGTGACCTCCACCAGGTCCATGTTGGCCTCGTAGTAGGCGTCGATGGTGCCGACGTCGCGCCAGTAGAGCGACCCGGTGCGGTTCTCGTCCACGAAGTTGTGGGCATAGACGCGATATTTGGCGATGATCTTCGGCAGGATGTCGCTGCCGAAGTCGTGGGTGGACTGGGGATCCTCGGCGTCGGCGATCAGGATGGGGATCAGCAATTGCGTGTTGAAGATGTAGACCCCCATCGAGGCGTTGACCTTGGCGGGGTTGGCGCGGGAGGGCTTGGGGTTGGCGGGCTTCTCCTCGAAGCCGATGATGCGCCAGTGCTCGTCGATCTCGATGACGCCGAAGCGCTGCGCCGCCTCCTCGGGCGGGGTCTCGATGGTGGCCACGGTGACGTCGGCGCCGGCCTCGACGTGCTGCTGGAGCATCTTCTGGTAGTTCATTTTGTAGATGTGGTCGCCGGAGAGCACGATGACGTAGCTGGAGCGCTCGCTGCCGATGGAATAGATGTTCTGGTAGACCGCGTCGGCCGTGCCGAGGTACCAGTTGGTGGAGACGCGCATTTGCGGCGGCAGGACTTCGATGAAGTCGCCCAGACCCATGATCGGCGACCATCCGCGGCGCACGTGGCGGTTCAGGCTGAGGGCCTTGTACTGCGTCAGCACAAAGACGCGGCGGAGGTCGCTATTGATGCAGTTCGATAGGGTGACGTCGATGATGCGGTATACGCCGCCGAAGGGCACCGCGGGCTTGGCGCGGTCGCGCGTCAGCGGCCACAGGCGTTCGCCCTGGCCTCCGGCAAGCAGCACCCCGATGGCGTCGCGCATCAAGGACATGGTTGGCGTCCGGTCAACCCGGCGCTGAATTCTCAGCCGGGGCTTTCTCCCGAGGGCACACGATGGCGGTGGGCGCCCGCCCAGGGGTGCAGGAATGAATTTCCGGGCGGCTCGCCGGGAGCGTTCCCCAGACGGCCCTCATTCTAGCAGCAAGTTCCGGCACCCCCTACTGCTGCCCCGCTTCGGTGGCACCGGCTTCCAGGCGGGCGCGGTGGAGCTGCACGCACCCATTGGCTGGGCCGACACCGGGGGTCCCCGGGGTGGGCTTCAGCATCGCAACAATTAGCGGCGCGAATCGGCTACCAGGCTCTCTCCGACCCGCGGTCCGGCCCTCCTGGGCATGTAGATGAAACCAAAGCCAGTTACAGACTTCATCGACCTGTGCCCGTTCGGTACACTGTAAGTCCCGAAATGAATACTTGACTTCGGTGGGAGGCTCCGTTAGAAGGAGTCCCAATAGTCCATTTGGGGCGACCCTCTCAGCATAATTGGGCCGGGACGGACTGCCGCAAACAGGAACGGGAGGTGAGTACTGGGTGGCTGAAGTCGTAATCCAGGAAGGCGAATCTTTGGAGAACGCTTTGCGCCGCTTCAAGCGCAAGGTGCAACAAGAGGACATCATCAAGGAGATCAAGAAGCACAGCTTCTACATGAAGCCCGGAGAAAAGCGCCGGGCCAAGGAAGCGCTCTCGCGCAAGAGGCTGCGCAAGAAGCAGCGGCGTGAGCAGGACTAAGCGACCACGACCCTTGGGTTTTCCTAAGCAGCTTCGGACCAGTCGGCCAGCGGGACCCGCAGAAGTCCTCAGCGATTCCCAGCCAAGTCTGACTCGGACGAACCGGCTGCCTGCCCCGCTCCCAGCGTGGGGCATCGGAGCAGCAAATGGAATACCACGATAAGGTCCTGAAGTGCGCGGAATGCGGCGCCGAATTCGTCTTCACCGCCGGCGAACAGATGTTTTTCGCCGACAAGGGCTTTAAGAACGAGCCCAAGCGGTGCAAGACCTGCAAATCCAAACGCGCTCAGGGCTCGGGCTCGGGGAATTACCAGCGCGCCGAAACGAAGACAACCTGTTCGCAGTGCGGGAAGGAAACCACGGTTCCCTTCAAGCCCACGCAGGGCCGGCCGGTGTACTGCCGCGAATGCTTCCAGCAGCGGCGGACAATGGGTTCCCCGGTCTAGATCGCCGCGGAGTGACCTGCGGAGCCATGCTTCGCAGGCCGGATTCAGGGCCATCGGCCACCGGTTCCATCCCCGACGGGGGTGCCTCGGTCGAGCCAAGGATTCCACACTCCTCGCGCTTGCAGAGTAAGTCCCTCGTCGAGCCGGCCACAGCGCCGACCTAAGCGCCCACCGTTCGCGAAAATCCTCGCCTGCCCCGCATCAGCAGAATCCGCCCGCGCGCCGAACATGCCCTGGCGTGGGTATTTCCATTCGCCGCCGGAGGGCAAAGTTTTTCTCCCCGGCGACCTCCGCGGCGGGTTTGATAAGATGCGGGGCCGAGGCGGGAAACAATCCAGAGGAAAAAGCGCGCGCTGCCTGCCGGTTTGGAGGAGAGGTGGGTTATGAGCAATGAAAACGATCTTCGCAAGCACCTTCGCGACCTTCTCCGCGGCGGCGGGGCGCATGTGGGCTTCGAGAAGGCCCTCGCCGGCCTGCCGGCAAAGCTCCGCGGCGCCAAGGTGCCGGGCCTGCCCTACACGCTCTGGCGGCTGCTCGAGCACATGCGCATCGCCCAGTCGGACATCTTGGAGTTCAGCCGCAATGCCCAGCACGTCTCGCCGGCCTTCCCCGAAGGCTACTGGCCCTCGAGCGACGCGCCCCCCGATCGCAAAGCGTGGGATGCGAGCGTCGAGCGGTTTCGCGCCGACCTCAAGGCCATGCAGGATCTGGCGGCCGACCCCGCGACGAATCTCTTCGCGTCGATCCCGCACGGCGACGGTCAGACGATTCTCCGAGAAGCGCTGCTGGTGGCCGACCACAATGCCTACCATTTGGGCCAGATGGTGATGCTGCGCCGACTGCTGGGGGCGTGGAAGCGATGAGCGGTCTGAACATGCGGCGACATTTACGGCTGGTCAGCCCTTTGCGCATACCCTGCCAAGATGGAGGTAAGCTTCCAACGCACGAGGAAGCTCACGCGTTGCGGATGAGCTTGGCGGCGCCCCAGCCCACCAGGATCAGCGCCGCCAGGATGACCCAGTTGTATTTGTTCCCATAGGTTGCCGTGGGGAAGTGATTGCTGAGCATGATAATGACCACCGGGACGACCATGAAGGTGTTGTGCTTGGAGCGGAGCTTGGCGCGGGCGGCCAAGGCGGCGTCGGGTTTGCGACCCTGTTGGAGCGCCGCAATCATCTTGCGCTGCGCCGGCAAAATCCGCATCCACACGTTGGCGGCCATGATCGTGCCGAACATCGCGCCCACGTGTATGTAGGCCGCACGACCGCTGAGCACTCGCGTGAGGCCGTAGGCGGCGCCGGCCACCAGGACAAACGAGACGACCGCGAAGAGCGTCGCGGACTCACCCACCGGCGATTGCAACAGGAGGTCGTAAACCACCCAGGCCGCGACGAGCGCGCCAATCCCGATTGCCACCGCTGCGCCGAGGCTGATCTTTGCCACGCTGTCGTCCACCATGATGCCGCCCATGTAATAGACCATGGTCAGCAAGACCGTGCCGCTGAGCCAGGTCAGCGCCGCCTCCCAGCGAAACCAATGGAGCTTCCCCGGCAGCCGTTCCAGCGTTTTCTGCTTTTCGACCACATAAAAGCCGCCGCTATGGACCATGTACACCTGCGCCCCGGGATTCGCTGGGATTCCGGCTTGCTCTTCGGCGCTGAGCTGTGCATCGAGCCAGGTGAAGAGGTAGGTCTGGCCGATCCACAGGATGCCGGCGAAGACGTGGACCCAGCGCACGGCCAGGTTGAGCCACTCGTTGAGGTGGAAGTCCATCGGGTGGGCTAGCTCCCGCGGTAGGTGGTGTAGCCGTACGGGCTGAGCAGGAGCGGAACGTGATAGTGCTGCGCCGCGTCGCGGACGGCGAAGATCACCGCCACCTGGGGATGGAAGCTTTCCACATTCTGCGCACGGAAGTAGGCGCCGGAATCAAAGGTGAGCCGGTAGGTCCCCGCCTCGAGCGGCGAGCCTGCGGGCAGCAGATTCGTCAGCCGGCCGTCGGCATCGGTCGCGCCTTTTCCGACCACCTTCCATTCGTTGCCGCCGGAGCGCATCTCCAGCACCACCGGCACGCCGCTGGCCGGCCGGCCTCGGGAGGTATCGAGCACGTGAGTGGTGATGGCGCCCATCGCTTACTTGCCGCTCAAGAGTTTTTCCAGCCGGAGTCGCGTGATGCGACGCTGCTCCTCCACGGCGACGCGAAGCTCCTCGCCGGGCTCATTCTGGAGGCGGTTTCTGAGAAGTGCAAGCATCTCCTCGCTGGATTTTCCCGTGGCGCAGACAATGAAGATATAGCCGAAGCGCTCCTGATAAACGCGGTTGGCTTCGGCAAGCGCGGCGATCACGTCCCGGCCCGCACGTTGTGTGCCCGCCTGTTCTTCCGCCGACCAGCGATGCGTCCGAGCCGAGCCCGCCGGGGACGCGGAATTTTCTCCGATCTTCGGGTGGCGGCTGAACGCCTCAAGCCAATCCTCCGGGGGAAGGTCTCGCCACACGCTGTCCGCGGCCTGCAGCAATTCGGCCAGGTCTCGAAAAGGCCGCTGCTGGGCCATCCGCCGGGCCCAATTCGTGGAGCCGCAGCAAGGGAGCAGCTCCGCCTCGGCCTGCTGCGGCGAACAGCGGTTCAGTCGCTCGAGCCCTGCGCTCACGCATTTCTCCCGGCCATAGTGCCGTAGACGCGCAAGCGGCTGACGCCGCCATCCGGGTAGATATGGAAGCGCACGTGAGTCGCTTCGCCTGCGTTTTGAACCTCCTTTTCAAACAGGCGCACGGTATGCGCTTGCAATGTTGTGCGCGGCAGGACCTGGACCCACGGCAAAGAGGCAAAGTCCGACGCTTCCGTAATGTGCTGCGGCGCGCGGCAGGCCTCGAGCTGGCAGCTTTCAGGATAGTTGCCCTTGAAGTGCGAGGTGTCCACTTCCACCCGGCGGATGGTGCCCGGCGCTCCCAGTCGGATGACCACCCAGTCGTGGCCGGGGCCGCGCCGCCGGCGCGTCTCCCAGCCGTCGCTCATGTTCGCGGCGCGGCCGGGCATGATCAGGTTGTGGCGCGAGCCGAAGAACATGTCGCTGCAGGCCACCACCATCCCGCCGTGTTCGACTGCGGCCAGATCCATCTCGCCGCCGCGGCCGAGCTGCGTCCAGTCCGGTACGACTTCGCCGTAGGCGCGCAGCCGGGCCACGCCGCCGTCAGGGAAGATGTTGAAGCGGAGATGCGTGCAGCGCTGCGGGCTGTGGATGGCGAGGCGATTTTCAATATCGCCCCGCAGAGGAGATTTCGCGAGCAGCTCGGTCCATGGCGTTGCGGGGCTGGTCAGCTTCTCGACGCCGGGGTTACCTTCGAGCGCGCAAGCATCGAGCGAACAGCGCTCGGGATAATTCCCCTTGAAATGCGCGGTATCCACGACCACCCCGCGGAGGATGCCGGGCAGACCCAGGCGGATGATGCACCAGTCGAATCCGGGCGTGCGTCGCCGGCGCGTCTCCCAGCCGTCCATCCACTTCCCCACATCGGTGTACTTGCCCTCGATAAACAGAGGTTTGCCGGCCTTCAGCAGGTTTTCCTTGGGAGCGAAGAACTCGTCGTTGGCGGCAACCACAGCGCCGCCGAGACGCTCCGAGGCGAGGTCGATCAGTTCGGTAAAATCCATCAGCAGTCGTCCCGCTTCAGCAGCGCTCCCATGGGCTTGGCGGAGAACTGGCCACGGTCGTAAATTTTCCGGCCTCGCAGAAACGTCGCTTGCACCACGCCGATCAGCTCCTGGCCGGCATAGGGAGTCAGCTTGTGCCGGTGGTGCAGCTTCGCAGCGTCCACGCGGAAGGAGCCCTCTGGGTTCCAGACCACCAAGTCCGCCTCGCAGCCTGCCTGGATCGCTCCTTTGCGCTTCTCCAGCCCCACCAGCCGCGCCGGGCCGCGGCACAGCCACTCGGCCAGGTCGCGGAGAGAGTAGCCGCGCCGCTGTGCTGCTGTCCACATCACCGGGAGGCGCAGCTCGAGCGAAGAGATGCCGCCCCAGGCGCGCAGGAAGTCGCCGGAATCGCTCCATTTTAAATCCGGAGGGCAGGGCGAATGGTCGGAAACAACCATGGCGATCAAACCCTCGCTGAGCGCGGCCCACAATTTTTCCCGGTTGTCGCGCTCGCGGATCGGCGGGCAGCACTTGAATTGCGTGGCCCCGTCGGGGATGTCTTCGGCGGCGAAATAAAGGTAGTGCGGGCAGGTCTCCACGGTGATGGGCAGCCCGTCGTTTCTCGCCTGGCGCAACATGGGCAAGGCGTCGGAAGAGGAATGATGGACCACATGCACCCGGGAGCGGAACTCCCGGCCGAGCCGTATAACCAGCGCAACTGCTTCGTTCTCCGCCTCCCGCGGCCGCGAGCGCAGAAAGGCGGCATAGCGGCGAGGATCGGCGGACCCGCCGCCTGCGTGCGCTTGGAGAGCCTGCGCCAGCGGCCCGGGCAGCTCTGCATGCACGATGAGCACGGCACCGAGTGCCGCAAGCTCTCTCCAAGCGGGGCGAAGGTCGGCCTCGGTTACGTGGCGGAACTCTTCGACACCGGAAGGGACCAGAAAACATTTGAATCCAAGCACGCCCGCGTGGAACAGGCGAGGGAGTTGCGGCGTATTTCCCGGCACGACGCCGCCCCAGAAGCCGACGTCCACCCAGCAGCGGCCCTCGGCCGCGGCAATTTTGGTTTGCAAGGCATCCACGGTCGTGGTCGCCGGGATGCTGTTCAGGGGCATATCTACAAGCGTGGTCACGCCGCCCGCCGCCGCCGCACGTGTCGCCGAGTCAAATCCTTCCCATTCTGTCCGGCCGGGTTCGTTGACGTGGACGTGTGTATCCACCAGCCCGGGCATGACTACAGACCGGCCCGCGTCGTAGATCGGGCTTCCTGGCGGCACGTCCTTACCTCCCGCGACACCGGTGATGACGCCTTTGCGGATGTGGATGGAGGCCGGGCCGACGCCGGTGGGCGTGACGACCCTGTCGCCCCGAATGACCAGGTCCGCAGTCATGAGTTGCCTGGGGCCGCCTAGCTGCGCCGGGCGGCCGCCGCGCCGTTGCTGCTCATCTGCTGCAAGAACTCTTCCAGGAGATTCATGGCCACGCGCAGTCGGTAGTTCGCAGTGGAGCGCATGTCGTCAATCGGAGCAATCTCCCGGGAAAGCTCTGCCTTGGCGGCATGGATGGCGGCCGCACCGAGCTTCTGGCCGCGCAGGGCCGATTCGGTGCGGGCGCAGCGCAAAACCGTCGGCGCAACGCTGCCCAAGGCGATGCGGATGTCGCGAATCGTCCCGCCCTGGATTGCCGCGGCGGCGGCCAAGCAGACCTTGGAAATGGCCTGCGCCTTGCGCGTGCCCACTTTGCGATAGTACTGCCGCCAGTTTTTCTTTTCCCGTGGCAAACGGATGTTGCGGATCAGCTCGTTGGCCCGCAGGACCATCTGTTTGTAGCCGGTATGAAAGCCGTGGTAAGGCACCCAGCGCGACCCGCGCGCCGAGGCGAGCTCCAATTCGGTGTCGTACACCAGCAGCGCCGGCGGCGAATCGGCCGCCGGTGACGCGTTGGCGATGTTCCCGGCAAGCGTGCCGCGGTTCTGCGTGGCAATGCCGCCGGTCTCCCGCGCCGCCTGGCAGAGCAGCGGGAACTCCTGCTGCATCAGGGGATGCGCCAGCAGCTGGGTGTAGGTGGTCAGGGCGCCCAGGGTGACGCTTTCGGGTGCGACCTCGATGCCTTTGAGCTCCGGCAATTTCCAGATGCTAAGGAGTTTGGTGTGCGCGAGTTTGCCGGCTTCGAACAGCACCATCAAGTCGGTGCCGCCGGCCAGCGGCTTCCACACGCCGGGCTCGCGCTCGAGCAGCGCCAGCGCCTCGCGCAGGCTTCGCGGCGCCCTCAAATCATACGCGGGCAGGTAGGACCTCACGCCCTGCCTCCGCCGGCCTGGCACGCCCGCACGACGGCTTCGAAAATCTTGATGTAGCCGGTGCAGCGGCAGAGGTTGCCGGCCAAGCCGGCGCGGATTTCGGCCTCGCTGGGCTGGGGCTTGCGCTCGAGCAGGTTCACCGCCGCCATCACCATGCCCGGCGTGCAGATGCCGCACTGCGCGCCGCCGCAAGCAATAAAGGCTTCTTGCACGGCGTGCAACTGCTCGCCGTTGGCGATGCCTTCGATGGTCTTGATCTCGCTGCCGGCGACCTGCACGACCGGCACCAGGCAACTGTTGACGATCTCCCCGTCGATCCACACCGCGCAGGCGCCGCACTCGCCCTCGCCGCAGCCTTCCTTGGTGCCGGTGAGCCGCAACTTCTCGCGCAAGACGTCCAGCAGGCGCGCCATGGGATAGGAGCGCAGGCGCTGCTTGCTGCCATTCACGACGCAGGATATTTCGACCTTTTCCACGCGCTCAGACACGCGCGCCTTCCTCTTGCGTCTTGGCCAGAGCCGGCAGGAGCGTTTCCGGCAGGACGGGAATCTCGCAGATGCGGACGCCGGTGGCGTTTTCGATGGCGTTGACGATCGCCGGGGCCGTGCCATCCATGGGAAGTTCGCCGATGCCTTTCGCTCCCGCCGGGCCGTGGGGGTAGTGCAGCTCCTCGAAAAAGACGCGGATGGGCGGCACATCCGCCGCGGTGGGCATGATGTAGTTGGTCATTTGGCTGTTGACCATGCGGCCGTCGTTCCACACCACGTTTTCGTAGAGGGTGTAGCCGATGGCCTGCGCCACGCCGCCTTCGATCTGCCCCGCGGCCAGCACCGGATGGATCACTCTCCCCACCTCCTGCACGGCCACGAAATCGTCCACCTGGATTTCATAGGTCACCATGTCCACGGTGACCTCGGCGACGTACACCGCCCAGGCATACGTGCCGTAGGCGTCGCCCCGATAGCTGGCCTCGTCCCAGTGGATTTCCGGCGGCGGCTGGTAGCGGCTGCTGGCGCGCAGCGGCCCAAAGGTTTTGACGTAGCCGCGGCAGGCGCGCTCAAATTCCGCCGGGGTGTAGCTTTCCTTCAGCAAGCCGCTATCGAGGAGGGCCCGCTTTAGCCCGAGGCACGCCGACTCCACCAGCTTGCCCACCACCATGCAGGTGCGCGAGGCCACCGTGGGGCCGCTATTGGGCACGTTGGCGGTGTCCGGCTTGGCAACCACGATGCGGTCGTAGTCGAGCCCCAGCGTTTCGGCGGCGATCTGCGAAAAAATTGTGTTTGTGCCCTGACCGATTTCGGTGCTGGCCGCGAGAATGCGCACCAGGCCCTTTGCCGTCGCCTCCACCTCCACCACCGAGGCCAGGTATTGTTCCCCCGAGCCCGTGAACCCGGCGCCATGCATGAACGAGGCGAGGCCGATGCCTTTCTTGCGCTGCGCGCCGGGGTTCTGCTGGGCAAAGCGCTCGCGCTTGGCGTGGTAATCGCTCTCCCGCAGCGCGCGGTCGAGCAGGCGGTCCAGGCGGATGTCTTCGCGGATCACCTGCCCGGTCGCCGTGCTTTGGCCCGGCTGGACAAAGTTGCGCCGGCGAAACTCTTCCGGGCTCAACCCCACGGCACTCGCGACACCGTCCATGTGGCGCTCGAGGGCGAAAATGCTTTGCGGCGCGCCGAAACCGCGGAAAGCGCCGTGAGGGGGCGCGTTGGTGGCCACGGCGCGGCTGCGGATGCGCACTTGGGGGCAGTGGTAAGAGCCCGCTGCGTGGATGGTGCCGCGGGAGAGCACCACCGAGGAGAGCGTCGCGTAGGCGCCGCCATCAATCACGAAATCAATCTCCATGGCCAGGAGTTTCCCGTCTTTGCTGACGGCGGTGCGGTGTCGCGTGCGCGAGGGATGGCGCTTGGTGGTCGCCGCCATGTCTTCGGCGCGGTCGTAGATGAGCTTCACCGGCTTGCCCGACTTCCACGCCAGCAGCGCCGCGTGCCCGGCGATCATCGAAGGATATTCCTCCTTGCCGCCGAACCCCCCGCCGGTCTCCGCCTGGATGACGCGGACTTTCTCCGCCGGCAAGCCAAACAGCGCCGCGAGCGCCTTGTGGACGTAGTACGGGCACTGCATCGAGCCCCACACGGTGACGCCCTCCTGCGGATTGGCCACGGCGATCATTCCGTTGTTCTCGATGTAGAGCTGTTCCTGCGCGCCGGTCCGGTATTCGCCCTCAACGACAAAATCCGCGCGCGCCCAGGCTTCGTCCACGTTGCCCTTCTCGACCAAAAAGGACTTGAAGACGTTGTCCGTGCCCCAGACAACTTCTTTTCTCTCGAGAGAGTCTTCGATGGTGAAAATCGCGGGCAGCGGCTCGATCTCGATTTGCGCCGCGCGGCGCGCCTCTTCGAGCAGGTATTTGTCGGGGTGCGCGAGCAGCACGACCGGCTCTTCGTGATGGTTGACCACGCCGTCGGCGAGAAAGGGCTGGTCGTGCTCGATCAGGGCCACGTAGTTCGCGCCCGGGATGTCTTTCGCGGTGACGATGGTAAATTCGTTCCAGGGAATGCCCTCGCCGAACGAAATCCCGCGGATGCGCCCGCGGGCGCAGGAGCTGCGCAGGGTCACGCCATGCAGCATCCCCGGGAAGCTGAGGTCGTCCACATAGCGCGCCTGGCCGGTGACTTTGTCGCGCCCCTCTTTTCGCGGGACGGGCCGCCCCACAAGCCGGTTTTCCATTCGTCGAATCCTCGAAGCGCGGCCGCCGTCAGTATTCGATGCGGTCAGTTTTCTGCTCCCAGGCGCGAAAGGCCGCCAGGGCTTCCTTGCGCATGAGCTGGACCATGGGAATCTTCCGCCTGGGGGCGGGCAGCCGGAATTGTTTCATGATGAAGGAGTCGTCGAACCCGTAGCGGGTCGCGTCCTTGCCGGTGCTGGCGAAGAAGACTTTTGCCGGCCGCGCCCAGTAGATGGCGCCCAAGCACATCGGGCAGGGCTCGCAGCTGGTATAGATCTCGCAGCCGGTGAGCTGGAAGTGGCCCAGCGAGCGACACGCTTCGCGGATGGCCACGATTTCCGCGTGGGCGGTCGGGTCGTTCGTCGAGGTCACGCAGTTGGCGCCCTCCGCGAGCACAATGCCGTCCTTGACCACGATTGCGGCGAAGGGTCCGCCACGGCCCGAGCGCACGTTTTCAATGGACAATGCGATGGCCTTCTGCATGAACGGGTTTGGCATGGCCTCCATCCTGCGCCCCGCGCGGGACCGGGCGCGTGGCGAGCGCCTGCGGAGACATCTTACGTCAGAGCACACACCAGGGGTCAATCCTGGTGGAGGGGGATTGTTTACATCGTCCCGACGAAGCGTCCGGTGGGCTTGTTGCGGCCCCTCAGGCAACGGCGCCGGATTCTACGGAGATGGCTCGCGAAGCGTCGCCGGCTGCGCCGAGCGCCGGCGCGCAGCGTAATCTCTCTTCTGGTGGTCAAGACCAGGCCGGAGCAGGCAGGAGTCTAGCGGATGGCTCCGCACTGATTCTCAACAAGGTGCTGCAAACTTTCATCCAAGAGGACCCGGCGTCGCACCATGGCGGAACAAATTTGGTCGGCAGTAAGGCCCGTGGCGCCTCTGAAGTCGGCGCCCTCGAGGTTGGCATCGCTGAGGTCAGCCCCGCGCAAGATGGCCCCTTGGAGGTCGGCGCCGCGCAAGTCGGTCCTTTGCATCTCCGCTTCGATGAGCATGGCGTGTTGGAGCTGGGCGTCTTGGAGTCTGGCCCCCTGGAGTTTGGCGGACCACAGATAGGCCTCGCGAAGGTCGGCCGCTGCCAGATTGCCATCTTCCAGATGGGCTTCGCGCAGGTCGGCCCTGGCGAGATTGGCGCGTACGAGCTGAGCCCGGCGAAGATCGGATGCATACAGGTTGGCGGCTTCGAGTTTGGCACTGACGAGTCTCGAGTCCTCGAGAGAGGAGTAGGAGAGATCCGCTTCGCGCAGGTCGGCCCTGGTGAGATTAGCGTTTGCGAGCCGGGCGCCATGGAGGTTTGCGCGGGTGAGCAGGGCACGGTCGAGAACCGCCCAGGGGAGGTTGGCCTGGCGAAGGACGGCCCCGCGCAGGTCGGCTTCGGATAGAAATGCACCCTCCAAATCGGCCTGCAAAAGGTGAGCATTGGCGAGAAAGGCGCGATACCCCTCGGCGTAGCGGAGGTTCAATTTGTTGAGGCGCGCTCCCTTGATGAGGCCTAGGTCTTCTTCTCGCCCGGCCCAGTCTTTCGGTTTGGGGGAAATATCCATTTCTGAAAAGTCGGTATAGGGGCTGTAGCCGACAAGCCAAAGAATGTTGGCCGCCCATCGCCGGAAGTCTGTGGCCTTTAGTGCCGGGGCGCGGCTCGCGTCATGAGGGGCGCCGTAGATCGAACCGAGGGACAGCAGAAACAGGATAAGGCCGAGCGCAAGCGTGGTCGCTGCCCGGGTGTACACCTTTAAGCGCCGGGATGTTTTCCCCGAAGCCGGCGATTGCGGACTCTCCGCGCGAAGCGTTCCGCCGGCGAGGCCTGGCAAGAACGCGGCGGAGGCTATGGCCGCAACCACGAGCAAGACGTGCAGCATTGTGCCGTGCCAATCCTGCCGGGTCAGGTAGCGGGCCCATAAAAGAAGCAGCGTGGCCGGAACAACCCAGTACGCGAGCAGACTGGCGATGCAGGTCTCCAGGAAAGAAAGCGGCGGGCGAGTCTGTCTCAGCCACTTGACCTGACTGCGTGCCAACCCCATCAGGAGCCATGACCCTGTTCTATCCAGCGCTCTGCCGTCAGGAAAGATCGCGGGTAACTCCGCCAGGCTGTCCCACAGTCGTTGCAAGTACAGATGGAAGTAGAGGTAAAAGCCGAACAACAACACCGGCCAGAATAAATAAAAGCCGAGCATCGGTATGGCGTCGCCGACGCGGCGAAGCGGCAAGGAGGCCATGTTCCTGAGGAGTTGCAGGTCAGTTGTGGTGGCAATAATCGCGCAGGTGCACGCACACAACAGCAACATCGCCGCGATGAGCTTGTGCGCGTACTTGGACCTGCGGCCGGCAGACTCGAGCTCGCCGAATTCGGCGATGGGCTTGGGCAGCGCGGCCCCGAAAAGGTTTGCGCCCGCCAGCTTCCCGGTCAAGAGTCCCGTTGCGCCCTCGAGGTTTGCTCCTTGCAGATTCGCTTCCCGCAATTCGGTGCCCAGCAAGTTCGCCTCTTGAAGGTTTGCCTGCATCAGGCACGCGCCTTGCAGGTCAGCCAACAAAAGATCTGCCCCCTTCAAGTTTGCCTTGCGCAGAAGGGCCCGTTGGAGATTGGCCCCGGGCAGTTCGGCTCCCTCGAGGTCGGAACACGACAGATCCGCCCGCTCTCCCGCCTCGCCGTGGGATTCGACCCACTGCTTGTGCTGCTCGAGAGTGTGGGCTAATTTCTCTCCCGGGATTTCCACGCCCGCGAGTGCTTCCGAAGCCAGCGCGTGGAGCTCTTCGATCCCCAAGTCCATTGTCCCAACCCCCTCCGATGCCGAGATGCCCCTGAAAAGGAGTCCTCATCCGAGCTGTGCGGAGTCAGATGCGCATGCGGAAAAAGCCGCAAAGGCGCGCGGCCTTCTCCGGGTCCCCGCCAGGCTCATCTATCCTTGACGGTAGTCGGGACTTCCTGCTCCGGCAATAGTACTTCCTCAGATTTTGCAATGTTTGTAATCCACGCGGCGTGGCACAAAGAGCGCGTGTTTCGACGAGCACTTCTTTGGGGAAGTGAGGAGGTATTTTTCAGTAGCTGTTTTCCTGAAATGTGGTTGCGGATGGGCCCGCCAGGATTCGAACCTGGGACCAACGGATTATGAGTCCGCTGCTCTACCGCTGAGCTACGGGCCCGTCGATTCCTGCAACATCGTACACCCGAAAGACTTAGTGAACATACGCCGATTCTGGCGCGACTGGCTCAGTCGGCTCGGTGGCAGTTCTAGTGGCAGTTGGTTGCCCTGTCACCGATGCGGCTAGCCGCTCAACTGCAGCCAGGGTGTGCTTCGGGGCCAGGTGGCTGTACCGTACGGTCATCTGGATGGACTTGTGCCCCATGAGCTCCTGCACCGTCCGCAGATCGACGCCGGCCATGACCAGCCGGCTAGCGAAGGTGTGCCGCAGGCAGTGCCAGGTGAAATCTCGCAGCTTAGTGGCCCGGACCGCAGGCTCGAACCAGCGGCGCGGACCGGGAGCTCCACCGCAGACGAACCCCGTGGTCTCATACCGTTGGCGGAGCGCGGCCAGGGCCGCGATGGCCACGCTGTTTAGCGGGATGTGTCGCATCTCGCCATTCTTTGAGCGGGGCACGGTCAGCACGCGCTGCGAGAGGTTCACATTGTTCCACGTCAGGCCGTACATCTCCGAGAGCCGAAGCCCCGTGTTCAGTGCCAGGTCTAGCTCGGGCGTGTGCTCCTGGCAGGTGGCTTGGATTGCGGCTCGCAGCCGGGCTTCTTCTTCGGCGGCGAGCCAGCGGACACGCGCATTGTTCTCCTGGCGGTGCTTCACCAGCCGGGCGGGATTCTCTTTGGCCTTCCCGTTCTGAATCCCTAGCCGATAGACGAGCGAGAGAAGCGCGCGCAGCCGGTTTACCGTGGCCGGGGCCCAGTTGTTCTCGTCAGCGGCGCGCGTGAAGTGCTGCTCGATCTCCTGGGGAGTGATGGAATCGGCGGCGCGGTCGCGGAACCACGACAGCAGACGCTCCATCCGATAAATGTCATCGTCGTAACTGCGCTTGTGCGCCTTCGAATAGGCAAGGGCATCGGTGGCGAGCTCTGCGAAGCTGACTTCTCGTCGCTTGAGCTTCTCCGGGAAGAAGCGGCCTTCGCGGATTTCCGTCTTGCGCTTCTGGTAGGCGGCGATGGCCGCGCTCTTGCTGCCTACCTTTTCGCGGCGCCGCCTACCGTATTGGTCAAAGTACTGAATCGACCACTCGCCTGAGCCGGGCTCGCGCTCGAAAACTCCGCGCTGCTTCTTGCGTTTGCTGCTCTCCCCCGAATTGAAGATGCTGCTCGTGTTGCTCATCGCGCTGCTCTCCCTTCTCGCCGCGCCGCTCTCCACCACTGGCGGCGATGTTCCCTCCAGTACTCGCTGCTTTGGTACGCCTTCAACTGGCAAGCCTGGGTACAAAATCTCTGGTGTACAAATCTGGCGAAGAGCCACTGTCCACAGCGGCGGCACTCGCGCACGCGGTCGAGCAGCCCTTGCTGTTCGAGCTCTAGCAGCTTGAGGACAGCATCGGTCTCCGGGTTCTTCCCGTGCCAGTCCCACAGGTGCCGAGCGCGCCCGTACTTGGCGAACAAAGGCGCTTTCGAGACAGTGAGTCGAGGCCGCACCTTGTAGCGCGCAAGCTGCGCATCTACGCGCCGGATCTTCCTGACGTACTCCCGGGAAGGGGAAAGGTCTTGAAGTGAGACCCGGATCACGCGGCCACGCCCACCTGGAAAGGGCTTACCGGGTCTCGCCAAAAGGCGCTCGAGCGCATCTCTGTTCGCGTATTGCGCGACCGGGGAAAGCCCGCTCAGTTCGCGGAGGCCGATTAGCAGGCGCAACAGCCGGGCGGAGGACTTTTTCCCCTTTCTGGAGTTGAGCCAGCCGGCGAGGAACTTGCCCTCCTCCTCGCCCATGTACCTGCGCAGAACACGGGTCCCGGCAGTCGAATAGTGCCTTCTTACATTAGCCTCATCTTCCATAGTTCTAGACAATATCAGGCAGCGCGCGTAGTGTCAACAAGCGAAAGCGCAGTTCAGCGCGCTTAGGAGGGAAGGAATGGAACCCTTGTTGCTAACGCGCGTGGAGGCCGCTGGCCTGCTGCGGGTCAGTCTGCGCACGCTCGATTTGCTGGTCTCCACGAAGGAGCTCGGCAGCCGCAAGGTGGGGCGGCGTCGGCTGATTCCGCGCGTGGAGCTCGAACGATTCGCTCGGCGCGACCACGCCACCTCCTCGCCTGGGAGTGCCCATGGAGGGGAGGATGGCAGCCGGTAAGGCTCAGGCGGGGCGCCGCGACTTCATCGCTCGCATCCCGGCTCGGCTGCTGAAAGATCCCAGGCTATCGGGCCGGGCCAAAGGGTTATGGGCGATTCTCGCCGCTCATGCTGATGTGAAGAGTCGCCGGACGTTTGTCGGCGGCGAGACCCTCGACCGTCTCATGCGCTGTGGCCGTGGGGCACGGGAGGCTGATCAGCGCATGCTCCGCAAGACGGGCTGGCTGCGGGTCGAGTGGGAACGGGATCGCGGAGGGCTTTGGAGCCGGCGGATCTACGTTCTTTGTGACCCTGGCCGTTGCTCGTTTGACCGTCAGCGGTCTGAACCGACGACGGTCAGGCAAGCACCTATCAATGACCAGGATTCTTTATCAGTATCCATGAGAGAAAAGATCATCAGTGCCCAGTTGTCACTGCTGCTCGATTCCCGAGCAGCGGTTCCGCAAGAACGAGAGGATGATCTACGACGCTCCCTCTTGGACGAAACTCAAAGAGCTTATCCGTGGTGCACGCCGCGGATGTTGGCCTGGGCCTTGCGACGAATCGCTGAGCGAGCGAAAACGCCCCCACGTTCGGTCGCGTACTTCCGAAGATCGCTTCCCATCTTTTTTGATAACCTGGGGGCGGAAATCGAATCGTGGTTGCGCGACGCTGCCGCAGAGCGGATAAGGGCCCCGGCTAGTGTTCGCTTGCCTGACTTGGTTGAAGACCTGAAGCGGCTTGTAGCCGAGAACGATCTACCCTACGACGGGGACATGGTCATGCGTGCGGTCGATGCGGCTGAGCAACAGCTGAAGGAGCAACAGCGGCTTCAGGCAGATCTCAGGGTTGGTCGCGGGCCGCTAGCATAGGAGGTCAGCCTATGAGCTGCGGAGAGTGGGAGGTTATTCGGCAGACATTCGAGGATCTTCGCCGGAGGGGTTTGTATTTGGGCCCGGTGCCCTCATTTCGTAGGGAAGTTTCGCCGTCCTCCAGTCCCGCGCGAGATCTCCGCGTTGCTGCGGGCACGGTTCTCCTAGCCCCGCACGAGGCAGGGGGCATGGAGCCCAGGGCTGAGCTACCGAGCTGTTGGTGCTGCCACGCCGCGTACCGCTTGGACTGGCTTCGGGAGGAGGAGGGGCGGGCCTACGCTTGGCTCCTGCCGTCCTGCGGCTGCCTGGACGTGCCGCAGGCCCTGGCCTGTTGCGGGTCATGCTCGGACCATTGCCAGTGCCGGCGACGGGAAGGCCATGAGCCCTGAGAATGATCGGAAAGGCGACAGGAGGAGAGTCAGTCAGGCGCTCAATGACGGAAATTCTGGCTTGTCGGCTTTCCGTGCCGCCATCTATGCTCGGGTTTCTACCGCGAACCATGGCCAAGACCCAACTACGCAGACTCGCGAGCTTCGCGAATACTGCACCGGGCGGGGCTGGGAAGTCATCGACGAGTACGTGGACGTAGGAATCTCCGGAACGAAAGAGAAGCGGCCTCAGCTTGACCGCCTTGTGGCCGACGCCCGCCGTCAACGATTCGATGCAGTGCTGGTCTGGAAGTTCGACCGGTTTGCGCGGTCAGTCTCGCATCTACTGCGAGCATTGGAACTGTTCCGTACTCTGGGGATCGAGTTCATTTCTCTTTCGGAGCAAGTAGACACCTCTACGCCCACGGGCAAGATGGTGTTCACGGTTCTCGGAGCTGTAGCAGAGCTTGAGAGGTCGCTAATCGTGGAGCGGGTGAAGTCTGGTATGCGGAACGCCCGAGCCAAAGGCAAGCGCATAGGCCGCCCGCCGCGCACATACTTGCCTGTAGAGACGCGAATGGCCGTAGCCCAAGCCTATAAGCGGGGCGGGGCCAGCCTCCGGCAGTTGGCTCCAGATTCGGCACTTCGGTTGGCACGGTGCAGCGTTGCATCAGGGGGTACGGAGAAATCGTCTTGCAGGCAAAGACCTGAATTTTCGTTGGCGATGCCACCTAATCTAGCACGTGCAAAAGGATGTGTTTTGGTGCAGATAAGGGGCCTGCGCCTGAATTTTGGTCGATTGATTCCCCTCCTGCCGATTGGCAGGGTAGGGTCGCGGGTGGCCGGTTTGAAGGAGTGCGGGTTGCGGACACGGCGTGCGCGCAGATGTAAAATGTTGTGGCATCTGGCAGGGCCTGATGCTTCAAAGAGACTCATCATGAACGCGAGAGAGCTGGATCGGTACAAGCGATTGTTGCTCGAGAAGCAGCGCGAGTTGTCGACTGCAAGCGGCGAGGTCGGGACCCCTATACCCGCGGCGGGTGGCCCGCAGGGAGATCTCATTGACCAGGCCAATGCCGACTTTGAAGCGGAGCTTCAGATCCGGTTGCATCAGACCGACGGTCGTCTCCTGCGCGCGATAGAAGAGGCATTGACGCGGATCAGAGACGGCACGTTTGGCGTGTGCAAGGCTTGTGGACAACGCATCTCCAAGGCCAGGTTGGAGGCGGTGCCCTGGACGCGTCTCTGCCGTGAATGCAAGGAGCGCGAGCACGCCTGACTCTGAATCGGGAGGGGGACATGAGAGCCTACGTTCTTGTGAACACGGAGATGGGAAAGGTTCGAGAAGTCGCTCGACAAATCGCGAGCTTGCCTGGCGTCACGATAGCGAATGCTTGCTGGGGTGTGCCCGACATTTTCGTTGTGGCTGAAGTCGCGGCTGCCGGGGAACTCGACAAGCTCGTCATCGACAAGATTCAATCAATTGAGGGCGTGGAACGGACCGAGACGCACATTGCCATCGAGTGATCAACTCGAAGACGTTGGCCAGCTATTAGGGGCACATTCAAGGCAACCGGCCGAAGCCCATGACGCTCGAAGAGATCAAATGCTTCTGTGAGAGCAAGAGGGCGACGGTACAGATTGAAAGCCCTGTCGGAACGATCACGTATTCCTCAAAGGGTATCCAGATCGGACCTACGGTATTCGCGTGGCAAGGCGCCCCGCTGCCGCCAGTTCCGTCTCAGCAAGAGGTCCTAGAGAAAGCCGACAGGTTCGTCATCCAGCCGAAGTTTGGCGTAGCGCTAGAGGTTAACCGCGAAAAGTTTGACCAGCTATTGAAGATTTAGATCCCATCCGAAGAGGGCGCTCGTGGGTGAAGAGGAAAGTGAGCGACGAGCGGTACTCTGCCAGGGTGTTTCGCCATGGGACGAGCCATGCTTGATTCCTGCCACGAGACGTTGTGAGCGGTGTGGCTCCTGGTTTTGCCAGGCGCACTTCTCGGACCCGGATTGGCATCCGTGCGCAGCGGAATAAAGTGGCCCTGTTAGACTTTCGTGCCCTAGCATTTGGCCGAAAACGAAAAACACGCGGTCTGGCGGGCTTTAGAGGAAATCACATGACGCACACGCACGAATGCCCACGCTGCGGGATGCGCTGGGAATGTGGGGAGGCAAATTACCAGGACGAGTGCCTGTATCCCATCAAGACGCTTTGCACCAAGTGCTGGGCTCAAGGACCGGCAAGAGCTGCGTCTCTACGGGAAGGCAAAGAATGAGTATAAACTAGAGGACGGTAGCCTATCAGCGTGAGAAACAACTTACTTCTGGAGCGTGATCCACACCTTTCGAGGGCTGATACGGTCAACGCAAGGAGGTGACCGGTGGCCTACATCATCGCCGAACCCTGTATCGGAACCAAAGATACTGCCTGTGTGGACGTGTGCCCGGTGGATTGTATCCATCCGGCAAAGGGTCGAACCTATGACGATGGCCGACCGACGTACGACGAGGTGCCTCTGTTGTATATTGATCCCACCGAGTGCATTGACTGCGGAGCCTGTGTGCCGGTCTGTCCGGTGACAGCGATCTTCGCAGAAGCCGATCTGCCGGAGAAGTGGAACACGTTTATTGAGATCAACAAGAATTACGTTGACGGCGGCAAGTTTCAGCCCGACAAGTATCAAAAAGCGAAGTAGCTGACGGCCGCCTCGGCACTATGCCTGGCACGTATGAGTACGCTGCGCGAAATCATTTCTGAAAACGTTCGCGAGGGCGAACTCTACGAAAAGCTCGACCGCAACTGGGTGCGGTGTTTTGCCTGCGGGCACTGTTGCAAGATCCCAGACGGCCAACCCGGGGTTTGCAAGGTTCGCTACAACCGGGGCGGAACCCTGTTTGTGCCCTGGGGGTATGTCGGCGGCGTCCAATGCGACCCCGTCGAGAAAAAACCCTTCTTCCATGCTCATCCAGGGGCACTCGCTTACAGCTTCGGAATGCTCGGCTGTGATCTGCACTGCGCCTACTGCCAGAATTGGGTGACCTCGCAAGCCCTGCGCGATCCCGCCGCCGCTGTCGGCCCGATGCGCGTCACGTCGGCAGAACTTGTTCTTGACGCCCTCCGCCAGAGAGGCAGGGTCATCGTCAGCACGTATAACGAGCCGCTGATCACGACTGAATGGGCCGTGGCTGTCTTTAAGGAAGCGCGCGCGGCCGGATTGGTGACTGGCTTTGTTTCCAACGGAAACGGCACCCCGCAGGTCCTCGAATATCTGCGGCCGTGGGTGGATCTTTACAAGGTGGACCTGAAGAGTTTCGATGACCGCCACTATCGTCAGCTCGGCGGCCGGTTACAGCCCATCCTGGATACGATTCGTCTCTTGCATGAGATAGGCTTCTGGCTGGAGATCGTTACGCTGGTGATTCCCGGGTTCAACGACTCGGACGACGAGCTGACTCGGCTGGCCGAGTTTCTGGCGGGCGTATCGTCGGATATTCCTTGGCATGTAACGGCCTTTCACAAAGACTACAAAATGACCGATCCTGAGAACACCAGCCCGGAGACCTTGATAAGGGCAGCAGAGATCGGCAAGAAGGCCGGCTTGCGTTACGTCTATGCCGGGAATTTGCCAGGCATGGTCGGCGATTGGGAGAACACGCGTTGCCCGAATTGCCAGGAACTTCTCATCGAACGTAACGGGTATCTAATCACAGGTTACCATCTCACTCCTCAAGGTTGCTGCCCGTCTTGCGGCGCCAACATTCCCGGACGGTGGGATCCCGCGTTTCGACGACAGATTACCGCCCGTCCCTTTGTGCCGCGCATGCGCCCCCGATCAGATTTGCTTGTGCTGAACCCCTAAGAAAGCCACGCCATTTGTTGGCTCTCGTGGCGAGGACACGTATGGCACCCAGGGAGGAACCAAGAAGACTGCCGCGGGAAGGCGGTCTTCAGAAATGCGAACCTGTTGACAGTCCAGACCTGGGACACCCTGCGGCGCTTGCATGCAACCTTTTTGTATTAAGCGAAGTCAGGGAGCCACTGAAGCTCGCGCAAGCTCACATTGCCCATGCGGACCTTCAGATCACTCTCGGCCTATACAAGTACCTGATCCTGGAGCCGCAAAGGCCAGCGGCCGTGGTGCCCCTCAACTCCCGCCATTTTGATCTGAGCTCGAGACGCGAGGCCGCTAGTGTATAATGGAAAAGCTGGAAATTCCCGAACAAGATGTACGGTGCGGGGCCTGAGGGCATCGGGGCACTCAGGGTCAGGACCCACGAAGAGCAGCGTGGCGGACAGTTAGCCCACGGGTGGAATCCCAGCGTTATCTTTGTCCTCATCCAGCAGGGGTGTCCGAGCATCCCTCTTTCGACCATGGTATCGCCTTTGGGCAGGCCCGGCCGACTCTGGCAGTGGCCCGACAGGAGGAGAAACCTTTGGCACTGGTGATTAAAGAAAAATATGACCAGGTCCGCCAGCTCATCAACATGGGCAAGGAGCGCGGCTACCTGCTCTACGACGAGGTGAACGATATCCTGCCCGCCGAGGTGCACTCGTCGGAGGAGATCGACGACCTGCTCTCCACCTTCGAGCGCTGCGGCATCGACATCTACGAAGATGTCTCGAGCGCCAAAGTCGCACGCGCCGCTGCCGAAGCCGCCGAGTCCGGCGATGCCGAACCCAAGGAAGAGGGACCGGTTGAGGAAGTCGAGCTCGATCTGACACCGGGCACACTGGAGAAGACGAGCGACCCGGTGCGCATGTACCTGCGGGAGATGGGCGCCGTTCCGCTGCTCACCCGCGAGGGCGAGGTGGCCATCGCCAAGCGCATCGAGGGCGGGCAAATGCTGGTGCTGAGGACGATCTCGCGCTCCCCCATCGTACTGAAGGAACTGTTGGCCATCGGCGAGGAGCTGCGCAAGGGCACCCGCTCGATCAAGGAGATCGTCCAGTTCGACGACGAGGAGCTGACCGAGGAGAAGATCGAGAACAAGAGGCGGCAGGTTCTCAAGATTCTCGACAAGATCGAGAAGCTCCACCAGGCCGCGCTCAAGCAGGCCGCCAAACTCGACCGCACGCCGGCGTCGAAAAAGCGCGCGTACCTGCGGACCCGGTTTCAGCTTGGGCGGAGGCGCATCCAGATGTCGCAGCTGGTCCGCTCGATCGACTTCATCCCGCTCGAGAAGAAGCGCCTGATCGACAAGATGCGCCACACCGTCGAGCGGGTGCATGCGCTCGAGCGCGTGGCCGACCGGCTGAAGCACCGCACCGACGCCGCCAAGGGCGAGACCGCCGCCGAAGCGCGCAAGGAGCTGCGCTCGCGCCGCTCAGAACTGAAGGAGATCGAAGAATCGAGTGAAGTCGGGCTGACCGACCTCAAGCGCACCCTCACGCTGATCTTGCGGGGCGAGGCGGAAGCCGAACAGGCCAAGAAAGAGTTGACTGAGGCCAACCTGCGCCTGGTGGTCTCCATCGCCAAGAAGTACACCAACCGCGGCCTGCAGTTCCTCGACCTGATCCAGGAAGGCAACATCGGCCTGATGAGGGGCGGCGACAAGTTCGAATGGCGTCGCGGCTACAAGTTCTCCACCTACGCCACTTGGTGGATTCGTCAGGCCATTACGCGCGCCATCGCCGATCAGGCGCGCACCATCCGCATCCCCGTGCACATGATCGAGACGATCAATAAGCTGATCCGCACTAGCCGGCAGCTTGTCCAGGTGCTCGGCCGCGAGCCCACCTCGCAAGAGATCGCCAAGCGCATGTACATCCCCATCGACAAGGTGCGAAAGATCCTGAAGATCGCACAGCAGCCCCTGTCGCTCGAGACGCCCATCGGCGAGGAGGGAGATTCGCACCTGGGCGACTTCATCGAGGACAAGGCCGTCGTCTCGCCCTCGGACGCGGTCATCAACCTCGACCTGAAGGAACAGACGGCGTCAATGCTGAAGACGCTCACCCCACGCGAGGAAAAGATCATCAAGATGCGCTTCGGGCTGGAGGACGGCAGCCAACACACGCTCGAGGAAGTGGGCCTGGCGTTTAACGTCACTCGCGAGCGCATCCGCCAGATCGAAGCCAAGGCGCTGCGCAAGCTGCGGCACCCGTCGCGCTCGCACAAGCTCCGCGCCTTCCTCGAACTCGCCCTGTCAGAATAACTCTAGACTGCCGCTCCACCGCCAGGCCACCCTCTGTTGTCAATCTCAGATCGCCCTGGTCGCGGTTGGGTGCACTTTGGCTGACGCGGATGAACCTGGCGGGACGACGACGGCGGAGTCACCGCCTGGCCTAGCAAGTGAGCGAAACGACCTTGTGGTTTCCAGGCCGAAGCTTTAGAGTGGCCGAATGGCAAACACGCTCATCTACGTTGTCGTGGCAGTGGTGATCATTGTGGCCGTCGTCTACGGGTTCCGAAAGTGGCGCTAGATGGACACCCGCGTCAGGGCAAATTCGGAAGCGAGTTCCAAAACGGAAATCCTGGTTTTATGCGTCCTTCACAGATTCGTAACCTGATCCTGCTGGCGGTGCTGTTGGCGCTCATCCTGGGCTTGACGAACAGCATTGCCAATTTCATCATCGACTACAACTGGTGGAAAGAGGTCGGACAGGTTGAGACGTGGATCAGCATGCTGTGGTACAGCATTGCCCCCGCCGCGGCGGGCGCCCTGGTGGCTTTCATCGCGCTGTGGGTGGCTCATGTGCGGGGGCTGCACTTCGCCGGCGTCCGCCCACGGGATTTCCGCCTGTACTCCCGGCTGGTTCCGGTGGGGCTGGCGATAGTGGCGATATTGTTCGCCTCGGCCTCGATTGACTATTGGACGATCATGCGCTTTTTCGGGTCGCGGGGGGTCACGCTGCCCCCCGCCACTTGGAAGGACCAGGTTTTTTCGCGCGCCCTGCCGTTTTACCTGTTCGATCTGCCTTTCTATTCGGAAGTACTCGGGTTTGTGTTTGTGCTGGCGATTCTTTGCGCCCTGGTCTTCTGGGCCACGGCCCGGGGATGGCAGTTGGCCGAACATTTCCGCCGCGGTCAGCTGAGTGGCCGGTCGCCGAAAACTCTTGATCTGGGGCCCCAAGCGCTGCTACTGCCGGGCGCCACCCGTGCCGGCTTCGTCCGCGTAATCGCCGTAATTCTGTTGCTTGGTCTTGCCACCTGGGTTTTTCTCGGCAACTACAAGCTTCTGTTCAACTCCCACGCCTTCATGACCGGCGCAGATTACGTGGACGAAAAGGTTACCCTTCCTTTGCGCTGGCTCCTCATTATTGCGGCTTTATCGGCGCTCCCGCTGGTTTGGACGTCGAGATACAAGAAGGCAATAGGCCTTTTAATGGCCGCTTTTATCCTGCGACTGGTTTTGCCAGGCATCGTTCGCGCCGTCTATGTGCGACCGAATGAGATCTCGATCGAGCGGCCTTATATCGAGCGCCATATTCAGGCTACTACGGTTGCCTTCGGCCTGAATCGGAGCGCCACTGAACGTCCCTTCACTGCTTCCGGGCAAGAGACGGTCGATGCTGTGCAGGACGCCACGCTGCTCGATAATGTTCGTCTTTGGGACCTGCGCGCCTACACTGCAACGATCACCCAGATCCAGGCGCTGCGCCCGTATTACACTTTTCCCGCCACCGACGTTGATCGCTACTTCATCAAGGGCCGCATCAAGCAGGTACTGCTGTCCCCCCGTGACATCGACGTCAGCCAGTTATCCGGCGAGGCGCGCCAGAGCTGGATCAATCCGCGGTTCATTTATACGCACGGCTTTGGTGTGGTCGTATCGGAGGTCAATAAGATTACGCCCGACGGCCTGCCGGTCCTGCTCATCGAAAACGCCCCGCCCGAAATTAAATCTCCTGGGTTGCGGCTCACACGGTCAGAGATCTACTACGGCGAGAGCACTCAGGATCCGGTGTTTGTGCACACCGCCCGTGAGGAGTTCGATTATCCTTCTGGCGACCAGAACAAGTATTCGACATACCAGGGCACGGGAGGTTTTCCCGTTGGCTCTTTTCTGGTGAAAACCGCCGCTGCGATATCCCAGGGCGAACCGAACATTATTTTTACGGGCTATCTTACCGGCCAGAGCCGCATGATGATCTACCGCAAGGTGCAGGGAAGATTGGCGCATCTGGCCGGCTTCTTGCACTGGGACCCTGACCCCTACCTGGTGATTACCGATGACGGCAGGTTAGTGTGGATGGTGGACGGCTACACGACTTCTCTCTCGCATCCTTACTCGGCGACGCTTCCTGTGACCGGGCTGGACGAAGGCGCCAATTACATTCGCAATGCGGTGAAGGCCACGGTGGATGCCTACACGGGGAAAATGTCTTTGTACGTATTCGATCCGAGCGACCCCATCATCCAGGCTTTCGAGAACCTGTTCCCCAAACTATTCCGGCCTGCTTCCGAAATGCCCCCCGACCTGCGCCGGCACGCCCGCTACCCCGAGGTTCTTTTTGGCACGCAGGCCGAGGCTTACCGTATTTTTCATATGCGCGATCCGCAGGTGTTCTACAACAAGGAAGACATATGGGAGATCGCGAACAGCCTGTCCGGGCAGTCTGGAAAACCTGTGCCCATGCAGCCCACTTACGTGGTGGCCACCTTGCCTGGGGAGAAAGAACCCGAGTTCCTGCTGATCCTGCCTTTCACCCCGCGGGGCAAAGACAATTTGATCGGGTGGATGGCTGCCCGCTGCGACGGAGATCGATTAGGGAACCTGATTTATTTTCAACTCTCGAAACAGCAACTGATGTACGGCCCCATGCAGATTGAGTCGCGCATCGACCAGGACCAGAACATCTCCAAGGATCTCAGCCTGTGGAACCAGCAGGGCTCGCGCGTTCTGCGCGGAAACATCATCGCTCTGCCGGTGAGTGGGGGCTTCCTCTACGTCGAGTCCATTTACATTCAGGCCACCGAAGCACGTATGCCACAGCTCAAGAAGGTTGTCCTGGCCATGGGTAACCGGCTGATTTATCGGGATACCTTCGACCAAGCCCTGGCCGAGCTAACGGGCGGTCCCGCGCCGGCCAGGCCCGCTCTCGCCGCCGTTACCTCCGCCCCTGCTCCGGCGGCCACTGGGCAAGGCTTACCCGCGCTCGCTGAACGCCTCCGCCGTCTTCGAGATCAGGCCGCACAACTGGCCCGGGAGCTGGAGACGCTAGAAAGGGAAGCGAGGAAGAAATAGATTCGACGTAAGATGCAAGGCAACGGGAGCGAGTCGCGCCAAAGGGTGATGGTTTCGTCGCTTCGTAGGAACTCGAGCTCTTCGATCGCTGCTGCCATACCCACCTCGCGTCCGTGTTGCAACTCGGTACGCTGGATTCGGCCTAGGCAACGCACCTCTACCTGGCCGACCAGGGTCAGTTCGTGGGGAAGCGTCATCACAATCTCAATGGACGAGCGGTGCTTACTGTCCTTGGGCGGCAAGAAGAAATAGATGCCAGGTGAGCTCATGTCCTTGGACTCGGTGACGGTCTCGCCGACCGCAGAACCGCTTGTCCAGCGAACAACAAGAGGCAGCTGGATCTCAAAGCGATGGGCCCATCGACGCTCTGCACCGGGCAACTAATACAGAAAAGAAGCTAACAGTTAGCTGTGAGTGGAATGCACTGCGCCGGCGGGCTTGGCCCGCAAATCTCGGATCAGAGATCCTGCTGCCGCCTACGTGGTCGGTTGCTCAGATCCAACTCGCCGAAGCAATGAAAAGCCAGGAGGAAGCGGAGCGGGCATTTTGCACAACGGGATCTTCTCTGGCGATTTCGGAAGCTCGACGACGTGGGGTTCAAAGCCGACTTGATGGCAGTGTCGACAGCGGTATCCGTCTAGTTGTCTAAGGATGCGGTCGATTTCAAGCTGAATCCGCATGGCGCAGGTTAGCGTGATCGGGCTGTGCAATGCAATCCTCTTCACGTTTCACTTCACGCAGAATCCTTAACTAAACACAGTTAGCCGGAATTTCCGATCTCAACCTTACCTTTTGCAAAACTTACACGTCAGCAGCACTCTCGTCTCAAGCTCAGATGGCCATGGCCGCGGTTGGGTGGCATCGCGGCTCGTTTGGCATTTCCGCTGAACGCCAACAACCCCGAGAGTCCATGCGGCGCACCAAAGGAAATCCTTTGGTAGGGCCGAGTCTCGTTGATAGCGAGGCATCGGGAAGACCAGCGCATGATACGATCCACAACGGTGAGATAATCGAGCGCGAGGATGCCGAGGACCTGCACCGTCTGCAAGAGCCCTTGCCGCGACGAGGTGGACCGTGCGCTGCTCGACGGCACACCGCACCAAGACATCGCGCGGCACACGTCCCTGTCGCGCTGGGCAATCCGCCGCCACGAGACACACCTGCCTGCACTGCTGGCAAGGTCCAGCAAGGCCGCCGAAGTCGCGCGCGCTGACGACCTGGTGAGCCAGCTCGGCCAACTCACTGAGGACGCGCGGCGCATCCAGGAGAAAGCCGAACGCAGCCAGAACTTCTCCGCGGCCTTGGGCGCCATCCGCGAGTTGGTGCGGATCGTCGAGCTGCTGGCAAAGCTGCGCGGCGAGCTCAACGAGCGGGCCCAGACGAACATCGTAAACGTGCGCGTGGTCGATCCGGACACAGCCCGACGCATCGCGGAGGTGTACCTGCTGCGGCACCGAACCACCCCTCAGCCGCGGGAGCTGCCATGACCGAGCCGCGCGACGTGCTGGCGCTCGCGGCCCAGGACCTGGCCGCCTACGCCGCCGCGGTCTTTCCGCAGTTTGAGTTGGCCGCCCATGCCCGCGTGATGGTCGAGAAACTCGAGGCCGTCGAGCGCGGCGAGATTCACCGGCTGATGCTGTTCCTTCCGCCAAGGCACGGAAAAAGTTTGCTGGCCACTCAGCTCTTTCCCGCCTGGTACCTCGGCCGGCACTCTGACCGCTCCATTATCACGGCCACGTATGCCCAGGAGCTCAGCGACGACTTTGGCCGGCGCGTCCGCAACCTGGTGAGCGACCCGCTCCATTCCGCGATCTTCCCCAACTTCGGGATCTCAGAGGACTCGACTTCGATGCGGCGGTTCAACACCACCGCCGGCGGCTCCTACTTCGCAGCCGGTCGCGGCGGGCCGATCACGGGCCGCGGCGCCGATCTGCTCATCATCGACGACCCACTCAAGGACGCCGAGGAAGCGCGGAGCGAGACGATTCGTCGCGCGCTCCACCAGTGGTACTCGCACGTCGCCTACACACGCCTACAACCCGGCGGAGCCGTGGCGCTGGTTGAGACGCGCTGGCACGAGGACGATCTTGCTGGTTGGCTATTGCGCGAGCACTTCGACGAGCGCTGGGACGTGGTGAGCCTGCCGGCCGTCGCCGAGACTGACGAGAGTTTCCGCCGTGCCGGCGAAGCGTTGTGGCCGGAGCGTTTCCCCTTGGCGGTGCTCGAGCAGATCCGCTCGGCTGTCGGTGGCGCAGCCTGGGCGTCGCTCTACCAGCAGCGCCCCGCAGCGGCTGAGGGCGCGATCTTCAAGCGGGAGTGGTGGCAGTTCTATCAGCCGCCGCTGGTTATCCCGGTCACCCGCACGGTGCAATCGTGGGACACCGCATTTAAAAAAGGTGCTGAGAATGATTTCAGCGTCTGCACAACCTGGGGCGCGACCGAGTCTGGATATTTTCTTCTGTCCCTTTGGCGCGGGCGCGTGGAGTTTCCGGAACTCAAGCGCATGGTGGGCGTCTTGGCAAACGAGTGGAAGCCGCACGCGGTTCTCATCGAAGACACCGCGTCCGGACAAAGTCTGGTCCAGGAGCTGAAATCCGCGACGCCGCTGCCTGTTCTCCCCGTGAAAGCCGACAGCGACAAGGTCACCCGTGCGCAGGCCATCACGCCGCTGATCGAGGCGGGCAAGGTGTTCCTGCCCGAATCGGCGCCATGGCTGCGCGACTACATCGACGAACTCGCCAGCTTTCCCGCAGGCGCTCACGACGACACAGTGGATTCCACGACGCAAGCATTGAACTACCTGCGCGAACCTCCGGAGCCGAACATGCTGACGTATCTTCGCCAGTGGCACGCGAGTCAGAAAGCCAGCACTCCGCCGGCAACTCCGTCATAACTTCGGGAACCTCTGGCGCCGAGTTGACCAGCGCGCCCTTCTGATAGAAAGTCGGCTTATGCGGACCGATCATGCGACTGCTCACGTGGTCGTATGACGCCCATCTCGGAAAGTGGTTGCCAGTTTCCGGGAAGCCGCCTTCTCGGGCACGAATCCAGAAGGATAAGGACCACTTTTTCACAGCCTCCGGAAGAGTTAAAATCTTGACGCTGTCCGACCCGTTCAACCGATGAAGATCGTAGTCGACACGACTGTCTTCGCTCACGGCTTCAATTCCCGCTCAACCGACGTTCGCCTGTTGAACGGCTTCCTGGAACGCACCCCTGCGGAGCTATGCGTCCCGGCCGTCGTGTTTGAGGAGGCAGTCAATCTGGTCCGAAAGAGCATTGAGGACGTGAACCATGAATTGGACGCGGTCCATCGCCTCACAGGAGATGCAAAAACCTACCCGAAGTTGGATGTCGAAGCCGGGCTGGCCACGTACCGCGAGTCTCTCGACAAATTGCTAGAATCTCTGAAAGCGCGAATCCTGCCCTATCCGAGCGTAGCCCATCAAGACTTGGTGAGGAGAGCTCTCATCCCGAACAAGCCCTTTGTGTCGAGCGGTCGGGGGTACCGGGACGCGTTGATCTGGTTCTCGGTACTCGAGCTCGCGCAGAGCTGTAACGAGGAGATCAGCTTCATCAGCACGAATTTGGACGACTGGTGCAAGAGCAAGAAAGACCTTCGGTTACATGGTGATTTGCTTAACGACCTGAGCAGTAGGCGGATCAGCGCCACACGCGTTCGCTTCTTTGCGTCGCTCGACGAGTTTATCGACCAGTGCGCTATCGCGACCCTGCCCGTCTCGTCCCCGTCAACGGAGATCACAACCCACCTTCCCGACTACCAGCAGCTGCTCATCGACAACAAAAAATTAGTAGAGACGAAGCTGGCGGACAAGCTGCCGGATTTTCTTGGCGCCGTCAGCGGTGTAGACGCTCGCGTTGAAGAAGTAGAAGTGCTCGCGATCAGCGCACCGATGGACATCCTGTCTTCCGCGATTCGCGTAATGGACTCGCAGAGGCGGCTTCTTCAGTTCTCTGCGAAGTACAACGTGGCGCTGCGGTTCTTGATTAGGAGATCGGATCTTGCAGTTTGGTCTCAGTTTCTCTCGTTGCACCTACGGCAGGAGTGGGACGAAACTCGACTGCGAGTCCAGGCCATTATGGAAATCAGAATGTCTTTCCACATGATTCGGCGCGGCGAGGAGACTGAAGGCTTCTCCCTATCAATATCCCCCTACAAAGCGACGTTTCAGGGCACAGGCCCCGTGGCCGTAAGGCTTCACCAGAGAGAGATTCACGCCCCGGAACATACGACATGGGGAACCGTAAAATGCGACTCTTGTGACGAGGAGTTCGGAGTCGGATGCCACCGCCTCTACCCCACAAACACTGAAGCGGAATGCGTGGCAAAGTTGGAACGCATTCTCGCCGCAGACCACAGGGCTGGCCGGTCACACGAGAATGCCTACGACCTAGACGTCTATTCGATATGAAGAAGTCTCACGTCTATGCCGCCAATTCTTGTAAGCTCGCAAACTCTGTGAGTTCTATTGTGGCCGTGCGGAAGCCCCGGCTGCCGCCACCCAACCATCATCGATAAAGCGGAGCGGCCGATAGTGCGACTCGATTGAGGCTGGATCGGACCTCGTACAAGAGGTCGTCCGCCGGCATGTTGGGGTCATGTTTGAGGAGCTCGTATCCGAGGGCCATCGCGTATTCGCTAAAGGCAATCTCGTAGGACAGACGACGAACCCCCGGTTCCTCCACATTCTCGTCTGCCAAGGCCGCCGAGAGAACGGGATGATCCAAGTTGATGAGGATGCTTAACGAGCGCTCATCATAACGGGAGCGGTGCTCTGAGCGACCCAAGTTCTGGTAGACGACCTGAAAGCCGCCTCTTGGCCGGCGGCGGGCTCCCTCAGACGTCCCGGCCGGATCGATTGGGTCTTTGCCACCGGCATCTGGCTCTCCAGCAACGGCTATATCGGGAGCACTTCTCCCACGGCCGTGTCCGGGATTCATAGTTCTGTCGGTTTGCTCGACTCTTCCCTTCTCCTGCGTCCCGCTAACCCATGAATCCGGATTCTGGTCACCCGTATGAGCGCTACCGAACCGAGCGCCAGCTGAACCCGGTTTCGCGGCGACCGCCCTGATGTTCGTCAAGCGATCCCGGATGTTGTTGAAGTCGTTGTTCAGCATCTCGGCGATCTTCTGTGCCTGCATCTCAAGCCGTCGCGCCTGCTCGGTCCTACGCGTCTCCTTTGCTCGGCGGACGAGGTCTATCCGAACCTGTTCGAGCTTGGAACCGATGAATCCGACAAGAACGCTCGCCACGGGGTGCTCGAGATTAAGCTGCAGGGATCTGCTCGAGTCATAGGGCGCGATCGCGATGGACGGATTGTCGAGAGCAAGGACGTCGATCTCCCCAAGCAAATATGCGCCGAACTCCTTGTTCTCGGTGCCTGCCTTCTCGACGGCTACTAGATTCCCAGAGCCCGCTGTAATGAGGACACCCTGTTCAGCATCTGGGAGTGGCGCCCGCGCCACCTTGATTAGCAGGTTGACGTCACCAAGCACTTGAGCCTGCTCGGGCGATGGGTCAAATCTGTACTCGGCCTCAATCTCGGGCTCCCGGTAAGCGCACACGTGGTCATTAACAGCTACCTCCGGCGCTACCGCCCGAAACGCCTGGAGGTGACGCTCTATATACTCGATGATGGGCGCCATTCGGATCTGCCTCAGCAAGACGTCTTCGATGAAGACCGTGGTTCCGTTGGGGGAATCGACCCGCTCGTTGCGTGTCAACCAGTCGACCGAAATCTCTTTACCGCCGGAGTGCTCGATCATGTCCCGGCTCAGCGCGGCGACATTGCGGAGGCCGTCCCTCATGGTGTCCACTCGCAGGTTCTTGGCGATCCCGAAAGCTGCAGACTTTCCCGTCCCGAACTTGCCGCGGCCAGGTCGGCCCGCAAGCCGCTCAATGTTCTCGCCGTGCATGGTAAAAAAGTGCTGCAGATCCCTGTCTGTCATGCCTCGACCGTTGTCGCTAATAGTAATCGCGCGGTCGGCCGGGCGGACTTGAACGGACACGCGAGGAGTGGTGCCTCGATCGACGTACTGAAGGCCGTTGACAACGTACTCCCAAACGGCTGCGGCCTCGGTCTTGAAGGCAGCGGCAGCGGCCAGCAGGTCTCTTCCGACGTGTGACGTGACCTTCATGTCAGTGACTCGAGTCATCGGTCTTCTCCTCCTTGTCAATCTCGTCAGAAAGGTGGGTCAAGAACGAGCTCAGCTCCTCGTCGTCCGCGAACATCGCTCGCAGCCGAGTCAGCTTCGCCTCGCGCACCGAAGCAGTCGAATAGCTATCAAGTCGGAACACCTCTCGAGCCTCTGCAAAAACCACCGACTTGTCGCCTTCCAACCAGCGGGCCCAGGCAGGCAGGGTCAGAATGCGCTTGCGCTCGCGATCGCGACGACTTGAGTCTATCGATCCAGCTCGGGACGCACGCCTCTGAGGCTCGCTCGTCCCTAGCGATTGGAGCCTCGAACGGGCAGAACGAATCCACGCCAGTCCTTTCCTAGTTAGGGACCAGCCAGTACGGCCTGAGCCCGTCAGGAGTTCGCCGTGCTCAGGCTTCTTCGCGTCCGACAGGTAGACACGTACCAGCTCCAGGTTGATCTGCTCGGGATACTTCCGCCAGCTGAAGCGTTTCGGAGCGAGCTGGAACGCTTTGACCGCGACGTCTTCAGTGTCAATGCGCCTTTGGTCGCCCCCAAGCAGAGAAACGGCCCATGTGACTAGTTCGGCGTGAGTGATCGGTGTCAACATTTTTCTGGCCATTAAAATCATTGACATGGTAGCATAGAGGCGGTCAGATTTCAGCAATTATTTTTTTTCTATGCAAAAAGTGATTCCATTGTGGGGAGAGCGAGGCTGTCCGCCGCTGCCGGAAAGCCTGCGGACAGCTTGGGGGTCTGAAGGGATCCCGGTTTGGGTAGCGCTCGAGCTGGGTCTCAGCCAGGACGCGACGTTCTCCGCGCTTGATGTCGAGGCTTGGGCACGCTGTAGCCACAAGGAGCTTCCAGAGTCTGTCAAGAAGTTCGTCATCAACGTTGTTGCGATGCGGCGCGCCTCTATTGGCCACCTTCGAGTATTCGCTCGACCTTGGCCCCGCTCGCTCGACCCTGTCCTACTTTCCTGGTCGAATCGCACGCGCAACTGCCTCCGCAAGGCGGCCCTGCTCTCGGACATTTCACGCTTGTCCGCGCTCACGTTCGCAGACTTGTTCTCCATTCCGGCCATGGGCGCCGCGTCGGTTCTCGACTTCGCCTGCGTGGCAGAAGCTGCTTTCACGCCAGCTCAGCAGGCCCTCGGGGGATCCGGAGATGTGAGCGAGGACATTGCCTCTCGGTTGCTCGAGGCGATTGACGCTTTCTGGGCCCCGCAAGTCAGCAATCAGGACCCGCGATTCTCCGATCTGCTTCCGCCAGGCAACCTGACAGTTTTCGAAAGGCTGGAACAGCTCACGGTTGAACCCGAGGATCCTCCTCTGGCAGAAATCCAGTTGGCGCGAGCGATCACCGCCCTCGGGGAGCGGCTGTCGACGGTAGCGCGCGCCCCGCTTGAAGTGGCCCTCACTGACTTCATCGAGCAAGTGACGCGGAATGGTGGCGCACGCCTTCAAGCGCTTCTGCGTCGTCTCGGCTGCGACGGTGAGCCGCCGGCAACCTTGGAGGAAGCCGCCTCGTTGCTCGGTGTCACGCGGGAACGAATGCGGCAGATCCACAAGAGGTTTTCGGAGCGTGTACCGAACCACCCGATCTTCATGCCCCAGCTAGACGCGGCAATCAGTGCGATCCGCGAGTCTGCTCCCATCAGCGTCGACCGGGCATCTGAGCTGATTCGCGCCAAGGGTATCAGTGCTCGCCCCTTTCATCCGAAGAGCCTTTTGGCAGCGGCAGAGTTCTGCGGTCGCTCGCAACCTTTCGAGATCGATAGCTCCGTTGGACTTCCGCGAGTGATCGTAGAGCAGAGACGAGAGTTCGAGCGGGCTGCGCTGTCAGTCGCCTGCCTACAGGCAGAGGCGTCTGGCGCCACAAACGTTCAGGAAGTCGCCGCAGAACTGGCGTCCAGAGGCCAGTCCAACGTCAGCGATGAGAGCGTTCGGCGACTCTTGAAGGACTGTCGTGAAATCGAGTTTCTGAACGAAGACTGGTTCTGGCACAAGTCCGGGATCCCTGACAGGAATCGTCTTCGCAATATCACGCGAAAGATGTTGTCGGTGACGTCACCGATCCCCGTCGGTGAGGTGCGCGAGGGTGTTCATCGCAACTACAAGATGCGGCGAACCCGTGGCCTGAGCTCCTGGCCGCTGGTGACTCCACCCCGAGCTGTACTGCAGGAACTCTACCGACTTCACCCTGAGTTCTCGATCGATGCGGGCGGTTTGGTTGCTTCCGTTGGGCAACTGAAGTACGGAAGTGAGCTTAATCCGACGGAGCGAGTCCTCTTCGAAGTCCTCAGGTCATCACCCGCTTGCCTGCTTGACCGCAGCAGTCTTGCGAGAAGTTGCTCCGAGCTGGGAATGAATCCCAATACGTTCTCGCAGTACCTATCGTCGAGTCCTGTGATAGCCCATGTTGGGACCGACATGTGGTCCTTGCGCGGGGCCAGAGTGGACCCCGCCGCGGTCGAGGCGCTCAGAGAGGCGAATGCTGCAAGGCCCAGCGAAAAACGCATCATCGACCATGGCTGGACTGAAGGCGGTGAGCTCTGGTTGGCGGCGAGGCTTCCGGAGCTTCCGTCGAATTTCGTGCTCGGCATTCCGTCGGCCATCCGCCGTTTCGTTGTCGGACGGGAGTTCCCGGCGACTGACGAGCATGGATTGGCAGCAGGCACCGTGCGAGTCAACACCGAAGGATCGTCATATGGCTATGGCCCGTTCTTGGCTCGACGAGGAGCAGACGCGGATGACATCTTGCTGGTCTCCTTTCGGCTCACCGCAGGTGCAGCGACGCTGCGCCTGATCGACGATGAGGAGCTCGAGGTAATCAGCCCCGACGTCTAACGCCAGAGCCAGAAAGCCTGCGAGCGGCCCGTCCTCTCCGGATTCTCCCCCGTGTGATGGAACCGGGTCAGGGATAGGAGCAAATTCCAACGTGCCGTCGTCGATGCTCGACTGCTCGGTAGCGCAGGCCAGAGGCAAGCGCCTGGGCCGGCCTAAGCGGACCGTGGGCGCCGCGAGAATCACCGAGTTACCTGCCCAGGGGCTTCCCTGGCGCACGATCGCCCGCGAGCTAGGGTAGGGGGGCGTGGGAACTCTTCGCAGAGTTGCACAGGGACGTTCCAAGAACGATTCGCTGGCTGCCCAGGTAAGCAGCTAAGACTGCTAGAATCGGCAATACGAGCAGGGATTGATCCGTCCTGCTTTGTTGTCTGCGAATGGGATGCTCAATGAAGAACGCGGATTATAAGAAGCGATTCGAAATCGCAGAAGATACTGAACGGTGGGCGCTGACGATGACTAAGGTGCGCATCCGCCAAGCAGTAGCGCGAACACCTTGGCCACGCTGGCACTTTGTGACCTTTTGCGGGCCAGAGGGCGGCGAGGCGCGGGGCGTCGTAGACCTTCTCGCGATTCGCAAGGACCATGGTCCCCCATGCTTTGGAGCGAAACGCGGTGACGCTTTCCAAATAATACTTATCCAGGTCAAAGGCGGCTATGCAGCAAAGCCTACGGCTGAGGACGGAAAGCGCCTTCGCGCAGTGGCTCGCCGCCACCGTGCTTGCGAAGTGCTCCTCGCGACGTGGAAGAAGGGAAAAGCGGCGCGATTTTTCTCGTTGCGGCCGAAGGCCGTCAATGGCACGGAGGATTGGCTCGAAGTGCCTGACCTAAAGGCGATTTTCCGGCAAGCGTGAGTTCGAACCGCAGCCGCGAAGGCCGCCCCGTTCGTGTTGATCTAGGATTGCGGACAAAATTTTGGATTTCAGCTGGCGATTGGCGCGTGCGTGCATGACGGCTTTGCCGCGTAGCGATGATCCCCCCTTGAATCTTTGCGGCGGAGAGCAGGCATTCCTGGATCGGAAGGATTGCTTAGGCTAACCCGCCAGCGTAGCATTCGGTCGGAAAGCGTCTAGACTCAGAGAAAATGCCCTTGAATCCGGCATCCGCGCTTGAATCAACCGCCCTACTCAAGAGCCCCAGGCGCAGAGATTCTCATCGAATTGGCGTTGTCTTGCTTTTCTCGGTGCTGGCCGCCGCTTTTCTCTTCGCTCAAGGCGGCGAGGACAGCTTTCGCAAGCAGCGCGAAGAGATGGTGCGGAAGCAGATTGCCGGGTCGCGCTGGGGCGGAGCAGAGGCCGTGCTCGATGCGCGCGTGCTCCAAGCGTTTCGGGATGTACCCCGGCACCGCTTTGTGCCCGCCGCGCTGGCGCCCCACGCCTACGAAGACCGCCCGCTCCCGATCGGCTATGGCCAGACCATTTCGCAGCCCTACATCGTCGCCAAGATGACCGAGCTCTGTGACCCGAAGAAAGACGGCCGTGCGCTGGAAATCGGCACGGGTTCGGGTTACCAAGCCGCCGTATTGTCTAAGCTTGTGGCGGAAGTCTACACCATCGAGATCATCGAGCCGCTGGGTCTGGCGGCGCGCGAGCGCCTGGCCGAGCTCGCTTACAGGAATGTTGACGTGCGCATTGGGGACGGCTACTACGGCTGGCCGGAGAAGGCGCAGTTCGACTGCATTGTGGTGACGGCCGCGGCGAACCACGTCCCGCCGCCGCTGGTCGAGCAGCTCAAGCCCGGCGGGCGAATGGTAATCCCCATCGGCAACCCTTTCCAGATTCAAACGCTCGTGCTGGTGAGCAAGGGCACCAAAGGTCCGCGCGACATCCGAGTGCAGGAGATCATGCCGGTGGCGTTTGTCCCTCTGGTCGGCGGGCCGAGCAAGAAGTAAGAAGACAACTTGAAGAACGGACGCGTTGACAGGTAGGCCTCTGATGAGCCGCTGCGTTGATCTGCTTTCGCGCGTGGCTAGATTTCTCCCCGCATGAGGCGCCGGGAAGCAGCGCTTTTCTTGGTATCGGCCGCAGTGCTGGCCGATGAAGTCGTGCTGGTGCGCGCCTTTTCCATCGGCCTATGGCATCACTTCGCCTACATGGTGATTTCCATCGCGCTGCTTGGATTTGGCGCGAGCGGCACGCTACTGGCAGTGCTGGCGCGAGGAAAAACGCGGTTCGGTTCCGCATACGCCACGCCTTTAGGTAGTGCGGGCTGGCTTGCGGCATCTGCTGTGCTGTTCGCCCTGACGCTGCCAGTCTCATTCGCGCTCGCGCAGAAGATACCTTTCGACCCATTTCTCATCGTCTGGGACCGGCAGCAGTTGCTCTACCTGGGTTGCTACTACCTCGTGCTGTTTGTGCCGTTCTTCGCGGCGGCCACCATGATTGGCCTCGCGCTGATCACCGAATCGGAGGAAGGTCCTCGGCTTTATTTCTATAACCTCGTCGGTTCGGCAGCGGGCGCGGCGCTGGCCGTGGGGCTCTTGGAAGTGGCGCAGGTGGAGCACACCGTGCTGGCTGTGGCTGGGCTGGCTCAGGGCGCTGCGGTGTTCCCTCTGCTCGATGTGGTGACGCTGCCGGCAGCGCCCCGCACCCGGCGACTCGCCGCGGTCTCCGTGTTGGCGATGGTGGCGCTGACGCTGTACTACGCAGGCCACCCACCGGGGGTACGGCTCTCGCAATACAAGGGGCTGAGCTACGCGCTGAACCTCCCTGGAGCGCGCCTACTGGCCACGCGTTCAAGCGCGATTAGTCGCGTGGACGTTGTCGCGAGCCCTGCCATTCGCCAAGCGCCGGGGCTTTCGCTGGTCACGCCGCCAGAGGCGGCGATACCGCCGCAGCTTGGGCTCTTTGTGGATGCGGAGACCTCCGGAGCCGTGACCGCGTTCGATGGCGACACGGGCAAGCTCGCCTACCTCGACTGGATGACCACGGCGGCGCCCCATTTCGCGCGGGCAGATTCGCCCCGCGTTTGTGTCCTGGGAACGGGCGGCGGTGCGGGCGTCCTTCTGGCGCTCCGCCACGGGGCGCGGCAGGTGGATGCAGTCGAACTGGACGCCAACGTGGTAAGGCTGCTTCGCGAGAAATTCCGCGACTTTAGCGGGGCGCTCTACGACCAGCCTGGTGTGCGCGTCCGTCTCGCCGAAGCGCGCGCTTTCGTGGAGGCCGCGCCCAGGCAATGGGACGTGATCGACATTTCGCTAGTGGACTCGTTTGCCGCCGCGGCCGTCGGCTTAGGCGCCGTCAGCGAGAGCTACCTGTACACGCAGGAGGCCTTCGAGACGTACTTGCGGCACCTGCGCCCCGGAGGCCTATTAGCGCTGACGCGCTGGGTGCGCATGCCGCCCCGCGACGAATTGAAGTTGCTCGCTACAGCCATCGCCGCGCTGGAACGCATGGGCCTGCGCCCCGCGGAACGCCTGGTGCTGGTGCGCAGTTGGGCCACCGCGACGCTTTTGGTGAAGCGGGAGCCGTTCAGCACCGCGGAATTGACAGCGCTGCGCCACTGGGCCGAAGAGCGTTTGTTCGACACGGCTTACTTCCCAGGCATTGCGCCGGGCGAGGGGAATCGCTTCAACGTGCTCGCGCGCGATTCCTACGCCGAAGCCGCCGACGCTCTTTTGGCCGGGGGAGCACGCCGCGAGGAGTTCTTCCGTGACTACGCGTTTTTCGTGCGGCCAGCGACCGACGATCGCCCGTACTTTTTCCATTTCTTCCGCTGGCGCGCCCTGCCGATGATGCTCAGCACTGTCGGTTTAGCCTGGATCCCATTTGTCGAGTGGGGCTATCTAATTTTGGTGGCAACGCTGATCCAGGCAGCGCTGCTCGGCGGCTTGTTTATTGTCTTGCCGCTGGTTCTGTTGCGGCGCCGTGCGCCTCCGGCTGAGGCCATGCCCGCGCGTCCGCCGTCAGGCTGGGGCGCACGCCTGCTGGTTCTCGTCTACTTTCTGGCGCTGGGGATTGGTTACTTGTTCGTGGAGATGGCGCTGATCCAAAGGTTGGTATTCTTTCTGGCGAACCCTGTCTACGCGGTGGCTGTCGTCCTGGCCGGGCTCCTGCTTGTGTCGAGTTTGGGCAGCGAATGGGCCGCCCGGTGGCTGCAGGACGGAAACTCAGCGACGCAGCTTGCGTGCTTGGCCGCGCTTGCGGTGGCGGCTATTGCCATCGTGTACGCGTTTGGGTTGCGCGCAGCGCTTATGCCGTTGCTCGGCTGGCCGCTCGCCGCGCGCATGGGCGTAGCCTTCGTGGTGATGCTGCCACTGGCGGCCATGGGCATGCCCTTTCCGCTGGCCCTGCGCTACCTCGGCCGCGCCCATCGAGAGCTTCTGCCCTGGGCTTGGGCGGTCAACGGCTGCGCTTCGGTGGTGGCTACTTCGCTCGCAACCTTGCTGGCGTTGGGAGTTGGACTGTCTACTGTGCTGGCTGCCGCGGCGGGGTGCTATGTTGCTGCAGCGCTCGTGGCGCTCCAGTGGAAACCTCTTCCGGACGCGTGATCACGAACGCGCTGAGATAGGTGCGTACCTCTACGACAACTCCACCAGCACTTTCGTACAGTCCCAAAAGAAGGAACGCACTATTAAACGCGACTCGAGACGCAGAAACGTCCCCTAACTCATTGTGGGGTATCCTTTGGTTGTGAATTTGGCTGTAAGCCGACATCCGCTACGTGCAAGAGCTGCTCGGCCACGTCCGGATCTCTACAACGCAGCACTATCTGCATGTGGCAATCGCGCACGAGTGCCGCGCGCGCACTGCCGCAAGAAACGAAATCAGGGCGCAGGAGGACATCGCGATGAGAGCCGCACTCCTCGACGCTCAAGATAGCCAGAGGATGCTTGAACCAGGGGAGGTCTGAAATGTTGAATAAGACGGTTTGGGAGGGTCTTGTGCTGTATCACGACGTTGAGCGGCTGGGCGAGGGCGTTGCGGAGGACGTCGCAAATCTCATTCGCCTCTATGCCGATCGCGCTGGCGTGCGTGATCTGCCACCAATCACACTGAACGGCCGCACATGGCAGAAGCCGTGGGCGGAGGTCAGCGGATTTATCCCGGTGACGGGTAATGCAGGCTCCTCACGCGAGGAAGAGGCCCACGGCGATGTCTACAAGTGCCTGGAGCTGTGTATCGCTGATTCGGTGTCGCCGCAATGGACCCCGGCGCACGCTTATCCAGAGAACGTCGAGGGCGTCATCGCTCACGAGATGACGCACCTGCGTTGGTGGAAGCTACGGCACGGGGCTGAGTTCGACGCTCGTACTCTCGCGCTCCTACATGGTGCGAAGTTTCCTGCCATCGGCGGGTGGCCCAAAGCAACGCACGAAATCATGCGGACGGCCAGGATGGGCGGAGCGCAACCATGCTGAGCCACCAGGACAGCCGCCGCCATTCGAACCCTCAAGACCAGCCAGGTTCTCGGACCTCCCCAGACTATGGCGCTGAGCGAGCCCGCGCCGGCTGGGCCAGCCACTTCGCGGCGTCGGCGCCGACATGCTCAGGCTGCCAAAGCGAGCTCGAAAACGACTTCCGCGAACTGCCAGCATCTGTAAAGTCTTGGGGATTCGGGATAAGGGTGGCCAGGGGACGGAGTCATTGGACGGAATAGCGCACGACGTAATGGAGCCTCGAGAACATCAGCGCAGGCTCGTTGTAGGGCCCCGGATCTCCGTTCCAGAACTCGACCGTGGTGAAGCCCAGTTTCTTCAGGGTGGAGCGAGCATCCCCGTTGCTCATAAGCTGGTAAGCAAAAACGCGATCTATGCTCGGTCCCGCGATGACCAAGCCAGTAGCGCCGCTGGGCATCACCTTGGCATTGAAACCGCGTTCCAGCAGAAGGTTTTCAAACTTGGGTATGAACAGCATTCGCGCGGTCTCTCGCGGATCGTCCCTCTCTTGCTCTTTCTTCACTGAGGCTGAAGGTGGGTGCTTTTCCCCGGGCGAGATCACGTAGATGATACGGCCGGCCAAAACAACACAGAACAGCGTCAGCGACCAGAACAACAAGTGGTTCTTGCGCTTTGGCTTTTGTACCTCTTCAGGGCTCTGGGCCTTGCCGCACGAATCGCAGAAGTTGGCGCCCTCAGAGATTTGATGCCCGCAGAATTTACAGAACACAGTTGCTCCGCCCGAATGTGCATGCCACCAGCTAATCTGCTCGTGGTCTTTCTGCTCGTGGAACTCTACAACCTAGCGCGTGGTAGATCAAGGCAAGTTCTTCAGGGCACTTGGCCAGAGAATCCGAAGGCTGCGCAAGAGCAGAAAATACAGCCAGGAAGATATGATTTCTTTCGGATTTTCGGCCCGGCATTGGCAGCAGATCGAAGCGGGTCGCCCTATCACTGTTCGGACTTTGCTTCGGATTTGTGACGCGTTCAGGGTTTCCCTGGAGTGGTTGGTTCGGGGTTTAGACAAAAGAATTTACCGTCAATAAGAAGGCGCTCATCGCAGCCGCGATGAATGCCTCTTTCGTACACTGGCGCCTGTTGAGGCAACTCAGCTACATTTGCGCGGACGCGGGAACGGGGCGGATTCATGGAACTCTCTCTCGTACTTGTCCGCCTGGGCACACTTGGCATCGGCGATGTAGTCCAAAGCCTTCTCGTAATCGTCGCCATCGATCAGCCTAAGGGGTCCGCCTGAGCCGTCGTAGAGACTTGAGATGTCCTCGAGGATTGCTTCTGTCTCGCTGAACACTCTTTCGAGCTCTGGCATCGTTAGCTTCGCTTTTTCCGCCAAAGCCTGCGGGTCGCGTACTGTTCTTGGGTCCAAATGCGCAAGCGCTTTATTCCTACGCTCGCGGATGGAATGGAGGATCGGCTGAAGACGCGCGATGCGCTTCTCAGAGCTGCGGATGGCTTCGCGCACCTGCTCTTGAGTTCCATTCTGAAACGAACTGATTTGCTCCGCAGCGTCTGAGAGTAGAGACCTGACCGTCACGGCACCTTTCGTCGTATCGTACAGCCTTGCGGCGATCATTTGTGATAATTGCAAACTTCCGTCGAGGGTCAGTCCGAAGAAAGTCCCCGCGCTCTGCAGGACGACGGGATCCGCGTCCCGCAGTCCCTTGGCGAGATCGGTGTAAGAGTTTCCGAGGATGACTTCGTTCTTGAGTCTAGTAAGCGTTTCTTTGAGGCTTGGAGAAGCGTTACCGGCCATGCCAAAACGCTCCTTTCTTTGGGGATGATCCCGTTAGCCGGGTCCAGTTCACGGCCAACTTCCCTTCCTTGATCCATTGTTCCGCTGTACTCCGCTTATTGTAGAAGCGTACGGCCGCCGGGCTCGGCAGGTCCAGGTTGATGACGACGAACCCCAAAGGGGCGAATAGTCCCCCGGCGTGAAGCTCGACCTTCGCTACCACGCGCCGCGCTGTCGTCCAGCCTTCCGCTCCAGATTCTCATTAACCCGGGGAGGCGGATAGCAAGGGACGGCGTTGGGCAGAGTGGGACTTCGCTCTTAGAAGCTCTCTGAGCCACGCGTGACACCGGCGAGCCTCATCGTATTAGGCCCTCGCAGTTTTTCTCGCAGTGCCCGCGCGCCGCTAAGCGCGCGGCACTCCTTGCGCGATCCTAACCATCCGATGACGCTCTCGCGCCTGGCGCCGAGTGCACCGCGCACGAACGCGCAGCGACACGCAGACCTGAATCGCACCGCAAGCGCACCGTTCCGCGCATAGCGCTCGGAAGCCCCAGGCAATTCCTGTAAAAGCGAGCGCGGGGACGCCTCGCCCGGCCGATCTTGGTGGCAGTTCTGGTGGCAGTTCGTTTTTCTCCTCGCTGCGCTTCGGCTCAGCGGCCTGCGCCGAAGGCAATCGCGGGAAGCCTCATAAACACTGGCGATTCTCTCTGTCGTGCGCTTTGCTGCGCTGCCATTCGCCGACGTGCAAAATGGTTTCGGGCGCATTATGAGTCCGCTGCTCTAACCGGCTGAGCTACGGGCCCCCTTTTCTAACTATAAGGCGTAACAGAAGTTATTGCACAAGTTGTGTTGCCACTTTTTCGGTCTCAATCGCTGGTGCTAGATTGGTGTCAGTCTTGGACTCTGGGAACGTGGTGGCCATGCGTTCCAGAGCCTCCATCTTGTAGTCTGGCGCGAGATGTGCGTATCGCATCACCATCGCGAGCGTCTTGTCGCGCAGTAATTCAGCAACAGTCCGCAGATCCGCTCCGCTCATCACCAGACGACTTGCGAAAGTGTGGCGCAAGCAATGCCACGTGAAGTCCTTCACTTCGGCGGCTTCAATTGCGGTTTCAAACCATGCGCGAGGGCTTTGCAACCCGCCGCAAACAAATTCCCGCGTGCCATGCTGCCGACGCAATTCTTTCAAGGCCAGAAATGCCAAACCATTTAACGGGACGTGGCTAGTCTTGCCGCCCTTGTCGAGCGGTATCGTGAGCACGCGCTGGTCGAAGTTCACGTCTCGCCATCGCGCGCCGTACTGCTCCCCCTGTCTGAGTCCGGTATGCAACGCGAGATCAAGCTCTGGCTCGTGTTCAGGGAATCTCTCACGGATTGTCTTCCGAAGTTTCTCTTCTTCTGCTGGCGTGAGGAAACGTACCCGGCCATTGTTCTCCGTCTTATGTTGTACCAAGCGCGCTGGATTTTCCCTTACTTTCCCGGACCGAATCGCTAGGCGATAGGTAAGGGATAGCAAGGCACGATAACGGTTCCACGTGGCGGGAGTCCATTTTTCTCCCTGAAAGCGGAGTTCTATCTCGCGGGGAGTGATGGAATCAGCCGCGCGATCTGCGAACCAATCGAGAAGCTTTTCCATCCGACTGTGATCGTCATCGGCACTTCGCTTGTGCTGATCCGCATACGCCAATGCGTCTTCGGCGATCCTGCGGAACACTGTCGGGTGGCGTCGCCAAGCCAAGCGGGGCAACGTACCAAGCTTCGCCTCCTCTTTTCGGAGCTTGAGCCGAGTTTCAGCAGCCTCAGCCGTGCCGACTTTCTCGCGCCGAATTTTGCCCCCAGCATCGGCATAGCGTATCCAGTACACTCCTGAGCCGGGCTCCTTCTCGAAGACTCCCCGTGTCGGTTTCATATCATCCTCCCAGACCCATTCGCCGGTCGCAGCACTCACCTCTTCGGCTTTCTGCCGGCAGGTACCCTTGTGTAAACGCGCCGGGAACGGCGGAATTCTGCGTAGCGTCGAAGCTCTTCCACGTCTCGGTCCTCTAACTGCTTTGCCGTTCGGACCAAGGCCTCAATTCTCTCATCCCGCTCTGTCCTGTTGGCCGCCGGAGGAAGGAAATCAGCCACGGACTTGCCGAAGAAAGCGGCCAGTTTTTCAAGGTCTTCCAGAGTGGGCCGGTACGTCGCCGTCTCCCAACGGGAGATGGTATTGCTTGCAACCCCCACAGCCTTGGCGAGGGCGTCTTGGGAAATACCGGCCCCACCGCCATAGCTCGTGCGGAATTCCCGGATGCACTTCGCAACATATTCGACAAGGGGGCTTGCCATTGCTCGGTTTCACTCCTTCCGTGTACAGGATAATGTAGTCCTTTTTGTGTTGACATGCAAGCAAAATCGTGAAATCCTTCGCGCGGATAATATAGTCCTACTAGAGGACGATCAGCAAGGAGGGCTCCTGAATGCCCGTAAATGAAAAGGTCCTGTACACAAAGCGCGAGGCCGCGCAATTGCTGTCAATTTCGCTTCGCAGTCTGCATTCCCTCATTCTCAGCCGACAACTCCCCGCCCGCCGCATCGGGCGCCGTGTGTTAATTCACCGTGACGCCATCGAGCAGTTCGCCCGACGCGATCACGCTTCCATCCGAGGCACAGCCGTGGGCGCCGGGGCCTGACTATGTGCTTCTCCACTTCGCGGTGCCTTCGGCACCGGCTTATTTTTTTGACACGTCACCCCTTGCAGGGTACTGTACGGCAACCGCTGGTTCCCTCCGGCGAACCACTTGTTTTCGCGGGGCTTAGTCCGGCACTCGCACCTTACCGACAGACTTCGGTTGCCAAATGCGAACCTTCTGATTCGCTTGGTCTTCGGCAGTTTCTTCGCTTTCTTCGCACTGGTGGGGCTGAGCTTCTGCCATGAAGACCAAGCCACCAACACGCACCAGATCTGTGGGGACAAAGGTTACGCAAGAGGAGTTCGACCGATTGCAGGGATGCGCCGGCGACAGGCGCCTCTCACTTAGCGAATGGTGCCGCGAGGCCCTTCTCGCCGCCTGCGCGCGGCCCTTCCCAACAGAGCAAGCAATCCTCGCCGAGGTCATTGCCCTCCGGACCATCGTAGCGAACCTCATTTACGCCTTTACGAGCGAAGGCAAGGTGAACCGGGAACAGATGCGAGCGTTCGTTGAGCGCGCCGACCAAACCAAGCTCAAGCGAGCGAATGAGCTCCTCTCCCAAGTGCTTGCCGATTCTAAGTCCGGCCCCGTTAGCCAGCCCCAAGCCTCGAAGGAAACCCTATGACGGTGCGAAGGATCTTCGTGCAGATTTACCTCTGCGGGTTTCTTTCCTGGACCTGCATCACGATCAACATGGCGCTGCATTGGACCAAGCTCGAAAGCCGCTACTTCGACAGCTACCTTTCGACCATCGCGTACCAAGGAAAAGGCACTTACAGCTTTCTCTTCGTTCTCTATCCCGCCGGGTGGCGCCTAGCTGGGAACGAGGACGTCATCCGCCTTGCCACGACAACTACCACGCCAAGCCCGGGGCTGGGCTACGTACTATCGCCCTACGCGCGATCCCAAGGCGCGACGGCCGTGGAATGGCGCATGTATGAGCACTTTGATTCTGCTACTGCCTATGAGTGGCTGAGCCAGCGAATCTACCACGGCAAGACTCCGTGGGAATTGATTCGCTGGCCGAGTCTACCCGGCCTGGTATGTGCCTGTTGGGTGGTTCCTTGGGCGATCCTCAAAAGCTTCAGGACTAAGAGGCAGAACAAACACGGCTACATTCTCCGTGGACCGCAAATGGTTACTCCTTCCGAATTCAATCGCCTAAGGCGTTCGGATGGCATCGGGTTTGAGACCTTCGAACCACTCACGCGATGGCAGAGCTTACTTCGTCGGGAGCCCAAACGCTGCATAGTTCGCATCGCCCGGCATGAGGAGAACAGCCAATTTCTATTGGGGGGAGACACGGGAGTAGGCAAGTCATTGCTCATTCGTCAAATGTTCGTTCAAGTTCGCGCACGTCAGGCATGTGCGGTTGTCTACGACCCCGCGCTCGAATTCACGCCGCAATTTTACGATCCCGATTCCGACGTGATCCTGAACCCGATAGACCAGCGCATGCCCTTTTGGACTCCCAGCGATGAAGTCCAATATCCGGCGGAATCGTTAGCTCTGGCAGGGTCTCTTTTCCCGGACAAGCCACGGGAGAATCCGTTCTTCGCAGAAGCATCGCGAAAGATATTCGCTCACTTGCTGCGCTATCGGCCCACTCCCCAGGAGTTGACGCTGTGGATGAAGAATCCGGCCGAGATTGACCGGCGCATTGCTGGGACAGAGCTTGAAGCGATGATCCCCAGGAGCGCACCCGGCCAGAGAGCTGCCGTGCTGGCCACCTTGAACCAGGCAGCCGCCGGGTTTCAGCTTCTTCCCAGCGAGCGCGAGGCCCGAGGCAGATGGAGCGCGGTCAGTTGGGCACGACAGCCTAAAGGATGTCTTTTTCTTCCGAGTGTACCGACCCACCGAGATAGCCTGCGACCACTCATCAGCATGTGGCTCGACTCCCTCTTTCTCCGGCTGATGGAGTTCGGCCAACAGGGAACGCCAGTCTGGATCATATTGGACGAATTGGCCAGCCTCCAGCGTCTGCCACAGTTGGCGACACTCATCACGGAAGGTCGCAAAGCGAACGTTTGCCTTGTGCTCGGTTTTCAGGGACGCAGCCAATTGCACTCTCTCTATGGTCATCAGGCAGAGGTGATGCTCTCTCAACCGATGACCAAGATCTTCCTACGCACGAGCGAGCCCGATGCAGCCGAATGGATCAGCCGCTCGATCGGCGAGATTGAAATTGCGCGCTTGGAAGTGAGCCATACCGAAAGCGTTCCCTCCTTTCTGAAGTGGCAGCGAAGCAAGACCTCCCACTGGCAGCGGCGAACCGAACCGCTCGTGATGGCATCGACTATCGCGGCGTTACACAACCTGACAGGCTATCTCAAATCTCGGGACCTCGTCGTGCCCCTCAGCTTTCCGTATAGACCGGCTGAGCAAAGGCAGCCGGCGCTTCTCCCGCGGCCCTTGCCGGAACTTGAGCCGTTATCGCTCGCCAATGCCGCAGCCAGCCCAGCGGCAGCCGATGAAAGCAGCACTACGGAGAAACCGCCAGATCAACCACCGCCACCGAAGACGGAGAAAAGTCACGACCAGGGGTCGGATGCTGTACTGGAGATATTTGAATGAGAGGAATACACCGGCGATGGTAACCATCTCTAAGCCACTCAGCGCCAGCCAGGCTCAGGCCTACCATTCAAAGGAATTCACCAGCGCTGAACAGGCGTATTACAGCCATCAAGGACAACTGCTGGGCGAGTGGCAAGGCAGACTCGCCGAGGAATGGGGCCTAGACGGAAAGGCCTCCGAAGATCACTTCCAACGGTTAGCCAACGGGCAGCACCCAATGACCGGGGAGCAGCTTGTGAGGCACCGCGCGTCATTCACGTACAAGGGCGAAAACGGTGAACTCGTCAAGACCATGGAACACCGTGCTGGTTGGGATGCGACTTTCAGCGCGCCGAAAAGCGTTTCCCTGACGGCCTTGGTGGGCGAAGACGAACGGGTGCGCACAGCGCACGGCGAAAGCGTTCGCGTCGCGCTAGATGAGATGGAGCGATTTGTGCAGGCGCGCATCGGAGGGAACCATCCGGCGGAGACAACCGGCAAGTGGGTTGCCGTGAAATTCGAGCACGATAGCGCGCGCCCTGTGGACGGGTACGCCGCACCACAACTTCACACTCACGCCGTGTTTTTCAACGTCACTGTGACGCAGGATGGACAGACCCACGCGATCCAGCCGCAGGAAATGTACAAGAGCCAGAAATACGGCACTGCGGTTTACCAAGCCGAACTCGGCTATCGCCTGAAGCAGCTTGGCTATGAGATCGAGCCGGGCAAGAATGGCGCCCCCGAGATTAAGGGCTACACCCGAGAGTACCTGGAAGCGAATAGTCTCCGCAGCCAGCAGATAAGGGCGCACCTCGAAAAGGAGGGTTTGGAAGGAGCCGGCGCCGCTCAGATAGCCGCTCATCGCACGCGAGATGCAAAGAGTCCCCTGAGCGCCGAAGAAATGCTCGAAAGACAGCGCAACCTGGCAGCAGCCTTCGGCAATCAGCCCGAGCGAGTAGTCCAACGCGCACGGGAGAGAATACTCGAGGAAAACCACAAACCCGGCGCGGAGAACCGCCACGCACGGGAAGCAGTGACTTTCTCCCGTGACCGCCATATCGAGCGGGAGGCCACAGTTGGCGAACGCGAACTCATGCGTGACGCACTTAGGCGAGGCCTTGGAAAGGTCAGCTTCCATGCAATCCAGGCGGATTTTGAGAGTCGCCTCCAATCGGGGGAATTGGTTGACGTATCCAGGGGCCGGACTGGGGCAGCGCAGCGCATCCTTACCACACGCGAGATGCTGCAGTTGGAACGCGATAACATCGCCCAGATGCAAGCTGGCCAGCATCAGCACGGGCCCATTGCATCGAAGCCGCACTTAGAGTCGGAAACGTTTTCGCGCCTATCAAGCAGGCAACGGGAAACCGTTGAAGAAATCCTGAAGAGTCGAGATCAAGTTGTGGGCCTACAGGGAAGCGCGGGAACAGGCAAGACGACGGCTTTGGCCGCAATCAGAGAGGCAGCGGAACGCGAGGGCTTTCAAGTCGAGGGGTTTGCTCCGACATCTCGCGCCGCTCAACAGCTTGAAGAAGCGGGCATCCGTTCGAAAACTCTCCAATATCATCTGGCCAGGCCACGTGCCGAGGATGGGGAGCACCAACGCCTTTACATCGTGGATGAGTCGAGCCTCGCCAGCACTCGACAAGTCAACGATTTCTTGCATCGGCTCCATGAGCGCGACCGCGTGATCCTTGTCGGTGACATCCGGCAGCACCAGGGGGTGGAAGCCGGCAAACCGTTCGAACAGCTTCAGGAGGCGGGCATGCGCACCGCCCACCTGGACGAAATTATCCGGCAGAAGGACCCGTCGCTGAAGCTCGCTGTTGAACAGCTTGCACGGGGCCAGGTACGGGAGGCCGTCGAGAATCTCCATCAGCAGGGCCGTGTTCACCAGGTCGGGGACCGCCAGGAGCGGCTTGCTGCGATAGCGAAGGATTATGCTGAGGACCCGGAGCACACCCTGGTAGTCTCACCCGACAACAAGTCCCGGCGGGACATCAACGAAACAATTCACGCGCAGTTGCAAGCCAGGGGCGCAATCGGAGAGCGAGACCACCCCCTGAGAGTGCTTGTTCCTCGCCAGGAGTTGACCGGAGCCGATCGTCAATGGGCCGCGCAGTACCAGGTCGGCGACACTCTGCGCTACAGCCGAGGGAGCCGGGTACTTGGTATAGAGGCTGGAGAGTACGCCCGTGTCGCTGACATTGATCGAGAACGGAATCTTCTTAGAGTTGAACGTGCTGGAGCCGAGCAAGTTACATATGACCCGCGACGATTACAAGGCGTGACGGTTTACAGGGAGGAGGAGCGAAATTTCTCGCAGGGAGATCGCGTCCAATTCACCGCGCCATACGGCGAGGAGCGGATTGCCAACCGGCAGCTTGGGACTCTTGAGGATGTAGATGCCGAAGGCAATGTCACTGTCAGGCTGGACTCGGATCGGGAAGTGCAGTTCAACATCCGCGATCACCCACATCTGGACTTCGGCTACGCCGTCACCAGCCACAGCAGCCAGGGACTCACTTCCGACCGCGTCTTAGTGCATGTGGACACTGAACAGGCACACCACGACCTCATCAACACGAGGCTGGGATATGTGGCCGTCTCTCGCGCACGGTATGACGCGCAAATTTACACCGACGATGCCGACGCTCTGGGCCATGAATTGAGCAAAGAGGCGTCAAAGGAGTCCGCGCTCGACGCGGAGAAAAGCAGCGATCTGAGGGACGAGCACGGTTCGCTCAGCGAGGAGCCATCCTCGGCAGGACCTTCACAGCCCAGGGAAGTAGAGCGTCAACAAGTCGAGCAACATTCCCTGGACGAGTGATCTCATCTGCTCGGCGCTCAAGGCAGAGATGATCCACGAATATAACGCAACACATCCAAACGAAAACCATCGGGTGCAAGATAGGGTGTTGCCCAAACCTTCTGTGGGAACGACAACTGCGCTAGTGGTGCTACTCAAACCTAGCCCTCTCGAGTTCCAGTAATTTTGCCTTGATCACTCTCTCCCCTTGAGTCGAGAAGACTCCCAGTCGGCCGTTGGAGGCGAGAACCCGATGACACGGGATAATTATGGGAATGGGATTCCTGGCCAGGGCCTGTCCGACGGTGCGCGCCTCTGTCGGCCGACCTACGACCCTAGCCACTTCGGAATAGGTCCGGGTTTCCCCCGGCGGAATCTCGAGCGCCGCTCGGTACACCTGCCGGTCACAAGGTGCGACGGCGCACAAGTTCAGCGGAACATCACGAAGGTCCTGAAGATCCCCACCCAGATACCTGCCGACTCTTTGGATGACCCGGGCAATGGCAGCGGGCGGCGCGCCCATTCTTTTCCCGCCGAACTCCCGCGCGATGCGCTCTTCCGTGGCCTGCGGAGTTGCTTCCGGCAACTGGAGGAAGGCCACGGCCGGCACGCTGCGGGAATCTCCGGTATCGAGCCAGCCGAGCCCGCAGGTGCCGAGTGGCGTCTGAAAGAGGCAGTAGGCAGCTCGCTTCATAGGAATAGCTTAGCGGCTATTTTGCCCCGTGGCCAGTAGCCAGGCACCCTAGGGCGAGTCACACCTCCCTGATCCCCGAAGGGTAGACTGACATTCAGACAGCGATAAGCCCGGTCCGCTTGCCTTGGTATTCATCGGTCACATCGTCGAAGTACACGAAGGCGTATCCCGTCGATTGAACGTGCTCCGACGGGTTCGTGCTAATCACAATGCTCCATACCAACGGTTGGACTTCGGGCCCGGCAAAGAATTGGATTCGCGATTCGATTCCGTTTCTGTCGCTCTGTGCGCTAACTAGATGGCACCATTTGTTTAGTCGTGCGCCTTGCTGTTGCAGGTCTCTTAGAAACGGCTCGTCCAAAATCCGGACCACCTGGCGACCGGCCTTGCCGTTATAAATAAACCGCTTTATGTCGTCGAATTCTGCTTCGACTCCGGAAAAGTTCGGAAAGTACTTTAGAAAGAAGTGAAACCCGATCTTCGCGATCGCGCGAACATATTTCTCGGAAATCTTCGCCTTCATCTCGCCGTCGATCTCGGCACCGTGTGCCAGCGGCGCGACCTCTTGGTCTTTGCCCGCTGGAGCCAGCGCGTCGGTCAGCGCCTTCATTTCCGCATGTTCCTCGTCACCATTACCGACTACCACAATTTGATCTCCGGCGATTCCGCTCTGTTTAAGAATTTCCCTAATTCGTTCGACGGTCCACCTGCCTGATCGAAACGGAAGTCTAAGCGTCTTACCATCCTTCGAAATGAAAACGAGTTGGGTCATCGGCGCGCACCTGTGGTTTGTGGAGGTCGCCGGGTCGGGAATCAACTCCCAAAGAATCTCAAAATCGTGGCCTGGATGTTTTCCCAAGATCGCCAGCGGCGGGATGCCGAATGTCGGCTCGTAGAAAATATTCTTCCCTTTGTGATTTTTCCTCCCTACGCGACCGACCATTTCCCGAAAGAACGCCTCGGGGCTGTTGTGCGCGAATACGTCTTCGAGTTGGGAGAACACCTTCTGACAGTTATCGCAGATTCGATCGACGAGCCGCTCGTCGTTTTGGAAGTTTCCGAGCGCGCGAGGTAAGTAGTGTTCGTTCTGCGAGAGAGGAGCCTTACCGTCGCACAATCCTGCGGGAGATGTATAAACACATTGCATTTCGGACCTCCGTCGAGTCAGCTTTAACTCCGGAGTAGAATATCGCGAGAGGTAAAGTACCTCTTAGAAGTTCCTCTTGTTGCGGGTGGCCAAGACGGGGTTCACAAGGGGCCGGGGCTTAGTTCAGTAGCCCAGCAAGGAACGCCGCAACCTTGGCGCCGCTTCCGTGAGCCCGGCCAGTGAAGCTGCACGGCTGATCCGTTCGGACGCGGGTGTCGCATCATGGCCGCGCGGCTTGGCAACAAGACATGTGGCCCACTACCACAGTGGCCAGCGCAGTCGACAAATGGGATATAATGACGCGGCCCGAAAGGGAGTTTTACCTTGCCACCCTATTTTCGTCCCGCCCTTGCGAACGAAGCTCTTACAGGAGGCTAATTCCATGTCCTCGCCAATCACTCATCTCTACCATTCCTCATCCAACGCAGCCTGGATTGCGACGCAGGCCGTCAACCGCGCGATCCCCGAAGGCACATTACCGAGCCCAACGTGGGCTCCTGGCCGACTTCTCAAGCGGCGGGAACGTGGGCCAATGCCCACTGGGGTTCCCCGGAGAACGCTGTCCCTGTGCCCCGATTGCAACCGCGAAGCGATAGAGGCAGTTCTCCGGAGTGAACGTGACCTCGCCTATTTCGGAGAGCATCCCGGCACCATTGACGCAGAGATAGTGGAGGAGTGCGGCCACATCCTCATGCGCAAGGCTTGCGAAAAGCACGGCCCGTTCGAAGACGTGCTATCCAATCATCCAGACTTCTTTCGCAAAATGGAACGCCTTGCCTTCGGTGCAGATTTCGAGTGCACTGACGACCAAGGCGTGCACAATCACGGTTCCAACAGCGTCGAGGCAGGCCGGGGAAGCTTCCTGATCGTAGATCTGACCAACCGTTGCAACATGGTCTGTTCGCCATGCTTCATGGACGCGAACGCTGTTGGCTACGTCCACGAATTGGATATGGCCGACATCAAGACCCTGTTCGAGAATGCTGTTTCCTTTAAGCCCCAACGTGAAATCAACGTTCTTTTCTCCGGCGGTGAGCCCACAATTTCACCAATTTTTCTGGAGGCTATCCGGCACGCGAAAAGCATGGGCTTCCACAGACTCCATGTTGCGACGAACGGCATACGTTTTGCAGAGACCGCTGACTTTGCTTTCGAGGCGAGGGCGGCTGGCCTGCACGGCGTGTACCTGCAATGTGATGGCGTCTCCGAGGACAAGACCAAGCATCGCGGGATCGGAAATTACGTGGAAGTGAAGCGCCGGGCGCTGGAGAACATCGCAGCAGCAGGAATGCGCGCTACTCTGCAAGTAACCGTGGTCAACGGTCTCAACAACGATGGGCTTGGTGACCTTGTTCGTTTCGCGATCCAGAACATGGACAAAATTCACGGGGTAGTTTTCCAGCCCCTCATGTTTGCCGGAAGGGACGAAGGCGTATCCGCCGATGAGCGATACGCTCGACGCTATCCGCTCTCGCAACTCGCCTACGACCTGCAAGAGCAGGGGGTAATCGACTGGCAGCCAATGCGTGACTGGTTCCCGGTCTCGGCCTATGGGATATTCGCGCATTTATGCGACGTTCTGAACCCGGACGCGAAGCTCGGAAGCCTCTTCAGTGACACACACGCTGATCGCGGGATTTTCAGTGTGTTGCTCCTAGACCGGGCCACGAAGCAAGCTGTGCCGCTGACAGCGTTTTTCAACTTGGAGCGGTTTTTGCGCGATGTCGTGGATATAACGGACTCCGCAAGAGGACCGGCGCTTACAAAGGCCTTTGTCTGGTTGTCCGTACTCCGCAATTTCGATTGCAGGAAGGCTCCCTCGGGGCTTGATGTCGGCCAGCTCCGAGGCCTGCTTGACGAGTGTATCTACCGGGTTGCCGACAGCAGCGGCCATTGGTCTGCGGACGCGTATTCCAACAATGGACGCTGGAGACTCATGACTGTTAACGGCATGTGGTTCCAGGACGCTTTCAATTACGACTGTTCGACACTCAAGAATTCGACCACGGTGGTCGCATCGCAACAAGGTGAAATCAGTTTTTGCGCTTACTATGGCGGTGGCTGGCGAAAAGTCATCGAGCATGTGGATCGAACCGCGACGCTTGCCGAATGGCAGAAAAGCCATGGCCGTCACGCGATCTACGCCAAGGGCAAGAGAGTGGAACTTGGGCAACCGATGCCTAGCGCGGGAGCCCAGTTGGTTCAGATTGAATCAGGAGCTCTACCGGCACCAACTGCTGTTTCGGGGCCTAGTGACTAACGCACCCAGCGACGGCGAGAGCAAATTCCTTGCCAATGTCCCTCCCGAAATCCGGGAGATCCTTGAGTGGTATGCCGCAAGAGCGGTGCAAGGGAATCCGGCACCCAAGCTGACGGAGTTCGCGAGCAAATTCTTAGGCGGGATGAATGAAGATCACGCGATCATTCCGGCACTCGCTGTTTCTCCGCCAGAGCTCCTTGCTCTGACTTTGCTCCACCATCAGAGGAGTCCCGGAAACGCTGGAGCATGGCTCAACTTGGGCCTTGCTCTGCGCCGAATGGCCCTCTACCAGGTTCATGATGCTGAGCATGAGAATCAGCGGCTTTTGCGGCGCGCCCTAGAGACTTTTGAACGCTCGCTGCAATTGGAACCCGAGAATACTGGCAAGAACATCAAAACATGGATCGGCCAGGCATTGACGTACCATCAGATGGGTTTGTACGAAGAAGAGGTCAGGTGTTGTTTGAAAGCGCTAGAAGCGGACAGGTCTGACCCGAGTCTCTGGTTGTTCTACTCATTCGCTCTTGGGGCTGCAGGAAGGGAGGAAGAAGCACACTCGGTTATCGATGACGCATACAAAGCATACTTGAGGGCCGGTGAACCGGAAGGCCTACGACACCTCTTTGCCGACATAGTGCCGGGGGCAGCCGTCGATTGACGTTTTGACAAAACCGGCACTCTGAACAGATAGGCGCACGATTGGCGTCCAATTTGAAGCAAAAGAAGTCTCCACGCACGATCACAGTCGCGCCAATATCGAGTACCGAGGGGAATCCTATATGAAAGCTCTTCATTCTCCGCGGTTGGCCACATCCAAGGCGCACAGGCGCTTTGTCGCCGGCATGAAGATCGCTGCCCGAAAAACGGGCCGCCAGATTCCTGATCCTAGTGGTTTGTCTCCCACGATAGTCGGCGGCCAACGGCTTGGGTTTCCAGTGCCCCCTAGATTGGAGGAAGCCTTGGGCTACCGGGGAACGCTACGTTTTGTTGGGTTTGGTTTCTCTCCGAGGACCCGAAGTTTTGGCTTCTGCGATGGCGGTGACGACATCCCCTCGGATCAAGACTTGTGGCTTCAGTTCCTGCGCCATCCCATCATTGCCCCTCATCTGCCTGAAGGTCGGTACCCCACGCTTTATGGTGTCTTCGCTGCGGGAGGACGATCAGCCCCACAAAAGCGGTTGGGAGGGAGCACTGCCCGACAGGGCGAGCGCCTGGAACCTGCCCATTGTTTGCTCTTAGATCGGCAGGAACGGCAGCCCTACGTCTGCCGGAAGGACGAAGCCATTCTCTTTTTCGCATTGATAGAGCCCGAGGATGCGGACCCGCACTCAGTATTCGTCGATGGTTTGTTAATGAGCCCAGGCAACGAGGATTATAAAGTGCCTGCCCCAATCGACCTCGCGAAACAGATTCGGGTATTCCTTGACGATCAGCTGGAAATCACACCTGGCCCCGCTACCCGGCGCACTGAGGAACCTAGGACGCCGTCCGGGGAGCCCAAAAAGACATAGACGGCTGCCAATCCAACTCTCACTATTGTCACGCCTTCTAGCCTGTGCGCCTCAGCATACGCCATGCGAGAGAAGACCTGCGTCTACTGCAAGCAGAAATTCTGCCCTAACTTCTACCACCCGAAACAACGTGCGTGCAGTGCCGTCAAGTGCCAACGACGGAGGCGCGCTGACTACCATCGCAGGAAGCTCGCAACCGACTCCGGGTATCGCGAGCAATGTCGATACAGTCAGAAAAAATGGTGGGACAAAAACCCGAACTACTTGAAACGCTATCGCGAGGGTCAACGCTTTGAAGCCTGCCGCGATACTGGAAGAGTGCGCCTTTCGGATCAACTGCGTCGGCTGGCAGTCCTTGTAAAGAGCATCGCAGTTCCGCAGGTCCGATGTTTCAGGACAAAGGACCTCCTGGTCTGGCAATTCGACGGCCCTCCTGGACCTTGGAACACACATTCCTGCTGCCAGTTTTCTCTCGTATGCTGGCCCGGGCCGCGACACGGACGTTCGTTCCGAGAGGCCAGAAAGGGCCAAGAGCGCGCTTCGAGCCGCTGGTCGGGAGACGATGACCGGATGCTATTTAGTCTCGCAGGATGTAAGGACTTGCGCCTGATTGCGGCCATCCTGCATCGATCTGAACGTGCGATCTTTTCTCGCTTGGCAAGTCTTGCGGGAAGCTGACCCGCCGCAGGCCCGGTGAAAGGAACAACTTAGTCTCCCCGTAACTGATTGTTGAGGAAAGGCTTCTTCGTGACGGGGAGTTTGAAAAGAACATCTCTTTGAAAGTCCCTTCCAATTCATCATACAAGAGACACCCTTGTTTGAGCGGAGTCCCGGGATGCGGGGCCGTCTCTGTCAGTTTGGAGCTCTGCTGATAACCAGAGCAACGAAACGCCTGAAAGTGTGCAAGACATGGTGCCCCGCACCCCGAACAAGTCATCACTTTCAGACGAGTAGCCGCGATGGAAGGAATAAGAGGATCAGCCGCGCCATCATCTTCATCTGGCCCTGAGAAAATTCGCGCTGCCGAGTATGTCCGTATGTCAACCGAACACCAACAATATTCGACGGGAAACCAGCAGGATGTGCTTCGCCAGTATGCGGAGAGCCGAGGAATGGTGATCGTGCGGACTTACACAGACGCCGGGAAGAGTGGCCTCCGGATTGATGGGCGCGATGCTCTTCAACAGTTAATCCACGATGTGGAGAGCCAGCAGGCAGATTTCAGCGTCATTCTCGTCTATGACGTAAGCCGTTGGGGGCGTTTCCAGGACGCCGACGAAAGCGCCTACTACGAGTACATCTGCCGGCGAGCGAGGATCGAAGTTCATTACTGCGCTGAACAGTTCGAGAATGATGGCAGCCCCATCTCGACCATCGTGAAGGGCGTGAAGCGGGCGATGGCCGGAGAATATAGCCGCGAACTCTCCGCGAAGGTATTCATTGGGCAGTGTCGTCTTATCGAACTGGGATTTCGACAGGGCGGTATCTCTGGCTTCGGGCTTCGCAGGATGCTGCGTGACGCCAATGGTCAACCTAAGGGACTGCTCAATCGGCGAGAGCAAAAGAGCATTCAAACGGACCGTGTCGTTCTTGTGCCAGGACCACCTGAGGAGATCGAGATCGTTCGCTGGATATACCGCACATTTGTCGAGGACAGGACGGTCGAATCGAAGCTTGCGGTCATGTTGAATCAACGTGGCGTCAAGAGCGACCAGGGACGGCCTTGGACCCGAGGCACTGTACATGAGGTCCTGACCAATGAGAAATACATCGGGAACAATGTCTATAACAGAATCTCATTTAAGCTAAAGAAGAAGCGCGTTGAGAACCCACCTGACATGTGGATTCGCAAGAATGCCGCTTTCGAATCGATTGTGCCGGCTGACCTTTTTGTGAGAGCGCAGACCATCATTTCGGAGCGCAGCCGAAGATTCACAAACGAGGAATTGCTCGCCCATCTCCACAGTCTGTTTGAGCGCGAAGGCCGGCTTTCTGGTCTCCTCATAGACGAAGAGGAAGGCCTCGCCTCTAGCTCAATTTATCGCACCCGCTTTGGGAGCCTGATCCGCGCGTACCAACTCATTGGCTACACGCCTGACCGCGATTACCAATTCATCGAGACGAACCGGCAGTTGCGACTCATGTATCCGCGAACGGTTGCGAATTGTATCGAACGCATTCGGCAACTCGGCGGCTGCGTGGAATGCAACCCTGCTACCGATCTCTTGACGGTCAACGATGAATTCACCGCATCCCTCGTCATCGCGCGTTGCCGGCAAACACCTTCTGGTACCTTTCGGTGGCTCGTCCGCTTTGACACTGGGTTGGCCCCAGACATCACCGTTGCGATGCGGATGGACGCCGAAAATGCGAAAGCCTTGGACTACTATCTCTTGCCCCGCCTTGACATTACCTTCGAAAAACTTCTTCTGGCGGAAGATAACCCGGTCAGCTTGGACACGTATCGGTTTGACACCCTAGATTTCTTCTTCGGCATGGCCCGACGCTCACCGATCCCGGAGCCAGCATGAATGAAGCAGCCCCAAGCGTTCAGATGATTCCCATCGAACAAATCAATGTGCTGAACCCACGCAGCCGCAACAGAATTGTGTTCCAGAGCATCGTCTCGAACATTTCCAATATTGGCTTGAAGAGGCCGATCACTGTCACCGCTCGACCAGAACCGGCCGAGGGGAAGCTCTACGACTTGGTCTGCGGCCAGGGCCGCCTGGAAGCCTTCGCCGCCCTCGGCCAGACAGAAATACCCGCGATCGTTAGGGAAGCGTCGAGGGAAGAGTGCTTCCTAATGAGTCTCGTTGAGAATATTGCCCGGCGTCAGCAGCGCCCGCTGGAACTGCTCCGGGAAATAAGCAACCTGAAATCGCGTGGCTACAGCACCGCCGACATCGCCAAGAAGATCGATGTCGCCAAGAGCTACGTCTCCGGTGTCGTTCATTTGCTCAAGAAGGGCGAAGAGCGTTTGCTCTATGCGGTCGAAAAAGGCCGAATTCCACTTTCTGTGGCGATGCAGATCGCTGACGCCGATGAGGAGGGTCTCCAGAAGGCGCTTTGCCAGGCGTATGAAGATAAGACCCTCCGTGGGCGTAAGTTGCTCGCGGTTCGCCGGATCATCGAGATGCGCAAGACCAACGGCAAGGGCACCAACCAGGGGGCGCACCGTCGCCCAGACCGTCTGGCTACTGCCGACGGCCTGGTCCGCGCCTATCGGCAAGAGGCAGACCGGCAAAAGCTACTGGTCAGGAGGCACCAGATAACACAGACTCGCTTGTTGTTTGTTGTCTCAGCCTTGAAGAAGCTACTGGCTGACGAAAACTTCCTGACCTTGCTGCGCGCTGAAGGTCTGGGCACACTCCCCGCATACTTGGCTGAAAGAATTCAGACTTACGAGAGGCCCGAAAATGAGTAAACGCGTCGCATTGGGATTCGATCTGCAAGGTTTGACCTTGCCGGTAGCAGCCATTCTTCCTCTGAAGCAAGTCAAGCCGTCTCTAAAATGCAGTGAGAAATACCAACAGGTATTGGCTTCTGTACGCGAAATCGGGATCATTGAACCGCTGATTGTGTTTCCCCAGAAAGACACATCAGAAACGAGCACTTATCTCTTGCTGGACGGACACATACGGCTTGAGGTCCTGAAGCAGATCGGCGAAACACACGCCCGTTGCCTAGTGTCGGCTGACGACGAGGCATTTACCTATAACAAGCGTGTGAACCGCATGGCCACGATTCAAGAACACGTCATGATCCTGAAGGCCATTCGAAGCGGCGTGTCAGAGGAGCGCATCGCAAAAGTCTTGAACGTGGATGTCGCAAGCATTCGACAAAAGCGTGACCTTCTGAACGGCATCTGCAAAGAAGCCGCAGAGGTTCTCAAGAACAAGCATATGGCGCCGGCGGCCTTCTCCCTCTTGAAAAAGATGAAACCGATGCGGCAGATCGAGGTAGCCGAGCTGCTGGTGGCGTCGGGAAACTTCTCTAAGCCCTACGTAAAGGCGCTGCTCGCGGCCACGCACCTGGACATGTTGCTGGACCCCGACAAGCACAAAGTTGTTCAGGGTCTCACGCCGGAACAGGTCACGAAGATGGAACAAGAGATGGACGCCTTGCAGCGCGATCTGAAGGTCGTCGAAGAATCTCATGGCGACAGCGTTCTCAACTTGGTTCTCGCGTGCGGCTATCTCGAAAAGGTTTTCAACAACGCCCGAGTTACGCGCTACCTCACGCAACATCACGCCGACATCTTCGGAGAGTTGCAGACGATTGCTGCCGGGTCTTCATTAGAAAACTGAAGTTCGCGGACCCGCGCTCCACCTGCGTTTCTACGCCTTGCTCCCTCGACTGGCAATGAAGGAGCAATTGCTCCGTCGCTGAAATTATCTCCAGAACGCCGATCACTCTTCAGCAGAACCTTGACTCCACGACCCCGCTAGTGCCACACCCGGCGCCCACAAACTCTCACCCCCATTTCTAGGTGCAGCCTCCCGGCTGATCTTGCCGAACAACATTCGTTTCATGGCGAAGTCTGGCACTCCGGTCGGCTCCTCCTGTCAATCCCGCTTGTGCAGCTCTGCGCGGCGCATGAACCAAATGCGCGCCGTGCTCGCTTCCGCGCCCTGCGGCTCCGCTGCGCTCCGGGGATTGACAGCGCCTCCCTTCGCTCAACCCCTCGCCACTATGAAACGAATGTTTTTAATTGGCCCCCCAGGGCCAAATTCCTCAAACCAAAGGAGATACACAGACTATGCTTGAGACCGTAAATGACCTGCTTGCCAGCAACAAAATTCCATCGCTCGACAGTGGACAGATGTTGGCTCTACTGCACTATCTATTCACCAGCGCCGACAGGACGCTCCGCCTTCGAGTAGCGGAAGCCGTTTATCGCCACTCCCACGACCATCCGAACGCATTAGACCTGTTTCTCGCTTGCACTCTACCCTTGGCGGAGAAGGTCGCACAACGCAAGGCAAGGAAGATCTTTCTCTACCCCTCTGACTGGCAGATTGAATTGATGTATGACGGTGCGGTCGAGGCTGTGATTGACGTGTTTCAGCGCAACCATCGTGTGAGTTCCATGCCGGACGCATTTCGGCGTTATTTTCTCCGTGCACTGACCAGGAACACTTTGCGGCGCTATTTCATGCGACAGGAAAACGAAAAGATTCAGCCGGTCGCAGATGTCAGAACAGTCCGAACCCCGAGGAAGCCTTTTCGCAACGCAATCGAGCAGGACATTATCACCAGGGAACTGCTGGAGCAGGTGACCAACTGTGAGTACCTGCGCGCTCCCGTTCGCGCGACGCTTCAATGCATCGCGGCCCTTGGCCCGGATGCGGCCCTCAAAGAGCACGCGTATACGGCATCGGGTGACCCCGACAAATGGGAACGGCAAAGAGGGGGACGGCCGATCCTTGACCCTGAGGCTATAGCAGATGCTTTGGGGATTCCGAAGCGGGACGTGCATCGTTATCTCTGCCAGGCCAGGGTCATTCTGCGCCAAGTATTCAATGCAGACGGGAGGCTATTTCTCACCCACTGAGGATAAACATGGGGGCACGCTCCGCGTGCCCCCTACTTTGTGCCCCCTACTTTTCCGTTTTCCAAAAAAAGTGCGGCGTCAGCCGCACTTTTTTTCGTGAACCAAACACCCCAACAAAGGAGACAAACCATGACTCATGAATTTCAGCAGTATCGTTTCGCTCGCATCGAGGGCCAAAAGATCACGCGAGCGCGACTCGAAGCACACTTCAAGGATGGAATCCGCAATCTTGAAGAATTCGAAAAGGCTATCCGACAGCAAATGACGACGGAGCCGATGTGCACGCCCTGGCGAAAGTCAGAAGCAGACCAAGCCGGCTGCCGCGAGGGGATGCGGATGGCGGCCCTCGAGTATTACTGGGAATATCGCAACCTAGTCCCTTCCGGCTCCGGGGCCTGAGGAAGCCGCGCCCCCGCCGGCCAACCACCTCGGTTCCCTCTGTTCCATTGGGCCCAGCTTCGGGATAAGTGCTGCACGCAGTAGCTTTGCGTCGATTGCTTTTCTGGCTTGCTCTCCTCGTTTGGCCGCTTCGAGATGTTAGCGCCTCGGCGTCCAACACGCGACGCCGACGGTCCTCACTAGCACCGCCTCGCGCCACGAAAATGCTGTGTCACTCAGCGTGCAAATCGTTCCGACCTAGTCGCTCCCATCTCTGCGCTTCTGTCCCTCGTTTCGGGGAGCTATTGCTCCCTCGGCTGGGGGTGAAGGGAGCAATAGCTCCCCGAAACGGAGGACAAACATGAAAGTCGAGCAAGCAAAGCAAATCGCCAGCAGGGCAATCGAGCAACTCGGTGATGCACTCGAAAGGGGCCACAGCGAGCTGCTCCGGAACTACCTGTCAGCGATGGGGAAATTTCATCGCTACAGCCTTCGCAACCTGATGCTGATTCTATCCCAGCGCCCAGACGCAACTAGAGTCGCTGGCTACCAGACTTGGAAGCAGCTTGGGCGTTGCGTCAAGAAAGGCGCCAAGGGCATTCTGATCTTGGCGCCGATTGTCGTTAAGAAAACAGACCACAAAATCAGCCAAGAAAAAGGCAGTGTACGTATCGCAGTAGGTTTTCACGCCGTTTACGTCTTCGATGTGACGGACACAGACGGCGAGCCCCTTCCCGAACTCGAAGATGTCCAGGGTGACCCAGGTGGGTACACGGAGCACTTGAAGAGATTCGTCGCAGAGCGCGGCATTCAACTTGAATACTCTAACGAAATCTATCCCGCGCAAGGGCAGTGCGCTGCTGGAAAGATCGTGCTGCTTCCCGGTCTGTCTCCGGCTGAGGAGTTTGCCACTCTAGCCCATGAGACGGCGCATTCACTTCTTCACCGGAAAGAGCGCCGGACAGATACATCGAAGCGAGTCCGCGAGACCGAAGCCGAGGCCGTCGCCTACGTCGTTTGCGAAGCCATCGGCCTCCAAGCTCGGGGCTCTGTTGAATACATTCAGCTATACACCGGCGACAAGGACACTCTGGCAGAATCGCTGGAGCGCGTGCAGCGCGCAAGTGCCGAGATCCTTGAAGCGATAACACCTGACAGCTAAGGTGCACGCCGGAGAGTTTTACGTACCCGGCGTCAGGCTGGTGACGCTATTCGCGGGTGTAGGAAGTTATCGTGTATGTGTACCCGTATCGCCATCCTTCGCCGCCAGGCCCGCCTTTGTAGCCGGGCTTGGCAAGCATTTCTTTCTCCCACTGGCGTGCTTCTCTCTCTGCTGCAAATGAGCGCTGCGACCAGTCGGAAGGGCTGCCGTGAGCTATCTTGCGCTCCCCAGGATCATCGGTTAGGCCAACATACTTCATCTTTTTTGTCCTTTCTCTCTTTTCCGATCAGTGCCGGAACCAATCTTCACAATTTCAGCGATCTGTGCAGGTTATTTCCCCTGTTCGTTGTGGGGCGGCTTGCTACGGGAGATAATCCGCGCCTCCTTTGCCTCCGCCTCGCTGATCGTGGGCATCTGCTCGATTTGAACTTTCGCGCCCGGAACATGGTCCTTACCGGGAGGCAATTGCTCTTCTAGCCTTTCCTGGACGCGACCGCGCTTGGCAATCCCCGTGTAGTTGTTCCTGCCACCCTCCGTGAGAATCTTGTAGACAACGGGCTTGTCATTTGGGAGTTTCTCGATCCCAGTTTCGTTAAATTGTACTGTCTTCTTTGCCATCGCCAGACCTCCCTTATTTGTGTCTTGACTTCTTTCTGGACAGCGGGCTTATTCGGGCTTGAGGGAGCCGCCGACTCCAGCACCGATCAACGAGCCTGCGATCACTCCCGCCGGCCCCCCAGCCAGACCGATCAGTCCACCGATCACGGCTCCCCCTATTGTGTTGGATGTTTGCGCTTTCTTTCTTTGCTCGCGTGAAAGGGGCGCTCGCTTTCTCCCGTGCCAGTCTCGGGCGGTCTTAGTGGCGTGGTCTGATTTGTCGCGATTACAAGCGATGTGCGCGCCAAATAGATTGTTCGCATGATCCGTTCCGCCCTTGGAGCGCGGAACCGAGTGCTCGATCTCCCAAGCGCCTTTCCTGCCAGGGCGAGCGTAGTTTGTGAAGCTCATCTTTCTTCCGCAGATATGGCAATAGCCGCTCGTGCGGTCGTAAATTCGGCTTAACATCTTGTCGTCGTATGCCACTGTCGTTCCTCCGGTACCGACGCTGCCCTTTGCTAACGCACCACAGGAGGCGGGTGCCAACCGGTTCTCAGGCTACACCAAACACGCCCTACATGTAAAGCACTTGCTTCTGCTTTATATCAGAAGTGTCCGCTTGACACGAGGAGCGTGCGATGGTATTTTGACCATTGCGCTATCGGAGAGGTGCCATGGCAACGCTTGGTCAGTACCTTGGGGACTTACGGCAGGGGAAAGGGCTGACGTTTCGTGACTTGGAAGAGAAGATCGGCGTATCCAACGGCTATCTCAATCTTCTCGAACATAACAGGATTAAGCGTCCCTCTCCTGAAGTGCTCTTCAAGCTCGCTAACTTCTACGGTGTCCCTTTCCCTTCGCTCATGAAACTGGCGGGATATCCCACCGGAGTCGCTGAGCCCACCAGCGCCAACCGGAATCAAGAAGTGACCGCAGCGCTTTTGAAGGATCTCACTCGTAACGAACTGAACCGAGTACGCAACTTTATTGGTTATCTGAGGACAGAACGTCGACAGCGGAAGTAAGACTCCAACTGATTGGGAGGTGAATGATGACCATACTCGCTGCATTGGCATCAAAGACCGCGAGCGACGAGCAACTGCTTGGACAAATCAACGACGCGCTGCTGCAACTCCAGCTTCACGCTGCTGGAAAAGCGGAGGCGCTCGGCTACAAAGCTGGACACCTCCAGACAAGTCGCAAGATTCTCGTTGAGTTCCTTGAAATCTTGAGGGGAGTAATCCTCCGTGCCGAACACGGGCAATTGGCTGTCTCCAAAACGCGGGATGAACGCGCAGCCGAGAATATACTGTCCCAATTAGACGCCCAGGGCAGGCCCCGCCAAGATTGGCTCGAAGACATCAAGAGGACAGTCCAACATCTACAGAGCGAAGAGCCCATCGAGGCAGCGGATTGGGAGCTTCTCGAACAATTGGTGGATTTTCTCGACACTGAATTGGCGCGGGACCTGGTGGCCCTCAGCAAGGTATGAATGAGAGATTACGTTGCAGCGAAGATCGGCGAGTTCAGCCGCAAACTCGCTTATGCAAGAGAGGCCCTGACGGATTTATCTGTGGGGAGAGAGCACCAGGCTCTTTTCGTTGAATTGCACAGTGTCTGTGATGAGATCGAAGAACTGCTTAGACTCACCCGTGCTCTGCAGGCTTTAGACCTTCCGCAGCTGTTTCGCCGCCAGCAGGTGACTCTGGCGCGCATCCGCCAGCGCCTCGAACTGTTAGAGGAGTCCTATTTGCCAGCCTTGCGGCATGAGGGACTCGAAGAACTGAGGGTGAGCCATATCATTTCGCGTTTGCTTCAAGAACTACAAATTTCTTGGATGGCTGACAAAGTTGTTTCCTTCCACCGATCCCTATCGATGTATCCAGGAATCATGAAATGCCCGATCTTCTACATGCCTCGCTACACGAGGAGGAATTTTCTCGATTGGCTGGGGCTTTACCACGAGATCGGTCACACCGTTTATCAGCAATTTCCCGAGATCGGCTCACGTCTCTCCGAGGCAGTGTTCGCCTATTGCCAGGAGCAGTTGCGCCAAGCCCCTGCGCTCACGACGAGTCAATTGAACCGACGGACAGAACGCTTTCGACAGACGCTGCTTTATTGGAATAACTTCCGCCTTGAGGAGCTCTTCTGCGACATCTTTGCCTCCATGGTCGCCGGTCCCGCCTATCTCTTTTCTTGGGTCGATGTCTCGCTCACGTCCCTGTCGGGGCCATATGAGATTGACCTAAACGATGAACATCCACCAAACGCTGCAAGGACACAGGCATGCATGCTAGCCCTCCACGACAATTTTGCCGATGAACCGCTAAAGCTCGCGAGCCATGACCTATGGGAGCGATTCCTTGACCGTCGAGTCAGACCGCCTCTTTTCAACCAGATGTGTCCATTCCCACTGATACTGGCAGTCGTTCGGGCCGCACAAGATGAGAGTGCACTGCGCGGATTTCCCTTTTATAGCAAGCCTTTGATCTCACCGCCGCAGAGTCTCGCTTTCGAGGGCACGGAAAACCTTCAAGAGTTGGTCAACATTGCGATGGTCAATTGTCTCTTTGCGTCGGAGCGTTTTTCCGAATGGCAGGACATGATTGGGGAGCGGCTCTACCCCACGCAGGGGGGCGCATGAAGTCAGGTACGATGCCTGCTTCCCATCCAGAGCAGTTTCGCCAATGGTCGCACTCGCGAGCACAGACCATGGCTACATGCCAGCGGCAGTTTTTCTTCCAATACTGTGCCGACGCACACTGGGAACATCCCGACCCTCGGTTGCGTGACCTTTTTCTGCTCAAGCGCCTTAAAGCCATTGCTATGTGGAAAGGCGATGTCGTCCACCAAACCCTAGCGGAATATTTCCGGCGCTTGAGAGACAGCCGCCCTCTTCCATATGGAGGACTGGCAGGGAAAGCCGAAGGTCTCGCCAGGATGCAGTGGGAATTCTCAGAGAGTCGTCGCTATCGACGCCAGGGCAAGAGTTCCGGGGGTCAAGCTTTTGCCGCTCTCTTCGAGCACGAGTACGACATTGAGGATGCCGAGTCCATCGACGATGCTTTGAAGCACATTCGCACGTGTCTATCGAACTTCCAGAGCCTGGACACCGCCCACAATATATCTCGCGCGTTCTGTGCCGGCAGAGATCACTTGGTTGAGCCCCCGGCCTGGGGCGACGGCGCGACTACCTTTGCAATTGCCGGCATTAAAGTGATCGTGAAAGTTGACCTCGCCTTTGCAACTCAGGACGGGCGTTATCTGATCTTCGATTGGAAGACAGGCAAAGGAGATGAAGATGCGAGAGCACAGCTGGAGCTCTATGCGCTTTGGGCCCACCTGTCACTAGGTTATCCCCTGGATTCCATCTCAGCCCATGAGGTTTCCCTATTCAGGGGATCGCTGTCGTGTTATCAAATGACTGAGGCCAGTAAGTTTTACCGGCTTGAACAGATTCGCCGCAGTTCCGATCTGATTCACGCGCTTATGCGTCCCGACGGCGATTCCCCAGCACAGCTTCAGGATTTCAGTTATGCACGGCAAGTGAGCACCTGTCGGAGATGCGCCCTTCAGCGGGTTTGCAAGGAGTTTCCATGAACATCGCCTTTACGCTCTTTGAGATCACAAACGCCAGCCAATTGTCGTTTCGATATCGGCTGTTAAAGGTACGTGAGCCGCTGCCCGATGATGCTCGCCAACCCATCCGTTTACAAAAGTGGGCAGACGAGCTATGGCGGAGGCGCTTGCGGTGCCCGGTATTTCCAATGCGTCGAGGGAACGATGCTTTCTTCATTGTGCCAGCTGACACCCAACTTGCTGGAATCGATCTCAGCTACATCGACGTTCCATATCTCACGTATCACGCCGACCCGACCGACGAGTCGAAGGAGATCGCCCTTGGAGACGCTAACAGTAGGGAATTGGAACTTGTCGGGAAGATGCTAGAAAGGCCTTTCTCTGACAAACTCTTCGCGCGGAAGCAGGATTTCTGGCAAGACACATGGACACGTTTCTTCTATCAGCAGCCGGCGAATGCGAGCCGGAACCTCGACAGGATTAGCGCGTTTCGCGGAGTCGCGTTCTCGATTGTGCCGATCCCACCGGTGAGTATCTACTTGGCGATGGACGTTGTGACCCGATATGTCAGCCGCCTTTCCCTCGCTGAATACCTGTCTCAGAATCGCCGCGCGGAACTCTTTGACCATTGCGATGCACGCCCGGATAAGCGGAGATGGTTGCTTCGGGACAATGGGGCCGTGAAATACCGCTGCATCTACGCGGGCGAAACAGGCAAATCGATAGCGGATTTCCGCGTCGAGGCTCTCGGGCAGACAGTCCTCGAATACTACAGGCAGAAATTTCCTCTCATCGCGGATGGCTTGAATCCAAACGAACCCGCGATCTACTGTGCTAAGGACAAGAAGGACGAAGACCCAGTTCCCGCGCCCGCTAGCCGCCTCTTCCCAATTTTCCCGTTTGAGCGGGGCTTTCGGAACATTTGCTCAGTTTCTCCCCAATTGTCTCCGGACGATCGGCAGCGGGCTTTGCGCAGGTTTCTTAGGGAATTGGGGCCTGTAAGCTACGCCGGCCAAGAATTGGAAATCAGTGACCGGTTGCTGGTTGCGCGCGACACCTACTTTCCACTGCCCAAACTGGAGTTCGGGCAAGGCTTCACACTTGACATTGCGGATCTGCCCCCTCAAAACGGGCATTCCCCAGTCAACCTGTGGGGAGCCGAGAAAATTCGGACGCTTCTTCAAGTTGGCCCCTACTTTAGCGAAGAGCTTCCCCCGGCTGTGCTTCTCTATCCCGAGACGTTGACTCGGGCGACGCGGGAGCGGTTTATCCACGCAGTCCAGCAAGAGGTTGCAGTTTGTGGGGGCGCTGGCCTCAACTTCACCAAGCAAATCGCTTACGCTGACGACTCCAATGGCCACGATCTCTTGGTCAAGACAAGCGAGTTAAAGCGGGACCACGGCGCGCATGCTTTGGTAGTCTGCATTCTTTCCCGTCACCTCGCGGACTATGTCCACAACCGCTTTAAGGTCGAGTGTGAGGATCTCTATTCGCAGTGCGTACAAGAGGAAAACGTCTCGGAAGTGACTCTGCGGCGGGCCAAGCGCCGCAACTTTGCCCTGGGCATCATGATGGCCATGGGATTCAAACCGTGGGTCCTTTCAACGCCTTTGCATGTTGACCTTCATATCGGCGTTGACGTGCTCGGTGACCAGGTGGCCTACACATTCATTTATGGGCCGGGAGGGCGGGGGATTTTCCGAGACCGAGGTCATTCCGGCGGAGATGAGCTTATCAAGACCAGGCTCTTGCGCGAGAAACTTGTATCGGGTTTGAGTCGTGTGCGGTCGGCAGGTCTTGCAATCAACTCTTTCGTGTTGCATCGAGACGGACGGTGGTGGCCCAAAGAAACGGAGGCATTGGCGGAGGCTGTTAGTTTCCTGCAAGCACCGGACAGGCGGGTCCTCCCGCCGGACGTGCGCTATGCCGTTGCCGAGATTCGCAAGTCCCATTTTCCAATCAGGATTTTCAGCACCAGATATACCGAGGGCAGGCCGATTTTTGAAAACCCATTCCCCGGCTGTTACTTGGTGCTTGACCCTAGACGCGCTGTACTGACCTCAACCGGAAAACCGAGCGAGTGGGACGAGAAAAACCGAACTGCGGGCACGATGCTCATTCAGCTTGCCGACAACCCTGGTAAGTTGAAGATTGAGGACGTTGTTTGCGACGTTTTCTACCTGACACAACTTAATTGGAGCGCTCCCGACATCGAGATCAACGCGCCCGTCACCATCCGGTGGGCAGATGACCTGCTTCGCGACCTGTACATTGAACCAGACCGTTAGGAATCGGAAGAAGATCGGCACTTTCAGTCCTGACGTGCTGTGCGAGCTCTACGTCGAACCAGAACGCTAGACGCATGCTTCGCGTCTCCTCTGGCCGCATACCATGACGCTGGTCTAGATTGGAATCTCAACGAGACTGGCGATTTCCGCGAAGCGACAGAATGCATTGGCAAGTTGCATCTGCCGCGGGGTCCGGCACTCCGGCTCAAACAGCCGGGGACTTCCCACCACAATCACGTTCGACATCGCCCGCGAAGTCGCCACATTCAATCGATTCAAGCTGTATAAAAACTCCATACCTCTCGGCGCATCTTCGGGCGAGGATGTTGTCAGCGAGTAAATCACGACCGGTGCCTCCTGCCCCTGGAATTTGTCCACCGTCCCGATCCGCATGTTCGGCAACCGCAGCGTCAAATCCGCGACCTGCGCGTTATAGGGCGCCACAATCAAGATCTCGTCGTCCCTCAGCCGCCGACTATTACCCGCGCTGTAAAACCATTTCACTTCCGGCTTAAGCAGTCCCCCCACAATCCGCGCCACGATTTCCACTTCCTCTGCGCACGAGTTCCGGTTGCCTTCGTGCTCCGCGGGAACAAACCTCAATCCGGCCCCATTCAGCCATGCATGCCCTTCCAACACTCGGTCGAACGCAATCGCATGCGATCTCAGCTTGTTCTCATAAAAAACCGACGAAGTAAACTTGCAGATCTCCGGATGCAATCTCCAGCTTTCAGGCAACAGAAATCCCATGTCGGCAGGAATCGTTTTCCGCCCATCGAGTAGATGCTCCAGCGCCGATTTTTCGGCTCCATCCGGGTGGCTCCCCTTCAGGGGACGGTCCAATTGCTGCGGGTCACCAAGCAGGACCAGCTTTTTTGCCGCTTGTGACACCGCAAGAACATCTGCTAAGGACATCTGGCCTGCCTCGTCGATGAACAGAACGTCCACCGCTTCAAAGGCCGGCTCCGGCGACCACAGCCACGACGTCCCCCCGACAACATTGGCTGTTCCGGAGCGCAACGCCTCCAACGCTTCTTCGTTGTTCTTCTTGGCGACTGCAACGCCGTCGCTTTCCTGGCCATCTGTCTCCCGATGCATGCATCGCACTCCCACCACACTCTTTTCCTGCGCAGCGTCAACCACGGCCTCTAGCAGATTGCGAATCACTTTGTGGCTCAGCGCGGTCACGCCGACCTTTTTTCCTCGTTTGACCAATTCGCAAATCATCCGAGCGCCCGTGTACGTTTTTCCCGAACCCGGGGGTCCTTGGATTGCAAAAACCGAATCCTTCAGAGCAATCACAATCCGGCTCGCCGTGTTTTGGGGCATCTCCGAAGCTAGCGGCTCGAGCGTCTCTCCTTCCAACAGACGCGGCGGGTTTCGAAGCAACAAATCTCGGCCTGCGCGATAACGCCCCTCCGCATCGAGTCCGTTTGCCGCGACCCATTCGCCTATCCGATAGAGAGAGCCCGCCTGTGCATCTGTCGAAAGCGGAGCGTCCCACATGTAGACTGTCGGCGGGTGGGCCTCGGCGGTCTTTCTCGTTTTCTTTATGTCTACGACCCCATTTACGTGGTCAATGGCCACCACCTCGCCGATCCTTTCATCTCCGAAATACACATCCTTCCCAGCGCGAACGTTGCTCTTTTGTGGGTCGAACATATAGCGGTCAGTTGGTACTTGTCGCCCGGAGTCCACTCTTTTCACAAAAAGCAGCCGCGTCAGCCCCACTCGCTCGTCGAGTAAGTCTTCGTCATTCATGTCCGCGAGCCGGTAGCCCTCTTGCCACGCGCTCTTGTCCTCGCGGCGGTGCCAGCTCAGAAGCTGCGCCAATAGCCACTGACCAGACTGTTCTTTGGACCGCGCTTTGGGATCGGCCGAAATTCCCTCACAAAGCCACTGTGTCAGTCCAGCCGCTCGGTTTAGTTTTTCTTGTAGCTTCTCGGAAGGCTCTCCACTCTTTTCGGGCGGTCTAAGCACGGCTGTTCCGCTCTCCACCAACTTCCGCCGTTCTTCCTCAAGCCAATCCCGCAGCTCGGCCGCAGAAAGACAATCCTCGTGGTTGTATCCCTCCATCACCACGCGAACAGATTCCGGCAATTCCTCGTGTCCCCAGCCCAACTCCAACCGGTGTTCTACGTACCGCATCGCAGCCCGTGATTCATCCAGCGGCGTTTTCCGCTGGAATCCGTAGAATGGTTCCACTTTTTTCAGCGAATACTCTTCCACACTCGCCCGCACGCCCTGCTTGAAAGCCTGATGCAAATCAACGAGCACACCGGCCCGCAGAAGCCGGTCGACATCGTCTTCCCGCGTCGCATGAATTCCCATCAAACGCTTCAAGGCTCCCGGCTCATAGGCTCCGAAGTGGTAGACATGCATCCGGGGATTCGCCTCTCGCCGACAGATGATCTCGTCCACGACCCATTCGAACCCTTTTTTCTCCTCTTCTCGGTTCAATGCCCATCGCTTTTCGTAACTCAATTCGCTACCGGCATTCTTAAACGCAAATCCGAAGAGATATTGCAGTCCCGATTCGCCAACGAATGGGTCGCCCTCTACATCTAAAAACACATCGTTCGCCGAAGGCTCGGGCAATCTGCAAAAACCCATTCCCTCCACCACTGGCAGATGCGATTCGTGCACCGGCTTCCTCTCCGTGCGTCCCTGCACCTGCACGCGCGCTTGCTCCCGCACGCGCTCGATTGCCTCCCGTGAACCACGCTTAGGCCTCTCCTTCAGCGGTATCGGCAACACTGCCAATTTCGCCATCGTCTTAGTGTCCCATTCTTCCAATTGGCTCCGTTGCTCCCGCCGAATCCCCGCCACCAGCGACAAATGGTCGTCCCCACGCCGACGCGTATCGCACTCCCGAAACCAGGGGCATACGTCGCAGTGCGCTACGGGCTCTGGATACGTACCGCTGGCGCCGCAGTTCTGCACCGTCCGCTCCAGCCGGTGCTTAACGTAGCGGAAGTATGCTGCATACTCCACCACGCGATAGGCCTCGCCCTCAAAATCACCGCCGGGGGGAATCACCCACATCCATTCGGGTCCGCATCCCTGGCTTTTCTCCAGCAGCTCCGAGTACAATGACAACTGCAAGATCGTAGCCCCTTTCGTTTCTCGCGCCAGTTTCGTATCCACCACTTCATACGACCATTCCCATTCTGCGCCGCGCTTCGCTACCCGCCGCAACACGTCCGGTCGCCCCAACCACTCCCCATCCGCCAGCGCGCCCTGAGCAATCACCTCCGCACCTTGCTCCATCATCCTTCGCGTTTCCTCGACAACCCGTTTCTCGTCGCGAATGTCTGCAAGATTCACCACAGCCAACTTTTTCTGCTTTGCTAAATGAGTAAGGTAGGCTGTTTCGTGGCGCTCACCACGTTGCCGAATGACCACCAGGTCCGGGGCTGTCCAATCCGGGAGCCGTCTCTCGCCCCGCACCACCTGCAAATCCAGCCTAGTCAGATGTCGGCAAGCTAAATGATTGCTGAGGTCGGTTGCGGTGAGACGAACACCTGATGAGATAGATTTCATGGGGGCAATTATTGAGCGTCGCTTGAACCCTCGTCCTTACGACAGGTTTTATCCCTTGAACATGCTCATTAATGCGGCCTTGACGTCCTTCATCGACTCAAGTCGACGGGTCTCAGTGCCGACAACCTCTGCGCGTACATGGCGTCTCTGACAGCAGCTTCCAGAGTTCCAGATCGCCGATCAACTGAACATCTCGCTGGGCAGACGACTTGCTGCGCGAGCTATACATCGAGCCTGAACGCTAACACGCTCTCGTCGCGAATTGGCTTCTTCTCTCAAAATCGCAGGGGCACCAGCCGTTCTGCGCAGAGCCCATTTAATCCGGTAACATTCTCTACTAAATCGGTAGAATCCAGCGCCAATTCACAAAAGCCCACGGCCGCTGCAACCCTACGTCTCTGGCAACTCCCTGATACATTTGCGCTTGACTCGCCGATCAGGGGCTGGTATCGTAGGCGAATGAAAAGCGAAACTTCGCTCCGGATATTTGGGGCGGGAGCGATGCCCCACATTCTCCGAGTGGAATCAGCTTCCCACTAACGGTGCCGGGCATGATTTTGAACGAGAGCGTCTGTATGCAAACAGGCATTCTTACCTGTGTTAAACTCCAGCGCGAATTCGCGCCATATCCTGTCTTTCATGGAACAGGATTTGCCAGTCGAGTTGCGCATGGCGAAAGCGAAACCCTTCACGAGCAGCCCATCCGAAGTTTCAGCACGGATGAGACTCATACGCGGAAAGAATACAAAACCTGAACTATCCTTGTTCTCGATCTTGAAGGCCGCCGGAATACCGTATAGGGCCCACGTTCGAATCGGTCGGATGGAAGTCGATGCAGTCCTAAATAATAGGGTGTTGGTTTTTGTCGATTCTCCGTTCTGGCATTTGCGTCAAAGAAGCGAAGCTAGGAGATTGTCGCCGTATTGGAGACAGCGTCTACTCCGCAACAAACGGAGAGACGACCGTCAAAGGCGTCGACTTCGAAAGCTCGGATTCTCAGTTATTCGACTGTGGGCAGACAAGATAACAAGAGACCTTGTACTTTCACGAATCCAACGTGCACTAAAGATGAGACAGGATACTGGACTCTAATGGCTACTTCGCGGACGGCCCTCTTCAGTGACCCTCGGTCTGAGGCGAAAAAGCCTTCAACGCCACATTTGCGTTGGGGCCAGGTGCCGACGCCTGAGGCGATTGGTTTCAGAATGGCGGAGAAGTTGCTTCGGAATCGAACTCCAGACCCTGTGCGTATCCTTGATCCTTGCGTTGGCCCCGCCACATTCCCGAACGTGTTAGCGCGCTCCGGCTTACTCCGAGACGGAGACGAACTAACACTTATTGATATCGATGCGACGATGATCGCTAAGTCCTCGAAGTGTGCGCGAGAGCAAGGTCTGAAGTTCTCCGCAAAATGCGTAGATTATGTTGGTCTCCCGCTCAAGCCCGAGTATGACTACGCGATCTTGAATCCACCCTACGTTCGGCAAGAGTGGTTGGACCGCAAGGAAGACTACTCGGCCTGGTTCGAAGAGCGATATTCACTTCAAGTTCCTGGCACCTCCAATCTGTACGTCTACTTTATTGTCAAAGTCCTGAACGAACTTCAACCCGGCGGTCAATTCGCGTGCATCGTCTACGACTCCTGGCAATTCACACGATTCGGCAACTGGCTTGCTCAACTCCTCGAAAAGGAGTGCGACTCCATCACGATGGAACTCGAAACTCACCAACCGTTCGCCGGACGTCTTATAGACGCGACAGTAATCTATGCCCGAAAGAGCCAGGCGCCGAAGAATGAAATGCATAGCCTCCTACCGTATGGTGAGCTCGTCAGAAGTCCGCTGTCGAAGGTCCGGGGATTTTCCGCGCTGACGGATATCTTCCAGAGCCGGCGGGGGCTACGCCTCAAGCAGGCCGACTTTTTCTTGTGCGACCTCCATACGTACAGCAAATGCGGGGCGACTCCATTCGTCAAGAAAGTCACAAAGCTAACCGGATACCGAGTACCGGAGGAACATGACGAGGCTGCACTTTTGCTAACGGTGAGAGACCAAAAGCCGCTGATTAGAGCAGAGCTCATGCGACGGATGAGAGAGGCCCAAAGGAGTCCGCAAGATAATGTCTCGATATTGACCTGGTACAGGGAGCGCCCGCAGTCCTGGATGCTGCATCGACCCGCACCACTGTCCGGAATAATCTTCAACTACTATATGCGAAACCGCCCCAAGCACATCCTCAACCCAAGGCACCCATATTCGGACAATTTCTATGGACTATCAGCTCGCGCTCGCGCCCGCATTTCCCCGGTGGCGTGGCTGAGCGTATTAAACTCGACGGCTACCTGCATTGAGATCCTTGCAAGGGCACGGAATCAAGGGAATGGTCTTGCGAAGGTTCAACTATTTGAATACCGCAACGCACATGTTCCCGACTTGCGATGTTGTTCTCGACACGAGGTACGAGAATTCGAACGGCTCGGGCTTGAACTCTTGGATGATCACACACAGGACGGTACGCTCAGGCGTATTGATGAACTGTTGGCGACCGTCTTCTCGGATTCCCGTTTGAAGTTGCCAACGCTGTACGACACCTTTGCTGAAGTTGACCAAAGAGCAAGGAAACCGAGAGAAACCATTAGATGGGCTGGCTAAACTACACCGACGACGAGGTCGCGAGATTTCATCCAGAGTTCCAGGGCGTTGGAAACGCAGCACTGGTCGCGATGAACCTCGGCCAAGAGTTTGAGTGGATTCATCATGCTCGCACGCCCGCCAATCCACTGATACCTGATTTCGTATTTCGGCGTCGCGCCACTGGACAGTGGCTGCTCGCGCTCGAACTTAAGCGGACTAAAGAAGCTGTCCTTTCCATCAGAAACCAAGTTCAGGCAAAAGCCTACGCCGAAACGAACCAACACCTCTATAACCCAATCGGTCCACGTTACTTCGCAATTTCGAACCTTGAGGTCACCCTCGTACATGCGCTCAATGGTAATCGCCCTCCACAAGAGTGCAGACTCGAGGATGGCTATTTTGCATCCGGTGACTTTTCTACGACGCCCACGCCCACACACAGAGATCGGTTTCAGCAACACATTAGGCACATCATTGATCTTGTTTGTGGCGGACAGCCACCAGCGTTCGAGACCGTGTGGCCGGGGATTTTGGCGGAACTGCTTGCGCGGTCAGAACAAGCTGCTGCCATCCCGCATGCGCTCGTAGAGGAGCCGCGTACGCGCAATTGGCCGATCATCCGCGATTATTTTACTTCTGGGCTGACAGTGGACTCGGCCCGCCTGCTCTTTTTGAGATGCCTGATGGCTGAGTATCTTCGCGGCATACTGTTGAAATATCAACATCCGCGTGCAGCGGCCATTCCGCCAGCTCAACCTAACCTTCCAGCGCTGGCTGCAACGATCGCGGCCTTGCAACAGATTGATTTTCGGACCCTGTTTGAAGCCCAAGCCCCAGCTTTGTACCGTGACGTTGCACAACCCGCTTTGCAAACTCTGCTGACCACGTATCTAGAGTCTCTGGTCAGCCCGGGGCGGCGCGTTGTGGACCTCGCAACGACCAGAATCGATGCCCCGGAGCTTGTAGATTCGCTCCTCAGCACCGTCTATCCACCCGAGGTCCAAAATCAGAGCGGCAAGATACGAACAGACCCAGAGCTTGCAGCTCTGCTCGTGAGCCTCACGCTGCCAATGCCGGTCCCTTCCGTTGTCGACCCCTGCTGTGGAGACGGGGCCCTGCTGTCGCCCGCTTATGACCTCTTAGTTGACAAAGGAGTGGAGCCGCGCGACGCAGCTTCCGCTCTAAGGGGCATCGAGGCAGACCCTGTTGCCCTCCGGTTGGCGGAAGTTCGATTGGCGCTCAAACACACCGCTGTGCTGGAACCGCAGCCTGCGATTGCGCTGACATATGGCGACATGTTTGCGCATTCTGAGGTCATCCGGGACGCGCGTGCAATCCTGATGAATCCGCCGTTTAAGCGTTACGAGGACCAAGACGAGCGGCCTATTCCAGATGGACTCCGCGCACACTACAATCAAGCGATACGCGCAAGCGTCGGGCACAACCCCACAACAACGGGCGGACAGGCAAATCTCTTTCATTACTATGTGGAATTCGTCGTGGGGGCGGCGCCTCCGAACACGCTGATCGGCATCGTACTGGATAACAAGTGGTATCACAACGGTTACGGTGCAGTGTTGCGCCGTCTGCTCCTTGAGAACTGCGAGATCCTTGGCATTGTGGAGTACCCTCATTGGGCGTTCTTCGAGAACTGGGCAATTGCGACTTCCCTCTTGGTAGTGCGTAGAGTTGTTCATGTCGATCCAAATCATCGTGTGAGATTTGTCCGCGCCAGGACCGATCCAAGAGGCGCTGATCTTCACATCGTCGCGCGCGCGTTCCACAACGGCGCCCCCTGGCCAGTGGATTGGAGGTGTCGCGAGGAACGGCAGACGGAACTCAGATCCTCCGAGGGTTGGAAAAAGTACTTCGCCGCCGCTCTCGAAAATGACTTCCGGGTTCACGATTGGCCGCTTCTGCCAAATTTGTTCGAGCAGAATCGGAGGGGCAGCCTCGAAAAGGAAGGTGGAGGCGTGGAGGTATATGAGTTCCCCTTCGACCGTACGGATTACGGGCCTCGTCGCGAAGCTCAACCGGATGGCGTCGGTTTCCAGACCAGGGAGGCTGGGCCTTTGACGCATGCCCAAAACGAAGCACTTAGGCAGTTAGCGGCCCAGATACCTGAGGACTACCAAGGTTGGGCCCTTCGAAACTCCAACGAGGTCGAACACTATGAGTTGACGCGGACGGATGTCACCAAGGATCAAACGCTTGAGCCGCCCAGGCTGCGGAACATTTACGCCGAATTTCTAAATGGCCGAACACGCTGGATGGCTGGGCATGAACAGGCTTTGGCCGAGATGATCGCACACCCCCAGGTCGGCGCATTCATCGCAGCGGTGGAGCACGTCGTCGGCTTGAACGAAACCGTCCTTGAACGCCGGAAACTCTGGAATGTGCTACGAGAGCCCATCGCCGGGGAACTGATTATCCCGCGTAAGACACGCATCGGTCATCGTGTTTATGTCAATCCGTTTGCCTTCAACTTAGCCGACCGCCAGGTCAAAATCTCGAGCAACTTCATTGCGTTCCGGGGTTGCAATGCAATTCATCCCGCAAGTGGGCTTGACCGAGCTACGGCGACCCGACTGATAGCCGCATTCCTGGTCTCCAGCTTCGGTCAACTTCAGTTCGAGATGGAAGGATACAATCGTGAAGGATTGCTTTCTATGGAGCGGATTCACTTGGGGCGTGTATGCGTTTTTGACCCTCGCTGGATTTCACCGGAAATGCGGCAACCAATCCTCGATGCATTCCGCGCCCTTCCGTATCCCATTCCCGCTGATCGGCGCTCGCCCGAACAGGCGGAGCGGAACGCACTGGACACGCTGCTCGCCGGTGAAATCGTCAGGCGCTGCCCGCAGTTCAACGCCGCTGACCTACTCTCCGAAGTCCATGCCGCCCTGGATGAATGGCTTGAGGCAAGGCAGCCATGAGCGCAACAAGCCTCACCGTGGTATCTCTGTTTTCTGGACTCGGAGCAATGGACCTCGGGTTCACACAAGAGGGCTTCCGCGTCATCTGGGCTAATGATATCTCTGCACGGGCGATTGAAACCTACCGACTGAATTTTGGACATGACGCAGTACATACTGACATCACCAAGCTTCCCCCATCTGAGATTCCGGACGCCGACTTGATCATCGGTGGCCCCCCCTGCCAGTCGTTCTCTTTGATGGGACGCAGAGATCCTGCTGATCCCAATGGGAGGCTTGTCTTCACGTTCTTGGAGATTGTAAAGACAAAACGGCCGTTTGCTTTCGTCATGGAGAACGTTCCCGGCATGGCCGCGTCCAAAATAAACGACGTGCGATTGCCAGATATCCTGTACCGTCAGTTCAGGGAACTTGAGTACAACGTCATTAAACTGTGTCTAGTCGCAAGTGATTATTTTGTTCCGCAGGTACGCAAGCGGTTGTTCCTAATCGGTTGCTTGGGTCGTGTTCCGCGGATGGTGGAGCCGGAGGTGTTTGCGAAAGAGGGTCTTGGGATCGAACCAGCAAGTTTTGACATCAGCGCCAGAGCAGCCATCGCCGACTTGGGGCCTTGCATGCCGAAGGGAAGGCGCGCTCAGTACGCACAAGGCGAGCCTTCTGCATTCGCACGGCTCATGAGGATCGCTGGCCTTAGCGATTGCTCGTTACACGAATGTCCGCGCATGTCCGAGACAGACAAGCGGTTGGTCTCAGCACTCCCCCCGGGAGGCAATTACCTCGATATTCCGGACCACATCGCTCCGGGTAGAGTATTGAAGTACAAGCAATCTGGCGGGAGAACCACCACGTATGGTCGTCTTCATCCAGACCGCCCAGCCTACACCATAAATACCTACTTCCGAAGACCGAACGTAGGTTGCAACTTTCATTATTCAGAGCCGCGTCTTATCACGCCGCGTGAGGCGATGCGGTTCCAGTCGATTCCAGACCATTTCGAGGTTGTATTCAGGTCCCAAGATGAACGCAACGCACTAATAGGGAATGCTGTGCCCCCACTGCTGGCGCGAGCGGTCGCTTTCAGCCTGGGTAAAACCTTCGCTCTACCGTTCGGAGCAGAACATCAAGAAACGGTCAGCTCCAGCGATGCGATTCAGCTTCCCCTTGTTTAGGGTCAGCAGGGCTCCCTCGCTCACCGGTTTCCTTTCCCCCACCCAAAACCACGGATCACTGAATGAAAAAACGCTGGTGCTAGTTTGGTGCTACTTTTGGTGCAGTTTGTGGCAGCACCGGGCAGCCTCGACTTTGCACAATCTCTTGAACTATCAGCAGCTTACACTCTCTTGCACCGTAGTGCAGACACGCTAGGACGGATTATGAGTCCGCTGCTCTACCGCTGAGCTACGGGCCCGCGCTGCTTCCGACCATCCTACCCCAAATCGCTGTCGAGCAGGGCGAGCCTCGCGTCTATGGGTCGGGCTGGTCGAGCCGCTGGATGCGGCCATCGGTCTGCGGGGCAATCTCCCCGGCGGCGGCAAGCGCCGCCATTACCACTGCCGGCTCGACGGGGCCTTCCTCCGGCTTGATCAGGACGCGGGCGTTGCGGAACATCGTGTAACCGTCGCCGCCGTCGAGCAAAAAGGTGCTGGTCGCGAGCCGATAGGTCTTTCGCTCCTCGAGCGGTTGCCCGTTGACGGTCACAGCAGTGACGCGCGAGCCTGCGCGGCGGCGCGCGTCGTAGGCAAACCGCAGGCCGGAGACCTGCGGGAAGAAGCCCGGCTCGGACTCCTGGCCAATGCTGCTGACGCCGTGCTCGAGCGCGGCGCGCAACACGGCGCCGGAGACCTCGACGGTGACAATGGGATTCTCAAACGGAAGGATGGACAGGATGTCGCGCTTGGTGAGCGGGCCGGGGCCGTAGGTGGTGTTTGAGCGAATGGAGCCACCATTGATGAGCGCGACATCGGCGCGGGTCGCGGCGCGGTAGGTATCAGCCACGAAGCTGCCGAGGTTGGTTTCCCGGGAGCGACTGGTCTGCTGGCGGGCATCCAGCTCCACCCGCGTGCGGCCCACCGGGAGATCCAGCTCGCTGGCCAGCTTTTTTTCATACTCGGCGACCACCGCAGCGGTTTCCGGGTCCTCGGGCAGGCCGCTGGTGACGGGAATCACCTCCCAGTCGAGGCTTTCGAGTTTGCCTTGCGGGGAAAGGTTGAGCTCGATGCGGCCAAGGTTGCGCGCGTCGGAGCCCATCTTGAAAATCGGCGTGCGCCCGGCGAGCGATTGCAGCACGGAGTGCTCGTGGCCGCCGAGGATGAGGTCAATCGCCGCCGCGCGCGCCACTTGCTTGTCTTCGGGCATGTTCAGATGGGTGATGGCGACGATCACCGCCGCGCCTCGGGCGCGCATTTCTGGAACCAGGCGCGCCGCGGTCTTCGCCGGGTCGAGGAATTCCACCTCCGCGCCGGGCTTTGAGCTGTGCGCTGTCTCCGGCGTAAGCAGGCCGAGGAAGCCGATCTTGACGCCGCCGATTTCGCGGAGGACGTAGGGCTTCAGCCCGCCGAAGGGCTTGTGCGTCTTGCGGTCAACCACGTTGGCGGCCAGCCAGGTGAAGTGCGACTCGCGGATGAGCTCAAGCAGCGCTGCGTCGCCGAAATCGAATTCGTGATTGCCGAGCACGGCAAGGTCGAGCCCCGCGGCGTTCCACACCGCAATCATCTGCCGCCCGCGGAAGATGTTCGAGGCCACCGAGGGCGAGATGGTGTCTCCGGCGAGAACGAGCAGCGTGTGGGGCGATTCCGCCTGAATCCTTTTTCGCAGGGCAGCGACGCGCGCGAGGCCGCCCCGCGCGCCGCGGTCCACCGGCGAAATTTGATAGACGTCGTTCACCTGGAGCAGCGTGATCCGGACGCCGCGCTCGGCGGCGGCCTGCGCGCCCGCATCTGCGGCGGCGCAGAGCAGGACCGCCAGGGCCAGCGCGGCGAGCCGCAGAAACAAGCGAGCGCGCATTCTCATGGTCGGTTCTCCTGGTGAACGAGGGTTCAAAACGAGGCCAGGAGTATATCCGGGTTATTCGGCGAGCAACAATTGCGACGCTCGCCGGGCGCGCGGCGCGCGGGTTGCGGTTGACTTTTCTGCGCGCAGCCCGGAAGATGTGGCGTTTCTTTTTTCGATGGGCCGTTTCCCGCAGCCTCGCACTGCGCTTCTTCCCGCTTCGGTTTTCTTTTTGCTGATGACCGGCTGGATTTTTACGCTGGCCGAAGGCGAGCCATCGCCGGCGGCATCCTGGGTCATCGTGGGCGCGCAAGTGGCGGACGGCACGGGCAGGCCGCTGCGGCGGGCAAACGTGCGCATTGTGGGAGACCGCATCGCGGAGGTCGGCTTATTCCGCCCGCGCGGGGACGAGCGGGTTGTTTCAGCAGCCGGCCTGGTGCTCGCGCCGGGCTTCATTGACATCCACAACCATTCGGCCGAGCGTCTGGAAAACGACCCGCTGGCCGAGAGCCAGGTCTCGCAGGGAATCGCCACGATTGTCGTGGGGCCTGACGGCGACTCGCCCTGGCCCATCGGCGAGTATTTGCAGAAACTACGGCAAGCGCCGCCGGCGCTGAATGTCGCGGTGCTGGTGGGCCACGCCACCGTGCGGCAGAAGGTGATGCGCCAGGACTACCGCCGCCCCGCTCGACGGGAAGAAATCGCGGCGATGGAGAAACTGGTCGAACAGGGCATGCGCGAAGGCGCGCTAGGGCTCTCCTCCGGGCTCGAGTACGATGTGGGCAGTTACAGCACGACCGAGGAAGTGGTGCGGCTGGCGCGGGTGGCGGCGCGCTTCGGCGGATTCTACATGACCCACATCCGCGACGAGGCCGATCGCACGCTGGCAGCGCTGCGCGAGGCCATCACCATCAGCGAGAAGGCGCGCATTCCCGTCCAGATCTCGCACATCAAGATGGGCACGGCCGGGGTCTGGGGCCGGGCCGCGGAAGCGGTGCGCATGATCGAACAGGCGCGGCGGCGCGGAGTGGAGATCACCGCCGACTGCTACCCCTACGACGCCTGGCATTCCACGATCGTGGTCCTGGTACCCAACAAGCGCTACGACGACCCGGCAAGCGTCGAGCGGGCACTCGCCGATGTGGGCGGCGCCGCCAACGTCACCATCACCGAATGCGCCGCGCACCGGGAGTACGAATTCCGCACACTCGAGGAGATTGCCCGCGAGAAGGGCGTCGCCCCGGTGGAGATGTTCCTGCGGATCGTGAAGGACGGTGGCGCCGAGATCATCTGCCATTCCATGAAGGAAGGGGACATCCGCGAATTCTACCGCCAGCGCTGGGTGATGGTAGCCAGCGACGGCAGCATTGGCGGCCGGCACCCGCGAGGCGCGGGCACGTTTCCGAAGGTGCTGGGGCACTACGTGCGCGAGCAGCGATGGCTCACGCTGCCCGACGCCGTCCGCAAGATGACCTCGCTCCCCGCTGGCCGCCTGCGCTGGAGCGACCGCGGCGTGATTCGCAGCGGGATGACGGCAGACCTGACGCTGTTCAACCCGACGACGGTCACCGACCGCTCTACATTTTCCGAACCCGAGAAGCGCTCGGCGGGCATTGAAAAGGTGTATGTGAATGGCGAGCTCGTGTGGGACGCCGGCAAGCCCACCGGCGCGCGTCCCGGGCGGGTGGTGACTCGCTGAAGCCCGCGCCCCGGCACCGCCGGCGGGCGGATAGTGCATTTTTTCCGTTTCTGAGCATAATAGGCAGCTTCGGCGGCCGCGCGCGAAGGCAGCGTCCCGCCGCGGACGGACTCCTCGGATTCCAATCGGAGATCACGCGAGCGCAGACCGGGCGACGCTGATCCGGAGGCACAATGGCAGACGATCTCGAAAACTTTCATAAATTCCGCAACGAGCTGAACGAGGAGATCTTTGAGTGCGGCCACCTGGGGATGAAACGCTTCTTTGCGCTCGACCACCAGGCCTACGAGCCCGGCGCGCTCCCGACGAAGACCAAAGAATTACTGGGGCTGGTGGCTTCGACGGTCCTGCGGTGCGACGACTGCATCACCTACCACCTGGCGCGTTGCGGCGAGGAAGGCTGGAAGCGCGAAGAGGTCATTGACGCGCTCAACGTGGCGCTGATTGTGGGGGGTTCAATCGCCGTGCCGCACGTGCGCCGCGCCTTCGCCCGGATGCGGGAGATCAAAGGACTGAAGCCGTAGCGCGGGCCGAATCCGCCCCCTGCCGCCGCCGGCGGGAGGGTCACTCGGTGAAAACCACGCCGACGGCGGTCTGATTCTTCTCCGGTCCGGGCTCGAGCCGCACGACGTAGCCGCGCAGGCGCAGATGGCTGTTGGCGCTGCCCGCGTCGCCCGGGGCTTCCATGAGCACTTGTAGCTCCGATTGCAGCCGCGGGCTGTGATTCAGGTAGATCAAGGCGCCCTGTAGGGTTAGGTCGCGGATCACGGTGTCTTCCTGAAAGACGCGGCCTTCCTCCGTGCTGCCGATCACCCGAGCGTGGAAGCGTGCTTCGCGCCGCAGGCCGGCGCGCCCCGCGGGCATGATCACATCCGCGCGCTGCTCGCCAAGCGACATCACCATGCCTTCCGCCGCGGCCCACACCGCGGGGAACTTCTGCCGCGCCTTGCGCAAAATCTCATCCACGTGCTTGTCGGTCGAGTCCGGATCGTGATGGAACAGCACCAGGTTGCGGACGCGCGCCTCCTGGGCAACCTTGATCCCTTCGAGCCACGACGAGTGTCCCCAACCTTTGCGGCTGGTGGCCAACTGTTCGGGCGAGTACTGCGCGTCGTTGATGAGAATGTCTGCGCCGGCGGCCAGCTCGCGCAGGCTCTGGTCGAGTTTCGGCACGCCGGGCTCGTTGTCGGTGGCGTACACGACAGTTCCGGCGGAAGTCTCGAAGCGGAAGCCGAGGCAGCCCTGCGGGTGATTGAGCCAACGCGCGGTAATGCGCGTGCCGTTGATGGCGAAGGAGTCTCCGGCGCTGACTTCGGTGAATTCGCGTCCCGCGGACATGGCGCTCAAGTCCACCGGGAAATAGGGATGCGCCATTTGCGTCTCGAAGACGTGCTTCAGGCTGTCGCGGCCCAGGAATTCGGAGCGAAAGCTGTAAAAGTGAAACCGGTTCTGCGGCGCGTAAAGCGGCGCGAAGAACGGAATCCCCTGGATATGGTCCCAATGGTAGTGGGTGACGAAGATGTGCGCCTCCGGCGCCCGCACCTCGCTGGTTTCCGCCCAGCGGTTCCCCAGCGCGCGCAGCCCTGTGCCGCAATCGAGGATGAAGAGAGTGCCGTCGGGCGCGACCAACTCCAGGCAGGGCGTGTTGCCGCCATACCGCCAAGTGGCGCGATCCACCGTGGGGATGGACCCGCGCACTCCCCAGAAGCTGAGCTTGGCTAGGTTGTTGGGCATTGCCGGCCGCTCGTCTTCCGCGGTGGATTCGGCAGCAGCGGACACCCGTGGCGAAAATGCGCGGAAATACGAGCTAATTGGCATGGTAGGCAGCGGCTTTCGCGAAGTCAATTGCCTTTCAGGCTTGAATTTCATTACCGACATCGCCGCCATCCGCGGGCGCAAGCCGGCCACGCCCGCCGGGCCGGATTAACCGGTGCGCGGGCACTGCGGTGCGGGTAAAATTGGCGTGATGACTGCGCGCGTACATGCTCACGGCTACGCGCGCCCGGGGCCGGGCGTGCTGGCAGGGGCCATGGCGGCGACACTGGGCCTGGTGGCCACCGAGCTGGTAGGCGGCTATCTGGGCCACTCCATCGCCCTGCTGAGCGACGCCGTACACAACCTCTCCGACGTTCCCGCGCTGGCGATCTCCTGGTTCGCGCTGCGGTGGGCGCAGCGACCTGCCGACTCTGAGAAGACTTATGGCTACCATCGCGCCGGCATCCTGGCGGCGTTCACCAACGCTCTGCTGCTGGCCCTGGTGGCGCTCTATCTGTTCTACGAAGCCTACCTGCGCCTGCGCCAGCCCGTGGCCGTGCGCGAGGGGTTGATGATTTGGATTTCGCTGGCCGCGCTGGCGGTGAATGGCGGGATCACGCTGGCCCTGGTGCGCGGGCGCCGCGACCTCAACCTGCGCAGCGTGCTGATGCACAATTTCGGCGACGCGCTTTCGAACCTGGGCATAATGGCCGGCGCGCTGGCCATTCGCGCCACGGGCGCGCAGTGGGTGGACCCGGTTATGGGCGCGGCCATCGGCGCGCTGGTGCTGTGGTCGAGTTACGGCATCCTCAGGGAGTCCAGCCACATTTTGCTCGAGGGCCTGCCGCGTCAGATGCTGCTCAAAGAGGTGGCCCAGGCGATCCTGAGCGTGCCCGGCGTGCAGGAAGTGCACGACATTCACGTCTGGACGCTCGGCACCGACCTGCACGCGCTCTCCTGCCACGTGCGCATTCCGGATATGCACATGGAGGAGAGCGAGAAAATCCTGGCGGGGATCCACCAGCGCCTGGCCGAGCAGTTCCACATCAATCACACGACCATCCAGTTTGAGCGCGCCGGCCTGCCCCGCGACGCGGGCCTGTACATGCCCGCGCCGATGGATTCCTCCTCGAAGTAATAGACCACAGCGGCGAATCGCTCTCCTTGTCGAAAAATCAAGGGGCCCGGAAGCGGGCAGGCAGTCCGGGTGTTATACCGGCAGGTGGATGGATGTGCCGCGCTCTTCGTTCATTCGGCGGGTGGCGTCCCCATCGAGTTCCGAGAGCGCCATGGAGCGCCGCACGCCCTCGCGGGTGATGTAGGTGAGGTGGTCGCCTTCGGCAGAGAACGCCACGGCAAAGACGATGCTGCCGTTGCGCCGTACCAGAACGAATTCGCCTACGTCAGCAGTGGGCTCTGACGCGCGCGCCGGCGGCGCGGCTGCCTGCGGCTCCGCGGAACGCCCCCGCGGCTCAAAGGATTCCTCCGCCGCAGGCTGCTGGACCACGACGACGGGGGGCTGCTGCACGAAGATGACCTGCGCCGGCGCCGGCAGGATCGCCCCGGTCAGAGGAAGGACAGGAGCGAGGCTGCGGGCAAGCGCCAGCCGCTGCGCCGTGGTGAGCACGCTGATATCGCTCACTCTCAAGTTGCGCGTGGTGGCCGCCAGGTGCGCAAAGTCGAAGCCGAGCCCCGGAACCGGGAATGTCCAGGCCGGGATGGGGTGGACGGCGAGGAACGCCGCGTCGCTGAAAAAAACAATATCGCTGCTGGTCGCGCCGGAGACGGCTTGAAACTGCGCGCCTCGCATGTTGCGGCTGGCGGCAGGCGCGGAGGCGCGCAACGGCGTAACCTGACGCCCTCGGGACTGGGCCTCGGCACCGGCAACCCATGCCAGCGCCAGGATCACGCTCAACCCGGCTTGGAGCAAACACCTCATTCACGCACCCGCCTTACTTGAGCAGATGCCCTCGCCCCGCTCTCCGTTGCACATTATTTTACCCGCCCGGCTCGCGCTTTGCACCTGCTTCTGCTGGCCGGGCGCCCCGCCGAAGGTGGGCCGCGCTTCCCCCGTCGAGCGGGTTGTGCTATAACCTTCGAGCCGTGGCGGTTCGAGACCTCAATGATATCGCGTGCCGGGAGGCGTTGCATCTCGGCCAAGGCCCGCCGGCGGTGGAGAATGCTTCCGGCTACTGCCCGGGCTGCTCGCTCGTGCTCGAGCCGCGAAGATGCAAGCTGGTCTGCCCGGCCTGCGGCTATCATAGTGTCATGCTCGGACTTTTACTGAGGAGCGAGGAGCGCGGCAGCAGCCGGCAGGACACTCGAAGAGATTCGGCCAGCGCGGAAACGGGGAACTCGGGTCCGGATTGTCTTGTTGAGGAGGTCCGAACGTGGCACTGAAAATCACCAACCGGGAAGTGGACGGCGTGGCCGTGGTGGCGCTGGAAGGACGCATTGTGCTCGGCGAGGAGAGTAACGCGCTGCGCGAGCGCGTCAAGAGCCTGCTGGCGAATAACAAGAAACAGATCGTGCTGAACATGGACAACGTTACCTACATTGATAGCGCCGGCCTCGGCGCGCTGGTGGCCGCCCACCACAGCGCGCGCTCGCAGAACGCTGCGCTCAAGCTTTCCAATCTGGGGTCAAAATTTCAGGAAGTGCTTCAGGTAACCAAGCTGCTGACGGTTTTCGAGGTTTACGATTCCGAGGCGGCGGCCATCCGAAGCTTCAGCAAGTAATCCTCCGCAAACTATACCGGTGCGGCGCGCCCCATTTCGAGGGGACGCCGCCTGCATTTTTGGTCAGGCTTCCAACCGATAGATGGTCAGCCCGCTGAGCAGCTTGGGGTAGAAGTCGGTGGACTTCTGCGGAAGGACTTCGCCGCCCAGCGCGATCCCGAGCACTTGCTCGACGCGCACGGGGTTGAGCAGGCAGCAGAGCTGCGCTTGGCCGCGGTCCACCGCGGCGATGGCGGCGTCCATTTCCCGCTCGTAAGCGACGTTGGTTTCCGCTACCACGGCCTCGGCGGTGATGCCCAGGCCCTTCTCGAGCACCAGCCGGTGCAGCAGCACGACGTCGAGCTGGCGCTGCGCCGCGGAAACGCCGGGGAGAAGCGCAGCCAGGTCGGCATCACGCTTCAGCAGAAACAGGTGGAACGCGCCTCCGCCCGCGTACACGCCGATGGCCCGGCGCCGCTGCCCGCGGCTCACGAGCGCCTGGCGGAATCTTCGCAAACTCGCGGCGCGTCCGGCCCGCCCGGAAAAGCGATAGGAAATGACCTCGAAGTGCGGGCGGAGCTGCCGCTCGAAGCGCTCGAAAGCGAAGCCGCGGACGTTGGCAATCACGCGGTGCGTCGGCAGGATGGTGAGTTCTTGGGACTCGGTGTCGAAAAGCGTCATCATCACCTTTTCGTGCGGAGCGTCGAGGTCCACCGTGCTGCGCGCGGCGCGGCATTCGTTGCGATAGGCCAGCGCGGTTTCGTAGCGGTGGTGGCCGTCGGCGATGACCAGCTTCTTGTCGGCCATCAACGTCCGGAAACGCTCGATCGCTTCGCCGTCGCCCACGGGCCAGAGCCGGTGCGCGACGTCGTATTCATCGCGGACCTCGACCGGGGCCGGCACGCGAGACACCTGCTCGAGCAGCGCATCCACTCCCCGCTGGGGGTCCGCATAGAGCATGAACAGTTGCCCGGTGTGCGCTTGGGTGTGGCGCAGCAGCTCGAGGCGGTCGGCCTTGGGGCCGGACAGGGTCTGCTCGTGGCGGAAAACGACTCCGGCGGCGTAATCCTCGACGCGGCCCAGAGCGATGAATCCCTTGCGCACCCGGCGCGCGCGGGTGCCGGGCGCGCGGTAGTCCTGGAAATAGACGTAAAGCGATGGCACGGGATCGCGCACCAGCACCCCTTCGGCAATCCAATCCCTGAGCGCGCGTGCGGCGCGGGTATAGACGTTGTTCTCCGGGGTGTCGCCCGGCAGGGAGCGCCCCTTCTCGATGGTGATCAGGTTGTGCGGGTCGAGCGCGGAGTAGCGCTCCTGCATCGCCGGGGTGATCTTGTCGTAGGGCTGCGTCAGCACCCGCGCCAGATCCACCCGCGCCGGGTTGTAGCGATAAGCCTGGAAGGGGAAAATCTCCGCCATCGGCTCCTCAACGGTGCTCGCCTGTGGCGAGAAACGCGCCATTGTAGCAGCCGTTCGCGCCTCCGCCAAACTCGCCCGCCGGGCGCGGCCCTGACACAGCATCTGGGTTCTTCGGACATCTCGATGTACTCCGAGATGATTTCCACAGGCCATAACAAATCTATTGACATATCATTCTTTCGATACTAGAAGCCCAATAAAACTTGACCGCGGAGGTCCGATGCGCCTCATTCGACTCTTCTCGCTGGTTTTTTCCATTCTCCTGATCTCGGTCGCCACCGCGGCGCAGCTGCCGCCGGGCGATCCCCAGGCCCAAACCTTGGCTGGCCGAGCCGTGCGAGCGCTCACCAACGGGCTGTCCGTCAACGATGTAACCCTCACCGGAACGGCTCGCCGCATTGCGGGTTCTGATGAGGAGACCGGGACGGTCGTGCTGAGGGGCATGGCTGCAGGACACAGCCGGATGGACATCAAGTTTCCCTCCGGCCCGCGCAGCGAAGTTCGCGCAAAGTCGGCGAACGGATCAGTGGGCAGCTGGTCGGGGCCCGACGGCGTCTCCAACGCAATCTCCCACCACAATCTCATGACCGACCCAACGTGGTTTTTCCCTGCGTTCGTTCTTGCCCGAGCATTGTCTGGCTCTGGGTATGTCGCTATCTATGTGGGTCGGGAGACCAGAAATTCCGTGGCCGTTGAGCATCTCACCGTTGTCCAGCAGTCTGGTGCATCCCCCGAAATCTCGACAATGCTCCAGCATCTCAGCCGAATGGATATTTTTCTGGATTCCGCCACTTTTCTGCCCGTCGTTATCGCGTTCAACACTCACCCGGACAAAGATGCTGGCCGCGATATTCCTGTGGAAGTCCGTTTCAGCGACTATCGAACGGTGGGCGGAGCACGGGTGCCCTTTCGCGTCCAGAAGTATTTGAACAACAGCTTGGTCCTAGAGTTTCAGTTCGGAACGGCTGCTTTGAACACGGGCCTGTCGGCAAGCGCTTTCAACGTTCCATAGAGCTCAAACACCGGGAGATCGCCCATGACCCGCGTACACCGTTGCCTGTTTCTGATGATCTCGGTAATCCTTGCCACTGGAGTGGCCTCGGCGCAGGTGCGAACCGGGACTCCGCCATTCGGCAGTTTCGGCGGCGGGCCCGATGTGATCAATCTGGCCAACTTGAACTCGCACATCACGATTCCCGTTCTCCACAAGGCAGGCCGCGGAACGGATTTCACCTATGACCTGAGTTATGACACTTCCGTTTGGTATCCCGTCGGCGCAAGTGGATATCAGACCTGGCAACCGGTGTACAACTGGGCCTGGCACGGACAATCGCAAGCCGCCACAGGCTATGTCTCTTATGATAGGGAACTGACCGCCGCTTGCTATACTTCTTTTGAGCTTGAATACGATTATCAATGGACGTATTCAAATTGGGTGTATCACGACAGCTGGGGCATACCTCATCCGTTCAACGGCACCACTCAAGTGACTGCTAGGGTTCCTTGTTACACGGGGCCTACCGGCATAACTTCGTTCAGTGCTGTCGCCACGGACGGTTCTGGCTACACGCTGAATGCGCGCGGAGCAGCAGTCACCAGTCTCTATTCCAGGACAGGAAGGGTTTTTAGGCCGCCCGTAAACTCCGCTGATGGCTCCGGGACTGTCACCGATCCAAACGGAAACCAAATCAGCGTGAATAGCAGCGGAGTTTTCACCGACACTTTGGGAACAACCGCCCTCAGCATCGCCGGTACGGCTCCCACCTCTACCACCTTCACCTATACGGCCCCGTCGGGTGCTCCGGCTGCCTTCACGATGTCCTACAGGACCTATACCGTGCAGACCAATTTCGGATGCAGCGGGATTTCCGACTATGGCCCCGCCCCAAACGTTTCGCTGGTGGACAGGATTACTCTCCCGGACGGCAGCTTCTACCAATTTGGTTATGAGCCAACGCCTGGATACCCCGCAAACGTGACAGGCCGCCTAGCCACTGTCGCTCTGCCCACCGGCGGGACGATTACGTACACCTACACCGGCGGAAGCAGCGGCCATATCACGTGCTCCGACGGCAGCGCTGCGGGGCTCACTCGAGCGACTCCCGACGGCCAGTGGACCTATGCCCGAACAGCGGGGACGGGCGCAGCCTATACCACCACGGTCACCGACCCTCAGAACAATCAGACCGTAATTCAATTCCAGGGAATCTACGAAACCCAGCGGCAGGTTTATCAAGGTCCCAGCACGTCCGGCACACTCCTGCAAACGACGCTCCTCTGCTACAACGGGAACACGACAAACTGCAACACCACAGCGATCACCCTGCCCATTACCCGAAGGACTCTCGTTGTGCAGCTTCCCGGTGGACTTCAATCGAAGCAAGACACCTTTTACAGCAGCTATGGGCTGGTAACCGAAGTGGACGAGTACGACTATGGCTCAGGCTCTCCCGGCAACTTGATGCGAAGTACTTTCCTGACCGTCGCCAATTTAGGAATCTACATTCACAACCAAATGCAGACAGTTCTAATCCAGGACGGGGCCGGAACGACACTTTCCTCCACAACTTATACCTATGATGAGAGCCCGACGACCGCCACCTCGGGCACGCCGCAACACGCTACCGTATCTGGCCCCCGCGGTAACGTTACCTCGATCGATTCTTACCCCCAAACCTATCCTCCCCTGACCCGCCGGTTCACCTACTACGACACCGGCACCGTTCAGACGACCACGGACGTCAACGGAGCCACCGCGACTTACAGCTATGGAAGTGGTTCTTGTGGGAATTCATTCCCTACGAGTGTCAGTCTACCCCTGAATCTTTCCAGATCCATGGTCTGGAATTGCGCAGGAGGCGTCACGACTTCGGTGACGGATGAAAACGGCCAAGTTACGGCCACTCCGTATACAGACCCATATTTTTGGCGACCAGCCTCACTTACCGACCCGACGCAGGCTGTTGCCAACTTCGCTTATCCCAACCCCAACGCAAACGAGGCATCTCTCCTCTTCAATGCCAACAACTCTGTTGTTGGCCTTCGCACGACCCTGGATTCGCAAGGTCGTGTGCGAGTGCAGCAAATCAAGCAAAGTCCGACCTCGAGTAATTATGACTCTGTGCAAACAGATTACGATAGCTTGGGACGGCCGAATCGGGTGACGCTCCCATATAGCGGAACAGCCGGTCAAACGAATCCTTCAGCTCCAGCCACGACTAGAATCTATGACGCATTGAACCGGCTAACTCAAATCAGCGATGGTGTGGGCGGCTACACCTCGTATGCATATACGCAAAATGATGTGCTGCTGACGACGGGCCCCGCGCCTGCCGGCGAGAGTACGAAGCGCCGTCAGTTTGAATATGACGCGCTCGGCAGGCTCACCTCGGTGTGCGAACTCACCAGCGCGACAGGCAGCGGGGCGTGCGGTCAGACGGTGCCGGCCAGTGGTTTTTGGACTAAGTACACCTATTTCGCGTCCGGGAATCTCTTCACTGTGACCCAAAATGCCCAGTCGGCTACTCCCCCCGTGACTCCCCAGACCCGCAGGTACACCTACGACTTGCTGGGCAGGCTCACCTCGGAGACTAACCCCGAATCTGGCTTCACCCGCTACTCGTATGACTTCGACAAAGACGTGCCTGTCTCCTGCCCGGGAACATATAACGGGGATTTGGTCAAGCGAGTAGATGCGGCGGGCAATGTGACCTGCTACGCCTATGACGCGCTTCACCGGCAGACCAGCATCACCTATCCCTCCGGGCCCTACGCCTCAAGCACCCCGAACAAGTATTTCATGTACGACGCGGCAACCGTGAACGGCCAAGCCATGGTCAATGGCAAGAACCGCCTCGTCGAGGCTTATACGGCCACGTGCCCGACCTGCACCAAGATTACGGAGATCGGATTCAGTTACTCGCCTCGGGGCGAAATCACCGCTGTCTACGAATCTACCCCCCGCTCCGGGGGCTATTACCACGTGTCGGCGGGGTACTGGGCGAATGGAACTCTGGCTCAATTGACCGGCGTCTCGGGCCTGCCCACGTTGAATTATGGGGTGGACGGCGAGGGACGTCCCAATTCAGTTTCGGCAACCAGCGGGCAAAATCCCGTCACAAGCGCCACCTACAGCGTATACAGCCAGGTTACTCAGGTTAATTTTGGATCGAACGATAGCGACGCATTTAGCTTTGACCCCAACACAGCTCGAATGACTCAGTACAAATTCAACGTGAACGCGCAGTCCGTCGTCGGAAACCTCACGTGGAATGCAAACGGCACGCTCCGGGCGCTGAACATAACCGATCCCTTCAACAGTGCCAACACTCAGAACTGCTCATATTCGTATGACGATCTGACGCGTCTGCAGAGCGCGAACTGCGGGACGATCTGGTCGCAGACGTTCAGCTACGACCCCTTCGGAAACATCAACAAAAGCGGCAGCATGTCTTTCCAGCCCACGTATTCCCCGGCTACCAATCGCATGACTTCGTTGCCGGGCTTCACGCCCAGCTACGACGCCAACGGCAACGTGCTCAACGACAACTCGCACATATACACTTGGGACGCTGAGGGCCGGCCGATTACAATTGATGGGGTGGGACTGACCTACGACGCGCTGGGGCGCATGGTCGAGCAGAACCGGTCGGGGGCGTACTCGGAAATCGTCTACAGCCCGACTGGTGCTAAGCTGGCAATGATGAATGGGCAGACGCCGCAGAAAGCATTCGTGCCGCTGCCAGGGAAAGCCAGTGCTGTGTACACCTCGAGCGGCCTGGCCTACTACCGCCACGCTGACTGGCTCGGCAGTTCACGCTTCGCTTCGACCCCGAGCCGTGCGATGTATTCAGATACCGCTTACGCGCCCTTCGGCGAACCCTACGCGCAGGCCGGCAGCTCGGACTTGTCGTTTACGGGACAGAATCAAGACACGGTCGGAGGGCTGTACGACTTTCCCGCTCGAGAGTACAGCACCCAGGGCCGTTGGCCTTCCCCCGACCCAGCAGGGGTGTTATCCGCGATCGCGGAATTTCCCCAATCCTGGAATCGATATGCGTACGTCATGAATAATCCGCTCAATCTAGTGGACCCAACGGGGATGGAATTCGCTTGTCATTGGGATGATGGCACTTGGGACGATACCCCTGCAAATGGGGGTGCAACTTCAGAGGAGTGTGCGAGGGATGGCGGATCATGGGAACAGATCCCCGGCCCCTACACCACGTTGACCGTTAACGGCGGCGATTCCGGCGGCTATGGCACGGGCTTGCCGCCTCCTGGTTGCTCCTTCTGGTATATCGAAGGGATTTATATGGGTTCTTCTTGTGGCGGCGAGTGGTTGCCGAACATGACCTCAGAAGATCGAGCGCTATTGACTCTATCCCTCGCTGGCGCAGAGGCAACGCACGATCTGGGCTGCGTAGGGCTGGGCGGAGCAATCGCAGGTGGATCAATTGCGGCGTCGGCGCCCGTCATCCCCAAGCCATTTTCGGCTGGGGGTACTACGGGAACGTCGGTCGTTTCGACACTGTTTCGTGGGTTGAGTATCGGATCACGAGTTCCGACCCCAGTTGGAATGCCCGGCACGCCCACCTTTGCGTGGAGGATGTCAACTGACATCGCAGGCATTGCTGGCCGATACTTGCCGTACGTGGGCACTGTTGTAGGAGCGGCGGTCACCTACAGGTGCCTGGGGAGCCACCGATGAGAGACGTTTTCTATACGCTGCTATATGTTTTAGGGGCCACTCTCGTTTTCATATTCATCGCAACCCTTGTCTCTCACCGGCGCATGCGGAAGCATCGCGGCGTGTCACGTGAGGAGTTCATTAGTGCCTTCTCGGGCACCAACATACCCGCCGAAATACCCGCAACCGTGTACGACTACTACAAGAGAATGGTCATCTTCAAGGAGTTCGGCATAGCCCCTGACGACGCTTACCAGGATGTATTGTGCGAGGGGGAAGAAGAGATTGATGACGATGCTGAATTCCTGATGAAGGAACTGGGCCTCAAGCCGCCGTCTGAGGAGGTTCGACTCCAATGGACGGAACAAATACTGGCCTCACGACGTGAGCCACCGCACCCGCTCAGGTTGTCGGCTGATTCGACCCAGTGGATGCAGCCGATTCAGACGTTGCGAGAGATGGTGCTGTGGCTGGACTGGGTCCGCGAGCACCAACCTAAGGATGGACGGGTGACACAGCAGATGACCTGCCCCCCGAAAACTAGTCCAACTGAAATGTAGCTCCTCTGGGGTAAATACAGCCAGACCTTGGAGGAGGAGCGATGAAAAAGAGCCGGTTTAGTGAAGAGCAGATCGTGGGGGTGTTGAAG